>Ga0180008_1002187_pt1 | contig 10842 bp, 12 predicted proteins | sample MM_PW_MetaG_FD_121121 | JGI IMG/M metagenome (GOLD analysis project Ga0180008, IMG submission 121121) | Groundwater microbial communities from the Aspo Hard Rock Laboratory (HRL) deep subsurface site, Sweden - MM_PW_MetaG | ecosystem: Environmental > Aquatic > Deep subsurface > Groundwater... | reverse complement strand
ACGTCTGCCAATGGCCGTCTCGCTTTCGGCATCTTCGCGGCGTTCGCCGAGTTCGAGCGCGAGTTGATCGCCGAGCGCACCCATGCCGGCCTTGCTGCGGCGCGCGCGCGCGGTCGCATGGGCGGTCGGCCGCGCAAGATGAACCGGGCGACGCTGACGATGGCGATGGCGGCGATGTCCGATCGGGGTGCCGTCGCAGCCGATGTCGCCAAGCGGCTCGGAATCACGACCACCACGCTCTATGTCTACGTCAACGGCGACGGCACTCCCAAGGCGCCGGGGCAGGCGTTGCTCGATGCTGGTCCCAGTCGGCAACTACAAAGCCAGGCTGCGTAATGAGCGCGGGCGTCACGGTCCCCATTGAGGCGATCGTGACGCTCCGGCGTCGATTGGCGGCACTTCCGGCGAGGCATCCTGAGCGGCAGCCGCTGATGGCATCGACCGCCGAACTCTACGATATCAGCCGCGCCACGCTCTACCGGCTGTTGCGCGGCGAGAGGCGTCCGAAGGACGCGCACCGCGCCGATCGTGGTCTGTCGCGGACGATGCCTGCCGACGAGATTGAGTGGTGGTGCGAGGTCGTCGCGGCGATGAAGAGCCGCACGACCAACCGGCAGGGTCGTCGCCTCTCGACGAAACGTATCCTCGAAATCGTCACTGAACACGGCGTCGAGACCCCCGATCGCGGTCTGGTGAAGCTGCCGTCAGGGCGCTTGGCGGCCTCGACGCTCAATCGCCACATGCGGCAACGCGGGTACGACACCGAGCGGATGACGCGCGAGCCGACTGCGGTGCGCTATCAGGCCGAACGCGCCAACATGCTCTGGCATTTCGACATGAGCCCGTCGGACCTCAAACAGTTGAAAGCCCCGACCTGGATCGATCCCGATCGGGGCGGCGCACCGACGCTGATGCTGTTCTCGGTGGTCGATGACCGGTCGGGCGTCGTCTATCAGGAATATGCGCTGGTTTACGGCGAGGATGCCGAGGCGGCGCTGCGCTTCCTGTTCCGGGCGATGGCGCCGAAGGAGGACAATCCCTTCGAAGGCATTCCGGAGAACATCCAGCTCGATGGCGGCCCGGTCGGCAAATCGAGCGTGTTCAAGCGGGTCATGGAATGTCTCGGGATCACCGTCACCCCGCACATGCCGGCAGGGTCGGACGGACGCCGCACTACCGCGCGCGCCAAAGGCAAGGTCGAGCGACCGTTCCGCACCGTCAAGGAAGCGCACGAGACGCTGTACCACTTCCACGAACCCACCAGTGAGGAAGAGGCCAATCGCTGGCTGGCCCGCTACATCGCCACCTACAACGGTGGCGATCATCGTCGCGAGCCGCATTCCCGGATCGACGACTGGCTCGGGCATCTGCCCGACGGCGGCATTCGCGCCATGTGCGGTTGGGAGCGCTATTGTGCATTCGCCCGCGAGCCCGAACGCCGCAAGGTCGGGCTCGACTGCCGCCTGACCGTCGCTGGCGTTACCTATGAGGTCACGTCCGAGGTGGCCGGCGAAACGGTCGTCGTCTGGTGGGGGCTGTTCGACCAGGAGCTATGGGTTGAATATGGCGACGAGCGGTACGGACCGTTCGATCCGGTCGGAGGGCCGGTGCCGCTGCATCGCTACCGCAAACATCGCAAGAGCCGGCGTGAGATTCGCGCGGATCGGGTTGATGCGCTGGCAACGAAAATCGGGATTCCCCGCTCGGTCCTGACGGGCGAGAATGACATCGTGGTGATCGGTCGCAAGCCTGCCGATGGGATCGCGCCTGTGCCGGCCCGGCCATTTGCCGATCCCGACCCGTTCGGCGAACTCACCTTCGCCACGCCGCTCAAGGCACGCTTCGCCATATCCGAGGAGTTGCGCCTGCCCCTGGGCGGGCTTTGCGAGGAGGACCGCGCCTTCATCGACGCGCTGCTCGCGCGCACGCTCTCCAGGCCCGAGGTGATGGAAGAAATCCGCAGGCGATTCCCGCCCGGCCATAGACGGAGCGGCTGATGCAAACCGAGGTAATGCGCTATTACGGACTGGCCCGGCCTCCGGTCGATCTCGGCTTCTTCGAGACCGAGCATCATGCCCAGCTCACCCATGATCTGAAGACTGCGATTAATGGCGGACGCCTAGTTGCGCTCACCGCCACCATCGGCTCGGGCAAGACCGTGCTGACGCGGCGACTGCGCGAAGAGCTGGAGCGCGAGGGGCGCGTGATCGTGTCGCGCGCGCTCAGCCTGGAGAAGGCCAAGATATCGGTACCGCTGTTGGTCGCGGCCCTGTTCTACGACCTCTCGTCGGAGAAGACCGTCTCGATCCCCAGCCAGTCGGAACGGCGCGAACGCGATTTGCAGGAGCTGTTCCGCAAGGCCAAGCGGCCGGTCGCACTGTTCGTCGACGACGCGCACGACCTCCATCCCAAAACGCTGACCGCGCTCAAGCGCCTCGTCGAGCTTGTCACCGAGGGCGGCGGTCAACTTGCCGTGATCCTCGTCGGCCATCCAAAGCTGCGCAACGACCTCAAGCGCCCTCTTATGGAGGAAATCGGCGATCGGACGACGGTGTTCGAGTTTGGCGGTCTGCGCGACCGTCAGCGCGATTACATCGACTGGGCGCTGCGCACTGCGCTGTCGCCGGGGATTGAGCCCGATGCCGTGCTGACCGAGGATGCCGCGATCCTGCTCGCCGCCAAGCTCAAGACCCCGCTCCAGATCGGCCGTCATCTTGTGCGGGCGTTCGAGGCAGGGTTCGAGGCCAGCGTGAAACCGATCGACGCCGCGACCGTCGAGGGTGTGCTTTCACGCCAGATCGACGACCTCGAACCTCAGCTTACCCGCCACGGCTACGACACGAAGAGCCTGGCGGACCAGTTCTACGCCAAGCCGGCGGAAATCCGCCAATTGCTCCGGGGCGGACTCGACCCGGCTCGTGCGCGCGAACTGACCGACGATATGCGAGCAGCAGGATTGCCGCTTTGACCGCCGTGTCCGCGATCCTGCGCCCATCGCCGAACATCTCACGTCCGTCGCACCGAATGTGATTTGCGTCTCAACGAAACTGCGTCTGCCGCGCCCTTCCGTCTCACGCAATGTGAGCCGGAAACCGTCCTTTATTGCAGTTCCGGCCGCGCATCATTGCAAGCCACTACAGCTATGGGTGCGGCTGCACGAAAAGGGCGGCAAGCGCCACGAAATGCCCTGCCACCACAATCTTGAGGAGTATCTGACCGCCTATATCGATGGGTGCGGCTTGCGCGAGGATCGAAAGGGGCCGCTGTTCCGCACGATCGCGCGCGGGACCAAGCGACTAAGTGATACCCCCCTCCCCCAGGCCAATGCGTTCGCGATGGTGCGCCGACGCGCGTTGGCGGCCGAGATCGGCACGGCGAGCGGCAACCATTCGTTCCGCGCAACCGGGATCACCACTTATCTGAAAAACGGCGGCACGCTGGAAACGGCCGCGACGATGGCGAACCACAGTTCGACCCGCACCACCCAGCTCTACGATCGGAGGCCCGATGACGTGACGCTCGACGAGGTGGAGCGGGTGTTGATCTAGCGGCGGCGGGTGACGGGAACACCTGATTTTCGGCCATCTGAAGCAAAGTCTCGTTTGGAAAACGATAATAGGTTCAAGCGGGCGTCGGAAGCTCGTGCTCGCCGATCCTGACAGATAAGGGTTTTTGAGAGAGAGCCGCTTCCCAGATTGCGATACCGTCGATTAGGCTCACCCCGGTTTCGTCTTCCAGGGCCGCATACGCTGATGTGATAGCCGCTTCGGCTGTGCGAATTTTAGCGACTTCCTGTCGCCCCGATTCGGTGAGCGAAACGATCGTGCGTCTACGATCAACAGGGTCGATGGCTGTCGTGATAAGGCCAAGTTTCTTCAGTTTCCCCACCCAATCTATGATAACCGGATGGAACTGTCGAAGAGCGGATGCGATCGCGGTGATGCGCTGAGGTCCCTTATTCTCGATCAGATAGAGCATCGACGTCGTTCGCGGCGGCGCGACGATTCCGGCTTCAACGAACCACCGCTCGCATTCGGCAACCAGCTCATCAGATAGCCGGCGCAGCCGATGGGCGAGGAAAAACAGCCCTCCGGTTCGGATGAAATCCTCGGCCCTTTCATCAGTCTCAGGCACCTTCAGCGTCCATCCTTTACAATTATGTAGGACCATACATATTATCGAAGAATGTACATGTCCACATTGAGGAATCCTACATGAAGCCGTGGCGCTGGGTTATCGCACTGTCATTTTTGGCCTGCGGGTCTACGGCTGTAGGAAGGCCCTTGGCCCATTCAAGCATACGTCCCGATGGCAGCACGATCACCTGGTATCTGGATCGGCAAGCAAGTGAAGTGCACCAGTCCATCCTCGTTTTAGCTCAGGGGTCGGGATGTACGTCGGTGACATCCAACGCGAATATCGAGGCCGCCAAGAAACTCTTGCCATCCGCCGCCATCGTTACGGTCGAAAAATATGGGGTGCTGGAAGGCGACACCCCAAAGGCTTTCCCAGAGGATTGTAGGCCCGATTATGTAGCTCACCATACCATTAGCCAAAGAGTGGCCGATTACAGGCAGGTCATCGCCGGGTTGCGGAATGAGGCATGGTGGAACGGGAAACTTGTTCTGTTCGGGGGATCAGAAGGTGGAGCAGCGATGCAGATCCTTGCCGCTGAGGTCCGTCCGAACGCCGCTGTGATCTTTTCATCGGCAACAGGAATGCCGTTTCGTGAGGCGTTCGTTCGCGTCCTGCCACTTTCAGAGGCGAGAACTGTTCCCAAACACATAGCTGCGATTAGAAAGGATCCAACCAGTACGAAAACCTGGCTCGCGAACAGCTATCTATGGTGGTCGGACATCATGGACAGGCGACTATCGGATGATGCGCTGCGCGCTACCACGACGCAGTTTCTGGTCGTTCAGGGTAAATGGGATCAGTCAAATCCTGTGATATCGGCGAGGTGCTTTGCTTCCAATTTTCGCAAGGCGGGACGCAGCAACCTCACATACTGGGAATTTCCAGACTACGACCATACCATGACAGATCGGCAAGGGCAGTCGCAAATGACGGAAGTCCTAAGCAAAATATCAAATTGGCTGAATGAGGCTTTGGCGCGTTAAAAAAAACGCGATAGCACAGGGCGGACGTCACATGACGAGGCGGCAAAGGCCTGATTGTCGTCGCCCATAGGGGCATCTCCGAAAAAGATCGGATATCGCGGGAAAACCAAATTCCACCTACAGCGGCTGCTCTATGGTTCGCGGCTCATAGACCTGATCGACCAGTTGCCATGCTAACGCCTCTTCGGCGTTCATGAAGTGATCGCGGTCGAGTGTCCGCGCCACCGCATCGACCGGTTGATGGCAATGGTGCGAGTAGAGGCGGACCAAGCGTTCCCGCATCCGCAGTATGTCCGCTGCGTGCCGCTCGATATCCGATGCCTGCCCTTTGAAGCTGCCCGATGGCTGGTGCAGCATCACCGATGCATTCGGCAGGATCGCGCGCATACCCGGCGTTCCTGCCATCAGCAGGAACGACCCCATTGAGGCACCAAGCCCAAGGCAGAGCGTGGCGACGGGGCACCGGACATATTGCATGGTGTCGTAGATCGCCAAGCCGCTGGTGACGGCTCCGCCCGGTGAATTAATGTAGAGCGTCAATGGCTTCTTGGGGTTCTCGGATTCAAGGAACAGCATCTGCGCGCAGACCGTCGCCGCAAGGTTGTCCTCGATCGGGCCGTTGACGAACACGATCCGTTCGCGCAGCAATCGGGAGTATATGTCAAACGAGCGTTCCCCGCGCGAGGACTGCTCAATGACCATCGGGATCAGGCTCATTGGGGTTTGCTCGATGCCAGACGTTCGATCATTGCCAGCAAACGATCGCGTTCGGCGCGAAACTTCTCGGCATCTTCGCGCCGCTCATTTTCGGAACGATCGAGGCGTGCCTTGAGATCGTCCACCTGATCTTCCAGCGCGTTGATTAAGCTCTCCCGCTCGTGTCGTTGGAGAGGGGTTCCGATACCAAGGCCCATGCGATCCCCGTCCACTGCCTTGGCGGTTGCCTGTTCGTCGCCGGAAAGGTCGAGCCACCATTGCCCCTTTTCATCGCGGTTAGCCGGTAGCACCCCACTACGAACTTGCCGCCGTACGGTGTCCACCGAGACGTTCAGCCGCTGTGCGGCCTCAGGTATGCTGACAATCATAACTGCTCCTGCATATGCGTGCCTATGCTGCATATGCATTAGCGCTATGGCTAATTCAAGGGAAAGCTAGGACCGCCACCCACTTAGGAACGTGTCGCGGAGGCGCCCGTGTCGCCAATCCTACTAACAACCGCCATTTGGGGCGCTTTCCTGCGACCTGTTCCCGATTGCAGATCTCCAAAATGCTTCATCGGACATGGGAAAGGGAAATGGCGGAGCGACGGAAATTACGTGGATTGCGGAATTACCCCTCAGCCCTTGTGAGAAGGGGCCAATAGGTAAACCATCCTTTGGTGCGTATCCGGTCCTCATATAGGGGGACGTGACGATGAGGGCGGGCGCTCCGGTCCAGCTCGCCGCGACCTGGCGCGCCTGTTCGTGGCCCCGCTGCGTCAGCTCGATCGTCGCCAGATCGTGACAGGGCACGCCGGCATTGCCGGTGCTTTCGCCGTGGCGGACGAATATGGCCCTCATAGGGATTGCCCGATCACTCGCTCGACCGCGTGGCGCGGTTCTTCGCTCAAGCGGCCTCTTCAAGCTGGATATGCAGCCTGAAGCCCGCCGCCGTGGCGACGTTGACCAAGGCGTCCAGCGAGAATTTGTCGAGCTTTCCACGCAGAAGATCGTTCAGCCGGGGGCGGGTCAGGCCGAGCCGCTTGGCGGCCTGTTCCTGCGGCACGCCCCAGGACTTCACCCGCTCGCGGATGCTCAGCAACAGGTCCGCACGCGCCGTCAGATTCGCCGCTTCCGCCGGCGTGTCGGCCAGCGCGTCAAAGACGCTATCGAAGACTTCGACATTCATAGGTTCGGCGCTCATTGCTCTGCCTTCCAAGTTTTCAGCCGTCTCGCGGCTAGATCAATGTCCTTTTGCGGTGTCTGTTGCGTCTTTTTCTGGAACGCATGAATCACAAGAACCCGATCCTGTAACGTCGCCAAATAAATCACCCGAAACGCGCCTGATGCTTCTCTGATCCGTATTTCCCTCACGCCTGCCCCGACTGTCTTCATCGGCTTCCAGTCGGAAGGTTCGAGGCCCGTTTGCACCGCCCGAAGTTCCACGCCCGCACCATAGCGAGCGTCATCCGGGAAATTGCGTAGGGCCTCGCGACTGTCGCCCAGGAAATGAATCGGCTTTGCGGTCTTAGGCTCCATTGCGCCGACTGTATCAAAACCGAGACAGAAAAGCAACAGCGACCAAGCGCCTGCCGCTGCGCGGCACCGTGGCTCTAGTCGCTTCGCTCCCCAAGCCCGCAAGCGGTCTTGGCCGAAGGTGACGATCCACATGGCGGCGAGATCGCGTGCGCGGATCTCGCTGGCGTGGTGCCGGCGACACGCCGGCGTGTCGTTCCTTTGCGTGGGGAGAGAGCGTTCCGCCCCCCTCTCCCCAGCAACGACAATCAGCGGGACCGTGGCTCACTCGGCAAGCCTCGCTGCGCCGCGCACCACTCCCGCAGATTGTCGCTGCCCCCCTCTCCTGCCGGCGTTCTTGGGCGTCCGTGTCCGGCCGATGGCCTGGCCATCGCCGGTCAGGCGATTTGAAGGGAGTAGAAGGCATGGAACAGGACAACCGGGAAAGCTGGCTCAATCGGGTGGCGGTGGGCATGGCTCCGCTGTTCGAGGCGCTGGACGCCCCCCTGCCCGCGCGTATCCGCGTGGCGATCGGCTTCACCAGCGCGGGCCGCAAGGGCAAGGCGATCGGCGAGTGCTGGGATAACCGGCTAAGCGCGGACGGCCATTTCGAAATCTTCATCCGCCCGGACCTCGCCCACGCGCCCGACGCCATGCCGGCGCAGATCGCGGCCATCCTCGCGCATGAACTGGTCCATGCCGCTGTCGGCATCCCGGCGGGACATGGGAAGGCGTTTAAACGGGTCGCGCTTGGCCTTGGCCTGGTTGGGCCGATGCGCGCCACCACCCCCGGCGAGGCGTTCCTGTCGGCCATCGCGCCGATCCTCGATGCCGTTGGCCCCCTCCCCCATGCCCGTCTCGATACAGACGGCGAATCCACCGCGCCTAAGAAGCAGAAAACCCGGATGCTCAAATGCGAGTGCGCGACGTGCGGCTACACCGTGAGGACCGCGCGCAAATGGCTGGAACTGGCGGGAGCGCCGCTCTGCCCGATCAAGGATCATGGCCGGATGGAGCATGAGGCGCTGGACGACGAGGGCGACGATCCAGAGCCGAAGGATTGGACAGCTTTGAAATGTATATCACTGTGATGGACAGGTCATGCCGTTCCGACTAACGATAGCACGCAGAGTGAGGGCGCTATGATATTGGTAGTTGGGAACACAAAGGGCGGCGTTGGCAAGACCACGCTCGCCGTCAATCTCGCGGTGGCCCGCGCGCTTGCTGGCCGCGACCTGTTGCTGGTGGACGGCGACGAGCAGGGAACCGCCCTCACCTTCACCCAGCTTCGCACCGAAAGTCTTGGCGAAGCCGGCTATACCGCCGTCGCCCTTACCGGCGCTGCGCTTCGCAGCCAGGTTCGCCAGCTCGCGCCTAAATATGACGATATCATCATCGACGTAGGCGGGCGCGACACCGGCTCGCTGCGCGCCGCGCTCACCGTGGCCGACACGCTCCTGATCCCCGTTCAGCCGCGCAGCTTCGACGTGTGGGCGCTCGATCAGGTTTCGGCGCTGGTGGCCGAGGCGCGCGAGATCAACGAGGGATTGCGCGCCGTCGCGATCCTCAACGGCGCGGACCCGCAGGGCGGCGACAATGAGGCAGCCTTGCAGATGATCGGCGATATCGAAGGGATCGAGGTGCTGTCCACGTCGATCGTGCGCCGCAAGGCGTTCCCGAACGCGGCGGCGGAGGGCAGGGGGGTGCTGGAGCAATCCCCGCGCGACACCAAAGCAATCGATGAGCTGACCGCGCTGATCGGTACGATATTTGTATAGCATAATGATAGCGGAGTGAATTGCGATGGCTATCGCTCGTAAACCGAACAGCAATCCCAAGCCGCCGGTCGATGAGGACGCGGCAGACGCTTTCATTGCCGGTGCCGCGAAACCGGCGACGCCGACGATCGCGGCGGCGGCCGACGAAGGACCGCGCAAGGCGCCGGTCATGCTGCGCTTTGACCGCGCGTTGCTGGCGAAGGTCGATAGCGCTGCGAAGCGGCGCGGCATCAGTCGCAGCGCGTGGATTCAGTTCACCGTCAGTAGGGCGCTCGACGCCGGCGAAGGGTAAGTGCACTGGATCGCACCCTGGTGCGCGAACGGTGAGTTTTGGGGTATCGGCTCACCGTTGGCCGGCGGGCAGGCTGAAATCGACCAGCACCGGCATTTCCGGGATGCCGCCGCGCATCTTCGCGCGGCGGACGATGCTGTGCTGATCGATTAGGTTTTGCGCGTCGCGGCGGCCGCTCGATGTCTTGGCCATCCACAGCATCGCGACCTTTTCGACCTTACGCCCTTTCTTGATCGGCGTGAAATCGACATAGAAGGGACAGAGCTTGTTGATTTCCTCCTGCGCAACCTTGAGGCAATATTTGTTGAGATCGGCGAAGCGTTCGAGCTTGCCCGCCGGCACGTTGAGCAGCCCGCGCAGTTCCGCGATCGTGAATTCTTCGCTTTGCTTGTACTCTAGGCCGATCCGCCGTTCGATCATCTCATAGAGGCACAGCGCGTATTTCGACTCGAAACAATACATCACTTGCGTCTTGAGGCGCGCATAGACTTCGCTGTTGCGCAGTATCTCGATCAACTCCTCGGGAATGCGGTAGTGGAGGAAGCCGTCCTTTTCGAGGCTTTCGTCGCTCGGGCCGAGGAGCTGGACACGGCGCTTGTAGCTCTTGCCAGCCTTGCGGATGGTGACGATCGCGATGGTGCCCATCAGGCGCAGCAGCGAGCTTTCGATACGCTCATTGCCCTGGTGCGTGCCTTTGAGCGCGGTCTTGGCGATCCGATGGATGATCGGCTCGCCGATCCGCTCCCAGGCGTTGGCGATCAGCAGATTGTAGATTCGGCGATCGGCGAGGGTGAGGGGGGTCAGCTCGACGATATCGACCAGTTCGCCCGGCTTGACGATCTCGCCGTAATTGGCGGGATCGAAAGGATTTCCGCGCCCCTTTTGCGCGAGCGTAAGGGCAGGGGTATCAACCAGGGCAACTTGCGTCATCGCGTCGTCCAAAGGTGAGCAGGAGGAAGGCCGGGACTCACCTTAACCGGCAAAGGTGAGCCGGGCAAATCCTAAAGCTCGCCGTTGGCGAACTGTGAGGAGATACCCCAAAACTCACCGTCGATCGGACGCCTACCCCAAAGCTCACCGGACTCGACCCCAACACTCACTTTTACCGACCCCAACACTCACCGAAGGCTACCCCAACACTCACGCGACTCGACCCCAACACTCACTTTTCGAGGGCATTTCCCTAGGTTTTCTGCGGGCTTGAGAACCCCTGAATCTTGAATCTAAGAAGAATCTTTGAATCTGAAGGCGAACGGTGAGCTTTGGGGTAGCCTACCTGTGGATAACTTGCCGCCTGCCACACCGTCACACCAATGAGGCCCAGTCGGCCCCAAGCTGCGATTTTGGCCAAGTCGGAGAACGTTTTGGGAACGTGGCATTCGGTATTGACGATGGAAATCATAGAAGAGGACAGTTCGCTCCATCATAGGGAGTGGGTT
>Ga0180008_1002186_pt1 | contig 10843 bp, 19 predicted proteins | sample MM_PW_MetaG_FD_121121 | JGI IMG/M metagenome (GOLD analysis project Ga0180008, IMG submission 121121) | Groundwater microbial communities from the Aspo Hard Rock Laboratory (HRL) deep subsurface site, Sweden - MM_PW_MetaG | ecosystem: Environmental > Aquatic > Deep subsurface > Groundwater... | reverse complement strand
ATGAATTGCAAGGGGCATTTAAATAAAAGAAGCCTTCAGAGATGACTAAATCCTGAAGGCTTCTGGCTTGGCCCCGCCGGATTCTGGACCCAATATATAGATAACACATGCTTTAAAAATGTCAAGCCGTTTATCAGTCGGAGCAGAAGGATTCGAACCTTCGACTATCTGGTCCCAAGCCAGATGAGCTACCGGACTGCTCTATACTCCGATAGGGGGTGGCCTCTTGCACCGACCATCTCCTCGTGCCTCACTTGCAGTGTCCGTGGGCATGTTGCCATTTTAAATATAATGTATCATTATGATTTGTCAATAGATTGCCGCTATTCGCTCGTTGCCGTCCGCACCGTCACGCCCCGGCCCATCATGCGCTCGATGCCGCTGTAGGCCAGGTAGCACGCCATCAAGCTATCCCCCGTGTGAGACTGCGGGTTATACATGATGCATTCGTCCATCCATTGCTTGACTTCCATGGGCGCTTGCGGCTTCGCGGGTATCTGCCAGCGCCCGTTTTCAATGTCGATAGCCATGGCGGGTATGCCCCACGAGTCACTGACCTTTGTCCCTCGCTGCGTGTTGGAGGATATCACGGTTACGCGGGTATATTTTTTCAGCATTTCGACCATGAGCTTTTGCGCCGCATTCGATTCCACGACGAATAAGCCCCCGTACTGTCGATGGATTGCCTCTGCGATATTTTGCTTGTCCGACAGCCCCCACTTGCCGCCGCGTATGTCAAGAATTAATTTCTTTGTCCCGTCCGTTGCAAGGGTACAAAATACCGTACGGTCACTATCCTTCTTTGTCTCGATACCGATATCAACGCCCGTGATGCACTGCCAGCCGTCAGGTATTGAATCCTTGTTGCGGAACCGCTCGGCCTGCACGCTGCAAAGCTCCATGGCGTCGTACGAGAAAGGCGACTCGTCGGGTGATGCGTCCATCATGTAGTACTGCTGATAGAAGCGCCAGGCGGTCATGATCTTTTTGCGGTCCTGCAACCGCTCCATGTCCCATTGCTCGGGCCAGATAAAACGTCCATTCGTTTCAACCTCATACTTGCGCAGTTCAACGCCCCTTTCCTCCATGATATGATAGAAGTCATACTTATTCCAGGGCGTGCCGATGATCCATTCACGTGCATATCTTGTCAGTCGGCCCGTTGCAATCGAGTCATGCCAGTCAACGATTTTCATGCGTTGCGTCGGGCTCGTTGAATTTTTCAGGTCCACGATATCATCAAGTACAAGCACGTCCGCGCGGGAACCGATGAATTGTCCAAGCACGCCGATGGCTTCAATCGTATTGTCTTTTTTTGTGCCGCGTGCGCCTTTGATTTGAATTGCCGTCTTATCCCATGTTTCGAAGTTGTCTCTTGTCAGGTGCGGAAAGGTACGGTGCAGGTCTTCGTTGAGGGCGATATTGTTTTTCATCATGGACAAGATTTTCTTTCCGAGCTTTTCAGAACTTGACGCAAGGAAAATCTTAAGCCACGGTTGACGCCCAAGCTCCCAAAGGATACGGATTGCAAGTTGGATGCTATTGTGCGAAAGTATCCCGCTTGAAACATAGCAATGTGTTTTTTCGACAGGCAATCCGTAGACGGGCCACATTCCCATGTCTTCTATCCTATCTATTCTATCCCACCAAAACGGTCTATTAGCAAGCCTTTCAACTTCTTCATTGCCGACTACATTTGCCGCCTTTATTAGCCATGCTCGCGTTATGCTTTTGTAATGCGAAAGGCGCATATTATATTGCATGCGTAAACGATGTTCCGTCACGCCAAGATCATAAAAGGCATCATGCGTCAAGCAATCATAGGTGCTGTGATTTCGTTCAATATAAGAGTGAATAACATCCAGCTTTGCCGTCTTGCTCGGCAACATGCTTGCAAGTTTTTTGCTATCACTGGTAATTGACAATCGCCATGAAAGATGAATGCGACCATTATATTTTCCGCGCTTTTGCCTTAATATTGATTGCACGCCAAGTCGCGTCAATAACTCTTGTACATCTGCAAGAAGTTCACGACTTACACTATAATATTCAATCATCGGTCCACGATAATCACCTGCCGATCCATCCGCGTCAAAATAGCCAGCAAGAAAGGCTTTTATCGTGTCGCTGTCAGCCGTGAAAATAACTTTGGGCACGCGCTTGTAATAGGACGTGCATTGGTCAAGCCATCCGTCGCGCGTAAGATAATTAACAGGACGCCTGCGTCGCCCCATCTTGCCACGATGCACGGGGCCGCTTAGGCTATAGCCATATTTTTGACCCCTCTGTGTTCGCAAATGCCATCCGTATTTGCCAGCAACATGTTTCACGCTATCGACAATATCTGCATCTGCAATTGTTACATTTATCCGCTCTTTGATCGACAACCCTCCATCACCAACTAGCAATCCAAGTAGCCATGCAATATCATTATCAATGGCTATATTACCGTAGTTTCGACCATACGGGACAGCAATTCTATCGTTGACCCTTAGTTCGCCCGCCCGCTTCCATCCGTGCCATGTCATCAAGGGGTGCTCGTCTGTTACGTCAATCATTCTGCCGTGCTGCGTATGAATGCGCATTACGCGCTGCATTCCATCACAAAACGGTTGTCCTGCCGTCGCCGATGTCATTTTATCGCCATCCCATGATGCAACCTTGTCGCCCTCTTTAACATCTACAATCTGCTTATACTGTCCATCGGATAGCTGAACTGTTGACCATGGCGGCTGACACTTTCCATGTTCGACTGGGGCCCATATCATGCCGCGCTTGTATGCGGAAAAGAATGATTGAAACTCGCGGTGTATGCCCGCCTGCTTTAGTGAGTAGCCTTCCTCGTTTTTAAACAGCGTTGCGAAGGTGTTCACGTCACGGCGGGCGCGCTCGTACAAGCGGGCCTTTCGTGTGCGCATATCCTCGATGCCGCGCAGTATCATCGCGTCGCGTTGCACCGGGTCTTGTGTCATGCCGTCGGTCATGCTTTGCTCAGTATTTCATCGCGGATATGCTCGGCGATTGCTTTCATTAGGTTAGGCGGGACGCTGTTGCCGATGCGTGCCCACGCCTCGCCATATCTCCCTTGAAATATAAAATCATCTGGAAAAGATGCAATCCTCTTTGCTTCATCAATCGTAATTCCTCGACTTTCTTTAGGATGAAACATTCCTGGATAACGATTAAAAGCCAATGTCTTTAACAATGCTGGACATGGTTTCATGAAAGAAATCCTTATATTCGAAAACCCTGACCCTTTGAAATCGGCAACAGATTGTCCCTGTTTACATTTCAACAGAGCTTGAAGGGTTTTTCCTGTAACTGGAGGCATTAAGTTTTGATGTGTTTCAGTCAACCCTTTCCACGCCTCTTTAACATTCATCGGCCTTGTCTGCGGCTTCGGATGACTAGGCTCAATGTTCAAGTCCTCCCTCACGCCGATAATGATAACCCGTTCCCGGCTCTGCGGCACGTTGAAATACATCGCATTGAGTACCTCGCCCCTTGCTCTATATCCGCAATCACGCAAGGTTTTAATAATGGTAAGATACGCCTGCTTCATGCACCCCTTTATCATGCCAGTGACATTCTCCATAACGAAAACTTTAGGCTGCAACTCGGAAAGCAATCGAGCAAAATGCTGAAAAAGTGAGTTGCGCGGGTCGTCAAATTTTCTCTTGCCTGCCGTGCTGAATCCTTGGCATGGTGGCGAGCCGTCGAGTACGTCCAGCTCGCCTGCCTTGATGCCGGCCAGCTTCATACATTCACCGCTTGACAGTTCTGCTATGTCGCCATGATAAACGAGCACATCGGGAAAGTTCAGCTTGAAGGTTTCAACAGCGTTATCGTCCCATTCGACGGCAAGTAATTCTCTGAATCCGGCCATCTGATAGCCGAGCGAAGAGCCGCCGCAACCTGCAAATGTTGATATGACAGTTGGCTTTTCCATTACCACTTGAAACCGCATTTAGGACATTCGTTTTTCGTGTCGGCCATTGCATCCTCGTCAATGTCCTTGTTGTCATCCGGTATGGTTTCGCTTACCTGCAACGCCTCAATATCCCCGAGCGTAAACCCCGTCAATTGCACGTCCAAATGCGCTAATTCCACGTCCTTGATTATCGCAAGCACCTCACTATCGCGGTTGATTCCCTGCTGCTTGTTTGCCGCAAGCATGCGCGCCAGATGGGTCGGCTCGTCGAAGTCCACGACCGATGCGTCCGCGTGCGTGTATCCCTCGGCCATGAGTATCTTTAGCCGTAGGTGCCCGCTGACAAGCTTCCCGTTGCGTTTGTTCCAGACCACCGGGTCAAAGTACGTGTGCAGGATCGAGGCCCGCAGCGCGTCCCATTCGGGCGTGTCAGGCTCCGGGTGTATGCGCGGGTTGCGCGGATGCGGTTTCAGGTCCGCAAGCGGCATGCGCTTGACCGTGACCGTCGCTTCTTTCTTCGCTGCCATTATGTCGCCTCCTTTTCATCGCCCCCTGTATTCATCGTGAGCGGTTCCTGATCCCGCGCCGCCTCGTCGATGGCCTCTTGCAGCCGTGCCCGCAGCTTCGGGTCAAGCATGCCCGTTTCGTTGTACTGCTCGATCTCGCGCAGCATGTCCTCGCTCTCCTCGCCGATAGCAAGGTTTTTCAGCGTGCCCCGCCATCCCTCCATGAGTGCGTGCGCATCCTTGCCGTTCGATAAAAGCGTGCTTAAATACTTCGGGTCAACCTCACTGTTTTTCTGCCCCTTTGCAATGTAGTCATTGACCATTTGCAGCGTTGACATCGCTATGCCCATGGACGCCGTGAACGCCCTGTCCGCGTTGTCAAAATGCTTCTTTTTCTTCGTCGCGTAAACGTCGAATATGCGCTCCTTGCACTTCTTATTCATCTCCGAAAGACGGTTGATAAGCGGGGCCATACCGCGCTTTTCGTTGCCTTCGCGGATATATTTCACGACGGTCTTATGTGATATATGGAGTTGTTTCGATATTGAAAAAGCCGTGGTGCCATCCTTGTAGAGCGCCCACATCTTTTCGTACATGTCGCGCGTAATTGGGACAGCACATCCAACAGCGCTTGCACCGTTGGGCATGCGCTTTATGTTGCCTTTTTTGACTTTATTATTCACGGTCGTACTAATGATAGCATTAATGCTAGGTAGGTAGCAAGGGGAAAGTCAATCGGCGATAATCAATTCCCCTCCTTTCCCCGCTCCCCCGCCATGCGCTTCTTGACCACATCGGCGGCATACTTGAGCTGCACGTCCGTCACGGGTAGCGCCATGTGAAAGACGGCAACAAGCGCGTCGGCCTGCGGGTCGGCTGCACACTGGCGCACCGTGAACTTGAGCTTTCGCATATCGTCATCCCACTCGACATCCACGCCGACCATGCCGGGTAGAGAGGCGCTGTGAAAGGCCATGACGCCCCCGCGCTCGAGCCACTCCCTGACAGCTTTTATGCTCCATAACTGGCCGGGAATTTTAGGCGTGCGCTTGCATTTCGGCTTGCGTTTTTTCATCTTTCACCTCCTGTTATATCCGCATCCCTTGTAGCTCGAAGGCGCGTCGGGCGCTTGACCTATACGCACGTTTTTGTATCCGCGATAGTACGGAAAGTCGGCGCACATGTCAGGCTTTATGTCGTTAATGGTGCATACGCCCCTGCCCTTTTTATCACGGATAAAATGCTTGCAACGGTAGTAATACCAATTCACTGTATGCGACTTGCCGATATAGGTCAACATGGGATAGAGCAAGAATATTTCGCTCATGCGCTGAACATGTTCGACCCTATGCTTTTTGAGCATCTTTGCATTGTCCTGATACAACCATGCAAAATATCCTTGCTTCAACTCTTTTGGCGAGTACCCGATACCGACCTTTTCGCAGCATCGCCCGCAGCGTTTGCATTTACTTGTTGCCATCTTTCACCTCTCCCAGTTCCCCGTCCTGCGCAACTCGGCCAGGGCGTTCGACAGGTCCATGCTTGCGCGTTTTGCGGCGGCTTGCTTGTTTGATCGACACCTATATTCCTTGCTTGCCTTATCGGCGATTAGTTCTTCTTTCGCCGCTCTTGCCCGCCTGATAAACCGCTCGGCTTCGATAATTGCATCCGTAAGTTTTGTTAGCATTTTCATCCCTTGTCCTCCCCCTCAATCGCCGATATCTCGTCTAAAAACTTGTCGGCCATCTTGATTTCCAACTCGTGATGATTTACCTTTTCAAGATATTCGCTTGCCATCTTGCCTTGAAGGATACTCATTGCCTTGTAGGCTACTTTCAGGTCTTCGGGGTCGTCGTCTTCAAGCATCCCTTCAATGTTCTTTCTGTGCACCTCGTAGTCCCTGCAACGGGCATTGTAATGCTCATGCTGGCTGTTTATCAGCCCCCTGTGAATGCGCTTTGCTTGCGCGAGATAGTGCTTTTCAATGCGTAGCATGAGCGATAGTATTTTGTCGGTTTTGGTCATGGTTTATCCCTCACTTCAAGTTGTTTATCATGTCGGCAAACGCGCACGCCAGCGCATAGGACAGCTCGCTTTCGTAATGGCAATCGCTGATAAATCCGTGCGCGTAATCCCAATCGTCGGGATTGTCGCTGATTTGTATCTTGGCGTTGCTATTCCACTGTTCGCGCGTGCAGTTGAAATCCGCAAGCTCCCTATCGCTCGGCGTGCCGGTGGATTGCCAAAACATGAATTCGCTTGACAATGTTTCAAGGCCACCGTTCACGCGCTTCCAGAACAGGTAAACGGGCGTGCCGTAATACTTGCGCTGCGGTAGCGGCGGGACACGGGCGGCGAGCAGGTAGCCGTTATAGCGGCCCGTGAAATCGGCAATCGTTAATTCGCTTGCGGCTTTGTCGAGGTCAGAGGGCGGTAACATGCCTTCCTTGTGGCACTTGATAACGGTGTCCATAAACCGCCTGCCCTGCTTTTCCGTGAGAATGCCGCCGTTCGGGATTAGGTCGTTTGCCGTCTTGTCTGCTTTGTTTTTTGTGTCAGTCATGGCTTCCTCCTACTTTAAATTACCTCTCTTCGCAACCCCGTAGCGCGTGCCCGGTGGGTACGGAGGCTCGCACGGCGGGCCGCCTGTTGACGGCTTCACGGGCTTGTCTAGCTCCGTTTTAATATCAATCCGCTCGCCGTATTTCTTCAAGCGTTCTGCCAAGTCAATAAGATTACCCGCCTCAGCCTGCATTTCTTTTCTTCTTTTGTTTGCCATATCCGTGTTCCCTAACACTAAATGTTCAATGTTTATCAAGGCTGAAAAGCCCGCTTCCGCGCACGCTATCACCCCCTCTTTCAACAGCTTGAATCGCATTTCGTCGTAACAGCGCGGGCATATCGGGCGTCCTGTCTCGGGGCATGTGAGTTGTGCAGCGGCAACATAGGTGCCCTTGTGACCGGGTAAGTATTTCTCTTGCTTGCAGATGTAACATGCTGTCATTAGCTTTCTCCCTTTCACGTCTTAAAATTGGTCAACTTAAAGCTTATTTTTCAATGCATAGTCAAGCAATTCATTCCAAAACTTTATATCACTTTCGATTGTTTCAATCAACTTGTCACGGGCGCGAAGCTCTACAATGAGCGGCAACCTCTGAATATATTTAGCAACGGCGTCGCTGATAGCGCGGCAGCGTTTCTCTTCGTCGGGGGTCATGTTTGTCTCCTACTTTTTGTTAGGTCCAACGATAATGCTTGCACCTCTTTGACCTTCACACATTCATTGATACTGTAGGGATATTCGCCATCCGTAGGTATGATAATATTGAAATTGATCACCTTTGCTGTCAGCAACTTCGGCCCCGTGTTGCGCTCGGCAACGTACAGATCACCGGGCGCTATCTCACCTTCGGCCATGCGTAGCTTTATCCCTTCTATGTCAACAATTTCCCCATAACGCAAGGCTCTCAATGTCTTGTATTCTCTATTCATACCTATTCCACCCCCACTATGTGCCCGCTTTCACCTCGTAAATGCCGTTCTCTTTGCCGGGGTCATTGCGCAAACGCACGCGGAAACCGTCGCCACGCACGCAGTTGAAGCCGTCAACGGCATTGCCGGGGTTCGCGTCGGGGTCTATCGCGTCGCCCTCTATTTTCTCGACAACGAGGTCATCCCTTGCGCCGAGTTGCGCGGTCATGGGTTCAAATAGGTCAAGCACTTCCTCGCGCTGCTGGCCGGTTACTTCGGTTATTTTCTTCCCCGTCGCATGTCGAGGACAATCCGCTTTTCCCATCGGAAGGTCAAGCTTGCACTCGGCGGCATAGGCGGGGTTATCATCCTGCATACAGTCGGCATATAGGTGTATGCATGTGTCGCATGGTTCGGGGGTATTCATGGCTTTTTCCTTTCAACTTCCTTATGTTTGCGTTCAATCCGTGCCCGTATTTTGCGCAGTTCACCGTCAGTCATTGCGCCGTAAATGTGTAGCAGGCCGAGGCATTTTACAAGGCGTTGCTCCATGGTTTCAGCCTTCCATGTCGTGATTTTACGCTTAAACCATGCTGTTGTAAACGATGCGGGCGGCTTGCCCATAATGGTGTCATCGTAGCCTAACGCCTTGCTCTTTTTCATGGCTTCCCCTCCCCGTCCTTGTCGCCAATACCCAACAGCCGTTCGACGTCGTCAAGGTTGCCGTCGAGTGTGGCCCTAAATACTTTCGTTTGCGCCGCTTGCGAACTACCGCCGAAATACAGCGCAACGGCGCGTGCGACGGCTTTCCAGCGTTCGGCTACGGCCTTCGGTCCGATACCTTTTTCATAGGCTTCTTGTCCAGCTTCGGTAAGTTTTATAGTCTGCCGATACCGCCCTTCTATCAGGCCATTATTGTACGCTTGCTCATATAGATTTTGATCGGCCTTCGCCTTTTTCACCTCTCGCCAATTATCAAGTACGCTCTCTGCTAACGCCTCACACTTTTCCCTTGCATGATCGCGTTGCTTCTGCGTCGCGTGAAGCTGCGCGAGGGTGCTGTCGAGAAGCTCTTGAAGGCGGGCGTTTTCGGGGTCCGCTTCATAGGTTTTCCCTTCAATTTCAAGCGTGCCTTTGACTGGAATGTCAGTTTTCTTGATATACTTTTCGTTGTATTCGTTAAGGGTTTCCATGTCCGTTGCTTCAAATCCACATTTGCAATTTGCCGTGTTGCCACTCTCAAAACAGCTTAGACAAATATGCGTATGTCCGGCGGCTTTTGCCTTGTCGTAGATTGATTCATTATCATCGCTCATAGCTTCTTCTCCCTTTCTGCCGCCTCCCCGGCCTCATGCGCGAGCCACGCAAGGCCCGCGAGGTGGCCGATATATTTAGCCCACATCGGAGCATCTTTCACTACTCTGTCGTTGTATCGCTCTTGTTCTTCTTCGGCGACATCAAACAGCCCCCTGCTCATTTCGTAAAACCTCTCGGGCGGTATGGTCATGGCTTCTCCTGCACTATCGTAGGTTCTCCGAATATTTCCCGTTCGCCATCTTCGGCAACGGCGTTTCGGCCATATTGGTCCAATGACGGGAAATATGCCGTTTTCGTCCATCGTTTTCCGCCATAATAAAACATCTCGTTGATGTTAAGTTGTCGAAAGTCCTTGCTTTTTTCATTCATGGCGTCTCCCTAATTGCTCGCCGGATGTCATCATGTAGAACGGTGGCGCAAGCGTTGATAATGGCAATGTCATAACGCGTTCCATCTCTTCCGCTGTGACACGGAATACACGCCTTACATTCTCTACAGTGTTCTTCTAGTCCTTCCACCGCCCCCAACACGGCGCGGGCTCGGGGGGTGAGGAGGGGTTTGCCCGCCGATACCCAATCCTGGAAATTCATTGAGCAGCCACCTTCGCAAGCATCGCATATTGGAAAATGACCCTGTCCGTCACCGGGTAAAATTATCCCATAGCCGTTACATCTAGTGCACGGGGGGCCGGGTAATGGCAAGGTCTGAGTTCGTAATATATTTTTTGCTAATATATGAATCCATTTTCTCTCATCGCTCATTTCTCCCTCGCTTCCTTTATCGCCGCAAGCCCCCGCTCACGGATATGGACCGCCCACTTTCTCGGCGGTTGCATGTTTAACCAATCGCAAATGCGGTCGGCCACTTTCAGCCCGTCGGCAAGCCCGCGCTTGTACGCCTCCTGCTCGACCTGAACAATGGCATATTCCATGCGCTCGCGTGTTGTCGGTGTGCCGTCTCTATTTGGCATTGTCACCCTCCCTGGCCTTGCGCTTTGCCTCAATCCATGCCCCCATTTTGTCAAGGCTGCCCCAACATTTATCCGGTGCCTCGTTGTAGAAATACCCGATGAAGGCATGCACGTTTTTATAGTTCTCGGGGTCCGCTTGACCGAGCGCCATCAATAGGTTATTGCAAATCACGGCCTGTAGAAACGGTCCTGGCCTTGCGCCATCGTCGATGTAGGCGCGGACGTGTTTCATCATGCGGCGGGTGATGTATTGGTCATTCCATTCATAGGCGTGGCTATGCTCAATCATGGTCGGGTGGTCCTGCGGGGCGTGGGCAAAGTCGATATCTTTTTTCACATAGTTTGTCAGGGTAACTGAATTGCCCTCCATGTGCGCTAGAACCTCAACCATACCGCCGCATTTATCACATTTTATTTCAGTCGGTATTGTAGCAGTAAATACCGGTTCTTTCGGCTTGCCTTCAAGTGAAAACGCGGCTTCACTTTCGAACGAAACAAGGCTCACGCCCGTCAATTCGGCATTGCCCTCGGCCATGGCTTTGACAAGCGCGTTGTTTGCTTTAAGAATTTCCTTGTCACCGGGCAATATAAAGCACTCGGGTATTTTGGCTGCTTTGACCGTCTCCCCCCCGCACTCGCGGCAATACT
>Ga0180008_1002185_pt1 | contig 10849 bp, 12 predicted proteins | sample MM_PW_MetaG_FD_121121 | JGI IMG/M metagenome (GOLD analysis project Ga0180008, IMG submission 121121) | Groundwater microbial communities from the Aspo Hard Rock Laboratory (HRL) deep subsurface site, Sweden - MM_PW_MetaG | ecosystem: Environmental > Aquatic > Deep subsurface > Groundwater... | reverse complement strand
CCTAATTTAGAACCAGCTGCCCAGAATCTTACTGCATCTGCCCCATATTTGCTAATTATCTCTTTAGGAGATATAACATTTCCCTTGCTTTTGGACATTTTTTCTCCATGAAGCTTAACAAAACCAGAGAGCATAATATTTTCCCACGGAATTTTATGTTCACTGAAATAAGATTTTACTATAGTATAAAACACCCATGTTCTTATTATTTCATGAGCTTGTGGCCTTAATGAATAAGGAATTTTTATTTTGTTTTTTATTAAAGAAGAGGCAAGCTGTGGTGTAAATGAAGAAGTAGCCCATGTATCAAGAACTCGAGTTTCTGGTTCTGCTACTTTTTTGCATTTTGGACAGATTTTTTTAAGATTCATAGGATCCACTGGAAGCTCCTTTTTATCAGGAAGAATTATTTTATTGCACTCTATACATTGCCATACAGGAATTGGCACTCCAAAATGCCTGTCTCTTGATACAATCCAATCCCATTGTAATCCATTTACCCAGTTTTCATATCGTTTAGACATATATTCTGGATGCCATTTTATTCTTTTTCCGTATTCTAAAAATTCCTTTTTTTTGTCAAGAATTTTTATAAACCATTGATCTGTGGGAAGAAATTCTATTTCTGTACCGCATTTATCATGAACATTTACAACATGGGATATCTTTTCTGAATTAATAATTAGTCCTTTTGATTTCAAATCTTGAAGAATTTTTGCTTTTGCTTCTTTTATTTTAAGTCCTTTATATCTCTCTTCTTTCATAGTTCCATCATAATTAATAACTATTCTTGGCTCAAGTTTTAATCTTTTTAAAGCATCTACATCAAATTTATCACCATATGAACAAATCATCATCGCGCCTGTTCCTTTTTCCATATCTGCAGATTTATCTGCAAATATAGGAACTTCATAATTAAAAAGAGGAACTTTTGCTTTTTTTCCTACAAATTTTTTATATTTTTTATCAGAAGGATGAACAAAAATTGCAACACATGCTGGTATTAATTCAGGACGAGTAGTTGATATTGGCAATATTTCATTTCCTACAAAAAATTTAAGAGTTGTAAAAAAACTAAAAAATTCTCTATCTTCAAGTTCTGCCTGGGCAATTGCTGTCTGGCATTCAGGACACCATATAGAAGGAAATCCTAACTTGTATACTCTTCCAGCTTTGTACAAATTTAAAAATGATTCCTGTGATATTTTCTGGGAGTTTTTATCGATTGTGGAGTAATATATCTCATAATCAGCACTTATTCCTATATTTTTCCATTGTTGTATAAAACCAGGTGTGATTTTTTTTAGAGTTTTAAGACAGAGTTCTATAAATTCTGATCTTGGCATTTCTTTGCTTTTAACATTATTCAGTTTTTCTATTAGTCTTTCTGTCGGTAAACCATTATCATCTGTTCCAAAAGGATAAAAAATCATTCCATCATACATTCTTCTAAATCTTGCTATAAAATCCTGCTGAGAATATGAAAAAGCATGGCCTATATGCATATCTCCAGAAACAGTTGGGGGAGGGGTGTCTATACTATAAGTTTTTAATTTTCCAGGCTTAAATTCATAGATTTTTTCTTTTTCCCAGAAATCCAGTATTTTGGGCTCGTCAGATAAAGGATCATAAATTTTCATATATTAAAAAGATAAGATAACTTTTAAAAACTATCCCCCTCTTTCTAAATTATAAGATAAAATGGCAGATAATCGAATTCAGATGCCCTCTGGTTATGGCGGATTGATGAGATTTAGTGAGGAATATAAAAGCAAAATAATGTTAAAACCAGCCCACATAATCGCATTTGTAATTTTAATAATAGTTTTCAGAATTTTTCTGGAGTTTATTTTTTAAATAATCAATACAAAAAATATAAATAGGCTTTTATATAAAAATAAACATGCTAGGCGGACTTGGCGGATTAAATCCTAAGAAAATGCAGGAAATGATGAAGAAGATTGGTATGGATCAGGAAGAAATATCTGCCTCAAGAGTGATTATTGAAAAGCAAGATGGAGAAAAAATTTTCATTGAAAATCCTTCTGTAACCAAAATAAAAATTCAGGGGCAGGAAAGTTTCCAGATTGCAGGTGATATTTCTAAAGAAACAGAAAACATTGAAGGAAGTTTTTCAGAATTAGATGTAAAAACAGTAATAGACAAAACAGGTTCTACAAAAAAACAGGCAGTTTTAGCGCTGGAAAATTCAAAAGGGGATCTTGCAGAAGCAATTTTAAGACTTAGTAGCGGAGAGGTAGTAAATTAATATTTTCTCAATATATGCTTCCAAATTACCAAAATATATATCAATTCTAGATTCCTAAAAGAAACATGGAAAAATTTTTAGAAAATATTATGGAAGCTGAAAAAAGTCTTCAAGTAGCAGACCACATGACATATATAACTTTTCCTTTGATTAAAGATAAAAGGCTTCTTTTAAAGATATTGCAGGAAATAAAAAATGCAGTCGCCCATTGCATAAGTTCAATACTTCAGCATGATTATATTTACAAAAAAATAGAACTCTATAAAGATCCTAAGTCAAACTTTAAGGTTTTCACTGAAAAATGCGCTCCTGCATACAACATAACTAAAGAAGAAATAGGGCTGGTTATTGAATTGTTTGATTTCATAGAAAAACATAAACAAAGTCCATTTGAATTTGTAAAAGACGACAAGGTTGTTATTTTATCAAACGGTTTAAAGCCAAAAACACTGACTCTTGATAAAACAAAGGAATTTTTAATTCTTGGAAAAAATCTCGTGAAAAAAATGCGTGAGACATTCAGAACAAATGATTAACTTAAAATTCCAATGGAAATAGAGGTTCAATATTTATGCATATAAAACATCGTCGGAAGAAAAGTATAAAAAGCTCATATGCATCTTATTGTATACTTCTAATTTAACAATAAAAATAAAAAAGAAGGATTTTGATGGAAGAAATAATACAAGAAAAAATAAGTGCAGACCACCTTCTTTATGTTAGTCTAAAGTATACAAAAACTTGCGATGTTATTATGAATCTTATTCTAAGATGGAGAAAAATGATAGAAACAAGCATTAATGAACTTCTAAAACGCGCAAAAACCAAAAAAAAGATATCTAAAATCCCATTAAATCCAGTGGGAAAGATTGATGCCATCAAAATACTCTTTAAAAAAGATAAAGAGTTTCTTGAAGTAATAGATATGTACGAATTATTTAAGAAAATAGAAGAATTAAGAAAAGAAAGAATTGGAGAATTTAGAAAAAATGTAACACTCAGAGTTTTTTATAGGGGGGAGGAAATAAATATAAATTTAGAAAAATTAAAAATTTATGCAGATAAGTTAGAAAAGTTTATAAGTACCACAAAGCAATTTCTTTTATCATAAATTTAAAATCTCCGTTGGAGTTTAAAAAATGTCAAAAATAATCGTTATTACTTCTGGAAAAGGAGGGGTTGGAAAAACAACCACTGCTATAAACCTAGCAGCTGCGATGAATTATTTTGGAAAAGATGTTCTTGTTATAGATGGGAATTTTTCTACACCAAATGTGGGTATTCATTTAAATGCCCCTGAAGTTCCTATAAATCTAAATCATATTTTAAGAGGTGCAGCAGAACCTTTTGAGGCTGTTTATGAGCATGAATCAGGAATAAAAATTATGCCTTCATCTATTTCAATAAAAGAATCAAAAAGAGTAAAACCTGAAAGATTGAAAGAATTTAGAAATAATTTCAAAAAAATCTCTGATTATATAATTGTTGATTGTGCTGCAGGACTTGGAAGCGAGGCTTCCTGCGCAATAGAAACAGCAGATGAAATTCTTATAGTAACAAATCCAGAATTGCCTGCCATAACAGATGCTCTAAAAACAATAAAACTTGCAGAGAGTTTAAAAAAACCCGTAAAGGGAATTATTGTTACACGAGTCAAAAAAGATGATATAGAACTTTCTCCTGAAGTTGTAAAAGACATGCTTGAAATACCTATTCTTGGAATGATACCTGAAGATGATTCAATAAGGAAATCAATAAATGTAAAGAATATAGCAGTGCATATTTATCCAAGAAGCAAGGCGGCACGTGCTTATAAAGAAGTTGCGGCAAAAATGCTTGGTGTTGAATATGATTCTGACAAAGATAGTGATAGGTTACTAGATAGACTTTTTAATTGGTTAAAGCTGAAAAAATAATAATTATTAATTATAAAATATAAATATAATCAAATAAAATAACCTGATTGGTATTAAACAGAAAAATATATTAATAAAAATTAGATGTTGTTAACAGTAAATAACTTAAACTAATTATTAAAGTAATATAACATTAAAAATATCAATTTAATCTTCAAATTCAATAAAAATGGAAACAATAAAATTTTCAGACTGGCAAAAACTTGATTTAAGAACTGCAAAAATTCTAGAAGTTGAGCATGTTGAAGGAGCTGACAAACTTTATCAGCTTGAAATAGATTTAGGAAAAGAACTAGGAAAAAGAACTCTTGTAGCAGGTTTAAAACCTTATTATAAACCAGAGCAATTAAAAAACAAAATATGCATAGTATTCACAAATCTTGAGCCAAAAATAATAAAGGGAATAGAAAGCCATGGTATGCTTCTTGCAGCAACAGATGAAAAAGAAAACAAAGTATGCCTTCTTCAACCAGATTCAAAGATAGAGTTGGGAAGTAAAATTAGATAAGATTAAGCTTCTCTTTTTATGCACAGCGCTGTGGCAGAAGGTGCTATATAACCACATCCAATATTTTGTTGATTTGAATCAATATTATATAGACATAATCCACCTGAACCATATATAGTTTGAGTATTTAAACACGCAGTATCTCCAGTTGTACCACTTGATGAAGCACTATAAAGATTAAGAGCAGCTGTACCACCACCAACCCAGTTTCTCAATCTAAGTACACCTGAATTTGTACCTACTCCTTGTATTTCAAAAGCTAATGTATCAGCCTTAATAACAGCTGGATCCCTATTAAAAGTGATTTTGCTAGCTGGTGTTGCTAGACCACTATCACCACCAATGATTACATCATTTCCTTGATATCTAATTGACCAAAGACTTTGACTAATAAATCCTGAATCATATCTTCTAATACCAATCTTTCCACCAAGCTGAGCTGGATTATTTAAAGTTAAAGGATCAGCAACAATTTCTCCTAGCAAATGAAGTTTGTAGAGTGGATTAGTTGTTCCAATTCCAACATTTCCTGCTGTATCATAAAGTAAAGAATTTCCAACACTTGTTGCTCCTGTAAATTTTGTTAAATAATTTGTTGTACCTGTTCCGCTTATTCCACTTACACCCGAAACACTATTACAAGCCCAACCACTATCTGTCCATGTTAAAACCTGTCCTGCAGAACATCCGGAAGCAGGTGGTGCAAGTTCTCCAGTACTATGTCCAAAAACAGGGGGATTAGTAGTTCCGTAAGAATAAACACCTATTGCCAAAAGTATAAAAATAAAAACTCCAATTATCGTATAAGAAAGTCTATTTGAAATTTTCTTATTCAGAAATGAATTATTCTTTTTTTTATTCGCCATCTTCTTTATAATATATTTAATAATGAGGTATATTTAAAGATTTTGATTGCAGAATTTTTATATATTAAAAGATAAAAAATAAAAATTATTAATAGCAAAATTTCAAAAATGAAAATAATAGAAAAAAAATAAATTTTAAAATTAAGGAAGATTAGTACAAGTAACACTAGTTAAATAACTATCAGTATTAGGATTTACAGCAAGTCGCTGGTACCTCCAAAAATTATCTATAATTTCTACACCATCTCTAAAGCTTTGCCCACTTATAACTGTATGAGAATTATAATGACCTCCTAAAGCCAAACAAACAAATTGAGCATTTTTAATAGCCTCATAAGCACTGATATATTTATCTTCCATATATCTATCTATATTATAAGAACTTACGCGAGGATCATTACAGATAAAAGAAGTTGAACCAAAAGATATCCCTCCTCTGCAATAAACAAGGCCATTAACAATTGTTCCAGAAGATGATATTATATATCCCCCAACAGATAATTTTGTTCTAGGATTTGTTACTCCAATTCCTACATTTATTCCATTATCATAAATAATTGAATTCCCAACAGTACTTGCTCCTGTAAATTTTGTTAAATAATTAGTTGTTCCGCCACCGCTAATATTTCCTGTTCCGCCACCAGAAACACTAGCACAACTCCACACACTTCCTGTCCATGTTAAAACCTGTCCGGCAACACACCCACTTGGCTCCTCTATAGCACTTATGGGATGTCCTGGATTAGGAACAATTGCGTAAACTATAACAGCAACCAAGATTAAAGCAACTAAAGAAATTATTGTATAAGAAAGCCTGTTTGAAATTTTCTTATTCAAAAACAAATTCTTCTCTTTTTTGTTCACCATCTTCTTTGCAATATATTTAGTAATGAGATATATTTAAAGATTTTGATTGTAAGGGTTTTTTATATCTTCTCGAATAAAATCTCGCTTTTTTTAATTTTTTTTAATTGTAATGGTTTTTTTATATTTTCAAATTTTATATTAAATCCAATATTTTTTGCTATTTTTTCGCTTGTTTCTGGAATAAAAGGCCAGAGTAAAATTGCAGCTGCTTTTATGCTGTCTGCAAGTTCATATAATACTTTCTTATCTTTTGTTTCCCAGGGCTTTTCACTCTGCACATATTCGTTGCATATATCAATAAATGCAAAAATTTCATTAAGAGCTTTATCTAATTCATAATTTTCTATATTTTGTTCTATTTTTTTCAAATTTAATTTTTTAAGCAATTTGTTTTCTGATTTTTCAATGCCATATTTTTCAGCCAGACTCGTTACCCTGCTTACAAGATTTCCTAATTTGTTTGCAAGTTCATTATTATGTCTTTCAATCAAAACTTTTTCTGAGAAATCTCCATCTTCTCCAAATACAAAATTCCTCAAAATGTAATATCTTACACTATCTGAAGGATATTTTTTGACTAATTCCAAGGGAGATATTACATTTCCTAATGATTTAGACATCTTTCTTCCTCCAACTGTTAAGAATCCGTGAACAATAACTTCTTTAGGAAGTTCTACTCCTGCACTTAATAGCATCCCCGGCCATATTCCTGTATGAAATCTTAACATGTCTTTACCGACAACATGTATGTCAACAGGCCAGTATTTTTTGTATTTTTTATTCGGAAATCCGATTCCTGTAAGATAGTTGCTCAATGCGTCTGGCCAGACGTACATAGTCTGATTGTCATCCCCTGGAACAGGAATTCCCCAGGGAAGATGCCCCTTTTCCCTTGAGAAACTAACATCGGTTAAACCATTCCTAATTAAAGCAAGAAAATCGTTTTTCCAAGTTGAAGGGGTAATTTTTAGTTTGTTTTCTTTTATTAACTTCTTAATTTTATCTGAATATTTAGATAATCTAAAAAAATAATTTTCCTCAGAGATGTGTTGGATTTCTAAATTGTGGTGATCTGGACATTTTCCATTTATAAGTTCTTTTTCTGTGATAAATCTTTCGCAGCCAGAACAATATACACCAGTATATTCTTTTTTGTAAATGTCTCCTCTTTTCTCAAGCCTTTTCCACATTTCCATAACACCTTGCCAGTGAACTTTCTTGTCTGTAGTTCGAATAAAATAATTATTAGATATATTCAAAACATCGGTTAGTTCCCTAAACTTAGCAGAATTATTACCTACAAACTTTTGCGGATTTAATCCCTCTTTTTTAGCCGCTTGGTAATTTTTAACCCCATGTTCATCTGTGCCAGTCAAAAAGAAGACCTTTTTTCCAATAAGCCTATTCCATCTAGCTAAAACGTCAGCTATAACAACCTCTAATGCAAAGCCTATATGTGGTGGAGCGTTTGCATAAGCAATTGTTGTGGTTATGTAAAAGGTCTTTTTATTTTTCATATCTTAAAGTTGGTGCTCTGCTTTTTATTTCTTTCCAATATATTTTTCTCAGCCGTAATCAGGTCTTTATATCTCTTTTTATGTCTAATATAGGGTTTAAGAAATTTTAATAATTTAAGCAAATCTTCTTTATGATTAACAAATACCCCAAAACAATCTTTATTTTGTCTTATCATTCCGTAAAATCCTTGTCTGCTTACAATTCCAAATTTTGAATTAATTCCTAATTTACCCAGGTTTTTATGTACCTGAAAAAGGATATTTTTATCATAAGTCCTAATTCTAAATCGTGCTCTATTTTGTGAAATACCAATATTTCCCTCTGCGTCAGTATACCCTCCAAGGAAGGCCAAGAAAAAGTTTTTATTATAGAGTATCCATTCTGGTATTTTATCTTCTTTATTTATTAAAAAATTAAAAGATTTGTCTAAATTGCAATAGACATGATAAACTCCATTATAATCTTTAGCCTTAAAGTGTCCATACTTCCCATATATCCTCTTTATCAATTTATATTGGGCTATTTTTGTTGTATTGGAACTTATTAATACGGTAGAATTTTTATTAGTAGCTTTAACTTTTAAATCTCCCAATCGAAAACCAATCATATACGCTTTTAAGTCGCCATTTCCATTAAATCTTGCTTTTTTGTATTTTGTGTTTGCTTCAGATAAACTTTTTTTTTTATTTTATATTTTCTTAGTTTCTCAAAAACCGTTGTCTTGTTGGAATTGAATTTTTTAGCTATTTTTTGTGGCGATAGGTTTTCTTTTATATACAATTTATATAATTCTTCTTTTTTTATATTTAGAATATTCTTTTTTCTTGGCTCTATTCCGTTTTCTTTTAATTTATTATATGCTGTACAGTGGCTAATTCCTATTTTTTTGGCAGTGTCTGTGACAGAAAGCCCTTGTTTAACATATAGATCATATAGTTTGTCTTTTTGTATGTTTATTTTCTTTTTTGGAAATCTTGCTCTTATATTGTATTCTTTCAGTCTCTTCTGAATAACAGTAGGATCACAATTAAATTTTTGGGCTATTTGATAAGTAGATAATCGCCTCTCAACATATAAATTTTCAAGGGTTTTTTTACTAATAACTATCTTCTTAGTCATCATTTATATTAAAAAAGAATGTATTTAAATACGTGTCCTAATTTAAAAATAGTTAACATAATCAATCGCTGTTGTAACATAAAACTTGTTTGCCCTAAAGAGTAAAGAACAAGAAGATATAAAAAACTATTTATGAGATTAATATTGTTCTTTGAGTTTGAGCTTTTGCTTTACCAAGTCTTTCAGAAACAGCAATAATATGAGGATAAACTGCTGATGCCTCTCTTCTATCAAATCCTAAATCCATCATTACTCTGATATAGTCTTCTTCTCCTAATTTGAAATTTTCTTGCAGTCCATAGATAAGATATTTGTTATTTCTTTTTCTTTTTTCTGCTATCATTTTTTCAAGAATGTCTCCATATTTAGGATATTTTTTTGTGAATGCATTTATCCCTTCTCTTAATGTTCTTGCTTTTTCTTCTTCTTTTTTCTCTGTTTTAGCAAAAACCCTTTCTCCTATTTCTTCCCCTTCTTTTAATAAATCAGAAATTTCTTTGGCTTTTTTATCCAATCTTCTCAAACCTTTTTCTCCTAAACTTTTTAGTGGTCTATAAAGTATATCAGAAGAAATCAACCATCTCACAAATTTCTCTATTTCTGTTCTTTCTGGCATTTTTCTGTATATAAATTAAAATATATAAAGTTTATTATAATGAAAAATACATGCCCTATTAGTTAACCTTTTAATAAAACCAGGCACCAGTGGTTTAATGGTAGAACTCAAAATTCCCATGGCTGACGCAGCTGCGGCAGACATCCAACGGAAAAAGCTCGTGATCCGGGTTCAATTCCTGGCTGGTGCATTTCAAATCTCTATTTCACACCCCAGAAAATTATTTAAACAAGACAAATTTTTCCTTAATGATGTTTAATAAAAAAAGATGTTCAAAATGCGGAGAAAAGATAAATAATAGTTATAACTTCTGTCCTTATTGTAGAAGTCAGTTAAAAGATTCTTCAAATTTTTTAGATGATGAAAATTGGGGGCTTCTTGGAAAAAATGACTTTATGCCTAATGAAGAAATAAGACTTCCAATGGGATTTAATGCTTTATTTAATTCACTTATTAAAAATCTGAATAATCAGTTCAAGGAAATTGGTAATATAGAAGATAAACAAAAGAAAATAAAAATGAAAAAGGGTGGAATAGGAATAAGCATTTATACCTCTGGAAATAAACCTCCTGAAATAAAAGTTACATCCTTTGGAAATTCTCCTGAACTAAAAGAACAAGAAAAAAGCAGAGTAAAAGATCTAAAGCTTCCTGAATCAGAAGCTGGAAAATTTGCAGGCTTGCCAAAAAAAGAGCCTGAAACAAATATAAGAAGACTTTCAAATAAGGTTGTTTATGAGATAAACATGCCTGGTGTTAAATCAATAAAAGATGTTTCTATAATTCAACTTGAGAACAGCATAGAGATAAAGGCTCTTGCAAAAAACAAAGTATTTTACAAGATAATTCCAATAAACCTGCCGATAAGAAATTATAATTTTTCTAAGCAAAAACTTGTTCTTGAACTTGATGAAAAAAGTGATTAATAAAAACTTATAAATAGAGTATTTCTTTCAAATTTTAATGAGCCCGTAGCTCAGCCTGGTAGAGCACTGCTCTGATAAGGCAGGGGTCCACGGTTCAAATCCGTGCGGGCTCATTTTTTCTTAGTAGTGTGTAGTTTCATAAAGGTTAAAAGTCCTTTGCATCAAATAATATTATGTGTGGGATCTTTGGGTATATTGGAGAAAGAGAGGCTGTTCCAATTCTTGTTAGAGGATTAAAAAGATT
>Ga0180008_1002184_pt1 | contig 10850 bp, 11 predicted proteins | sample MM_PW_MetaG_FD_121121 | JGI IMG/M metagenome (GOLD analysis project Ga0180008, IMG submission 121121) | Groundwater microbial communities from the Aspo Hard Rock Laboratory (HRL) deep subsurface site, Sweden - MM_PW_MetaG | ecosystem: Environmental > Aquatic > Deep subsurface > Groundwater... | reverse complement strand
TCAGCCTCAGAAAGTCCTAGCCTGTCTCCTAGTGCAAGTCTCTCGCCATCTGCAAGTGAGAGTCCAAGTCTGTCGCCTTCGGCGTCATTAAGTCCTAGCGCCTCAGAATCACCAAGCTTTAGTCCTAGCGCTAGCCTGTCGCCGTCAGCGTCGGAGAGCCCATCGCTTTCGCCGTCTGCCAGTCTATCACCGAGCGCAAGTGAGTCACCGTCATTGTCTCCAAGTGCAAGTTTGTCTCCAAGCGCAAGCGAATCGCCGTCGTTAAGTCCTAGTGCGTCCGAGTCACCAAGTCTGAGTCCATCAGCATCAGAGAGCCCTTCACTTAGTCCGTCAGCATCATTAAGTCCATCGGCAAGTGAGTCGCCATCGCTCTCGCCTAGTGCGAGCCTATCGCCCTCCGCATCAGAAAGTCCGAGTCTCAGCCCCTCGGCTTCATTGTCACCGTCTGCATCAGAGTCTCCAAGCTTGAGTCCTAGCGCCAGTTTATCCCCTAGTGCTTCAGAAAGCCCAAGTCTCAGTCCGTCAGCTTCACTATCGCCCTCAGCTAGCGAGAGTCCTAGCTTGAGTCCCTCGGCGTCATTAAGCCCCTCGGCTTCGGAGTCGCCAAGCCTCTCTCCGTCTGCCAGCGAGTCACCGTCACTTAGTCCAAGCGCGAGCGAGAGTCCAAGCCTCAGTCCGTCTGCGAGTTTAAGTCCCAGTGCCTCGGAGTCACCTAGTCTTAGTCCCAGTGCGTCGCTGTCTCCTAGTGCCTCAGAAAGCCCATCATTATCGCCTTCTGCTTCTGAAAGCCCGAGCTTGAGTCCATCTGCAAGCGAAAGTCCATCGCTGAGTCCAAGTGCAAGTTTATCACCGTCTGCATCGGAGTCTCCTAGTTTAAGTCCGTCTGCGAGTCTTAGCCCTTCAGCGAGCGAGTCACCATCGTTAAGTCCCAGCGCATCTCTATCACCCTCGGCTTCAGAATCTCCATCGCCTAGCGCGAGTCTGTCGCCATCTGCAAGTGAGAGTCCATCATTGTCCCCGTCTGCGTCTGAGTCGCCTTCGCTATCGCCGAGCGCCTCAGAAAGTCCTAGCCTGTCTCCTAGTGCAAGTCTCTCGCCAAGTGCGAGTGAGAGTCCTTCATTTAGTCCATCTGCGAGCGAGTCGCCTTCACTTAGCCCAAGTGCGTCAGAGTCACCGTCGTCGAGTCCCAGCGCAAGCGAGAGTCCAAGTCTGTCGCCTTCGGCGTCATTAAGTCCTAGCGCCTCAGAATCGCCGAGCCTTAGTCCTAGTGCTAGCTTGTCGCCGTCAGCATCGGAGAGTCCATCACTGTCGCCCTCGGCTTCACTCAGTCCATCCGCAAGCGAATCGCCAAGTCTGTCTCCGAGCGCGTCCCTTTCACCGTCTGCAAGTGAGAGTCCATCACTTAGTCCATCGGCTTCACCATCACCAAGCGCAAGTGAGTCACCATCGCTTTCGCCGTCAGCATCAGAGAGTCCGAGCTTGAGTCCAAGTGCGAGTGAGAGTCCTTCACTTAGTCCATCAGCTAGTCTTTCGCCTTCGGCCTCAGAAAGTCCGAGTCTCAGTCCTTCGGCCTCACTCTCTCCCAGTGCTAGCGAAAGTCCCAGTCTGTCACCCTCTGCATCTTTGTCGCCTTCGGCCTCGGAAAGTCCAAGTTTATCGCCATCTGCAAGTCTTAGTCCGTCAGCATCGGCATCGCCGTCTATTCCGCCAGGCACATTGTCTATGCCAATAATCTCGGTAAACGGTGTGCATTCAACAGTTTTTGGAGGACAAATCATCCGATGAGTATGACGAGCGTATTGATTCCAGCGCGAAACGAGCTATTTCTTCAACAGACTATTGATGAGGCGCTTACCAAAGCGGCAGGGCCTGTGCAGGTGGTTGTAATGCTAGATGGTTATTGGCCCGACCCGCCCTTACGTGAAGACCCGCGCTTGGTTGTGTTGCACAACGATGAGCCGCGAGGCAATGTTTATGGTGTGAACACGATGGCGCAGGCAGCCACTGGCAAGTACATCATGAAATTAGATGCTCATTGTATGTTAGCGCATGGGTATGATGTAGCTTTGCAAGATGATTGTGCTTATGAGTGGCTAGCTATCCCAAGCCGCTATCAGTTGTTAGCCGACACCTGGGAGCGGGGCAGAGGTCCAACAGACTATCTGTATGTGACTTATCCGTTCATTTGGGAGAAGCAATTCAGTTGGGGGCTTCATGGCAAGAAATGGCAAGGCGAAAATGGATTGGAGGGCGGGTATTATCACCGTGACAAGCGTGACGCGCATATTTTAATCGATGATGCAATGGCTTTTCAGGGATCATGCTGGTTTATGCACCGGCAGCGATTTCTTGACCTGGGTGGGTATGACGTGTACTTTTATCATTTCCAGGAGCCGCAGGCGATTGGGACAAAAGTATGGTTAAGCGAGAATGGGCGGTGCATTCGTAACAAAAAGACGTGGTATGCACATTTGCACAAGGGCCGCAAGTACGGGCGCGGTTATCGGCTATCCAAGCGCAAGGCCATTGAGGACGAAATGTACAGCGCGGACTTTTGGTTCCACGACCGATGGGAGAATCGGTCCAGAGATTTTAGCTGGTTTGTGGAACACTTTTGGCCTATTCCTGGATGGCCGGAAGATTGGGAAAATCCAGAGTATGAAGCTGAGTATTTGCGTGTGCGAGGGGGGCAGCTATGAAAGACCCGAATCGTTTAATACGCAAGCGGCTCAGGGTTAAGCCGTATGACTCTTTACCTTTTACCGGTTGGCATAAAGCTACCAGGCAAGACTTGGCCGAGATTATGGCGGAGATGGGCTACAAAACAGGGGCAGAGATTGGTGTAGCGCAGGGCACGTTTTCAGAGGTGCTGTGTCAAACGATTCCAAATTTACATCTGATGTGTGTCGATCCGTGGCAAGCCTACGACCGCATCAGCCAAGAGCTCTGCGACAGGCGCTACGAGTTGGCTGTTGAGCGTCTATCTCATTACAATACGACGATCATTCGCAAATCAAGTCTTGAGGCTGCACGGGAAATACCAGACGAATCTCTTGACTTCATCTATATTGATGGGGCACACGATTTTGACAACGTGATGATAGACTTGATTTTGTGGGCTAGGAAAGTGCGCAAGGGCGGCATTGTCTCAGGGCACGATTACTTTCACTTTTACCAGAGTGGCGTTTGCAGGGCAGTAGACGCCTATACCGTTGCGCATGGTGTCACGCAATGGTATATTACAAAAGAGAAGGAAGCTAGTTGGTTTTGGGTAAAGAAGTGACAGAATTATCAGTGCTTGTACCTGCTCGCAACGAGATGTTTCTGGCTCATACAGTCAGAGATATTTTGGCGCACATCGAGAGCGATACAGAAATTATTGTGGCGCTTGATGGTCCGCACGACCACGAGCCTGTGCCAACAGACCCGCGCGTTCGTGTGATAAAGTTTGCCGAGCCTATCGGTCAACGTGCAGCGACTAACATGGCAGCCAGGCTTTCGGACGCCAAGTACGTGATGAAGTGCGATGCTCATTGTGCATTCGGACCAGGCTTTGACCGCATTATGATGGAGGACATGCGGGACGACTGGACGATGGTTCCGACGATGTTCAACCTGCACGCCTTTGATTGGGTTTGCGATGATTGTGGTTCTCGACGCTATCAAGGGCCTAGCGGTCCTTGTGACAAGTGCGACAGTAAAACTCGCCGAGAGATGCTCTGGAGAGCAAAGAAAAGTCCCACGTCCACAGCAATGCGTTTTGATCGTGACTTGAAATTTCAGTATTGGGGCAAGTATAAGAGGCATCAAAGTGGAGACTTGGTGGAAACAATGAGCTTGTTGGGAGCCTGTTGGATGCTCACCAGGGAAAGATATTTTAGGTTAAACATTTGTGATGAGGCGCATGGCGGTTGGGGGCAGCAGGGAACGGAAGTTGCGTGCAAAACGTGGTTATCTGGGGGGCGCTTGATTTGCACCAAAAAGACTTGGTTTGCGCATCTGTTTAGGACACAGGGACTAGATTTTGGATTTCCTTATCCATTGTCCGGTGGGGATGTAGAGAAGGCGCGGGTCTATTCGCGTTGGTTGTGGCTAGATGGCAATTGGGATGGAGCAATTCATCCGTTGTCGTGGTTGATTGAAAGGTTTGCGCCGGTTCCCGGATGGGCCGAACCTGTGCTTGAGAATCCGACCAAAGGGTTGGTTTACTACACTGACAATAGATTGGACCCGCAGATAATGAGAGCTTGTCAGCAGCAGCTAGAAAACAGTCGTAACGGACACGAACTGATAAGCGTCTCATTACAACCACTTGAGTTTGGCGATAATATCGTCCTGAATTTGGAGCGTGGGTATCTTACTATGTTCAGGCAGATACTTGCAGGACTGAAAGCGGCTACCGCCGACGTGGTTTTTTTGGTTGAGCATGACATGCTGTACCATCCGTCGCATTTTGATTTTATCCCACCACAGAGGGATGTGTTTTATTACAATCAGAACCGCTGGATGGTGGACGCGAAGACAGGAAAAGCTTTGTTTTATTACGCCAATAGCACAAGTGGGCTGTGCGGCTACCGGGAACTGTTGATTGAGCACTACCGCAAGCGCGTCAAGCTGGTGAGAAAAAATGGGTTTTCGCGCCGGATGGGTTTTGAACCTGGTACGCATGGGCGAGCCGAGCGAGTGGATGATTATGGACATGATACTTGGATGGCAGAGTGTCCGAATATAGATGTTCGGCACAGGCACAATCTGACACAAAGCCGGTGGCGCAAAGACCAGTTCAGAAATCAAAAGTACACGCGGGGTTGGACAGAGGCAAGAGAAGTGCCAGGATGGGGTACAACCGAGGAGGTTTTGGATGGTATCGCACAGATGTAGAAACTGCGCCTGGTGGGATAACAAACATCCAAGTGTGGCGCGTATCCCGATAGAATTACTCAAGGTCGAGCCTGGCTTTTGTCGAAGGCGCAAGGCGGGATCGTTGCAGATCGGACAGCATCTCTACGGCGCACATCCAGTGATGGACGCCGATGAGTTCTGTGGGGAGTTTAAGGGAGAGTAAAAGATGAGTTGCACACCGCTTGTTTATTTGAATATGGACATTTCGTTCTCGATCCGCACGCACGACCCGGACACTGGCGTGGTTTCTAGTGCGGATGCAGTGCCGACCTATCGTGTCTATGTTCATGGCAGCGATACGCCTGTCTTGACCGGCGTGATGATAGCGCGCGACGCACTGAGTGTTGTAGGCTTTTATACCAAGAAGATAGCGGCTACAGTGGCTAACGGCTTTGCTGCTGACACGGTGTACACCGTCGCCATAGATGCTACCGTTGACGGAGACCCAGGCGGTATTTCGTATGATTTTGTGGTATTGACTCCGATATGGAGTGTTGCCACACGGACGCTAACCCAGAGCGCGGCGGCAGTGGCGGCGGCAGTGAGCGGCTCGGACATCTCGATCCTGCGCGGGGATAGCCTGAGCATTTCTTTGACGGGACTTGGTGATATTTCAGCCCGGACAAAGCTGTGGTTCACGGTGAAACTGGATACAGAAGACGCAGATGCGGCAGCGATCATCCAGATTGAGGAGACGGCAGGGTTGCTGTACCTAAACGGGGCGGTAGCCGCTACACCGGCCAACGGGGACATTACTGTAAGCGACGAGGTCACGGGAGCTATCACGGTCACATTGGATGAAATCGAAACAGCAAAATTGGTGGTGCGCAGCGTGTTGGTGTACGATGTGCAGATGCTGACCGCCACCGATGTGGATACGCTTACATCTGGGGCAGCGGCAGTGACCGCTGATGTAACTCGCGTAATCACCTAACGGAAGGCAATGATATGTCTATTACGATTTTGAGAGGGGATACACTGAGTCTTGCTATAACCGGATTGGGCAATATATCCAGTCGGGCAAAGTTGTGGTTTACGGTGAAGGTAAGCAAGACAGATGCAGATGCGGACAGCGGCTGGTTCTGTAGAGACATTGGAAACGGACACGGCGATAGTAACGCCGGATGTCACGAGAGCGACTAGTTAAAGAGGCAGAAAAATGTCAGAGAATTTATTGCAGAATGCAGACTTTGAGATGGAATGGAACCCTGATGATGAATATGCACACAAGGTGTTTGTTCTGCCAGACCGTGAGTGGAGAGAAATTGGAAATGTCTTTACGCCCCCAAAATGGCGATTCTGGTTCGTACACGAGCCAGGGGTGTGGGACCAGCCCGAAGCACGGGACGCACGCGCCGCTGATCCTGATAGGATGTACAAAGGCATGAAGGGTTTTTGTTGGTTCACATTTGGGCGTAAGCATGACGCGGGACTGTTCCAGCAAATCAATGTTACACCGGGATCAAAAGTCTGGTTTGGCGTTTATGCGCACGCCTGGTCAAATCACAAGGACGATGATCGTCCTGACGATTTCCCGCACCCGGACGACCCCCGGTGGTCCGAGGGTGCAGGCTATGAGTCCGTGGCCTGGCCCGCCGGAAGCCAACCGCAGACCGGCGACCCGCAACAGGATGCCAAGAGCAACTTTACATTTTGGGTTGGCATAGACCCCACCGGCGGTATTGATGCGCTGGCCGATACGGTGGTGTGGGGGCCGGGACGGCACATTTATAACGGCTTTGCCATGCTTTATGTTGAAGCCATTGCGCAGTCCAGCACCATAACGGTGTTTGTGCGGTCACAAACGCTGTGGCAGTTTAAGCACAATGACGCTTATATTGATGCTGCGCGGTTGATTGTGGAAGAACCAGAGCCGATGCCAGAAGGTGACTATCCGCGTATAGACTATACCCGTTCTTATTTTTGTTTACAGCAAAGTGCTACACTGAATGATATAAAAGCCGTGGCCGAAATAGCCTATGCTAATCGGAGAACCATCGGCTTTTCGGCTGATGATGCGTTGATGGGGCCAGGGCTAACTGACAAGACGGGTATATTTATCGGTTGGCCTGAGACGCAGTATGCTGACTTGATAGAATTCCGCGATTTGTACTATCCTGGCGCAAAGATTGAGTTTATGTCACTACCAAGCCATGATCCCGTGCCCATCACACCGCTGCCTGTGTCAACTGCCAGGAAGACCACGCTACACCTGCAAGACAGCGTGGCTGGATGGGAAGACTTTGTGCGAGACGCCAAGCCTGCTTGGATGCTGGTTTTCCAGGCTGAAAAAGCACGAATAATCAAGGAGCTTTCACCTGGCACAAAGGTGGCATGGCGTAATCACTTTTACAACTATTATGAATATCAAGACGACCCGGATCCAGCCGCCGCTGCCAAACGTTTTCTTGACCACTTTTGGGACAGCGTGGTAGCAAATGACGAACATCTGGATGGTATCCTTGGCCTCAACGAAACCACCGAGACTGGTTGTTGGGATAAGAACCGCGCTGCCGTGCGCTTCTCTGTTGCGTTGATAAAAGAACTGGCAAGCCGCCAGAGTCAATTATCGTCACCAGTACATTTGGTGGCCTTAAACACCGCCATTGGCAATATCGGCCATGACCGCGAAGAAATCAAGCTGTTGATCCCGCTGGTCGAGGCCCTGCTTGAACACGGTGGGTGGTTGGGCTATCATCCGTACCTGCCTTGTCATCCTGACCCTGGCGTAAGCGAACGCTGGCTTGAGGAAGAAGGTGTCCATTGGCATTTGCGTGCTTTGCAGTCTTGGGACCCGGTGTTTCGGAGCTATGGATTGCAGCCAAAATATCTTTTCACTGAGGGTGGTCCCTGCGGTGCAACTATGCGTGATGATGGGCGGCCCGGTGGAATGGATAGCGGGGCTGGATGGCGAGCGACCAATTGTCTTAATGGTGATTGGCCGCGCACATTGGCCCTCATCACGCGTTACGAAGAAATTTTGGCAGGCTATCCACAAGCTGAAGCCGTGACGTTGTTTACGTCGAATCCTTGGGACAATGATACCTGGAAGTATTTTCAGATTAAGCAGCCAGAGATGATTTCTATGGCGCAGGCGCTTGGATGATGGCAGCGTTGGCGCCTACGTCAATAACGCAAACAGAGATTGAGGCAGCATTGAGTAAAGTTGAGAGTGGCACATCCGGGGTTGATGAAGCAAATTTACTTCGGGCTGTTTTGCACAGATGCGAGGAGGACGATGATGAAAGTGATTATTGGCAGTGGAGATCAGATTGTAATAAAAGTGACGGGCGAACAGAGCTTGATTATTCCCTTGACGGTGGAGTTGCCGGGAGAAAGTGATATGTTGATTGACGTTCCTCTATTCAGTCAGCAAGATGCACGTTGGCGGAATGTACAGCTTGGCACAAGCAATGTTACCATTGGTGGATACGGATGCGTTATAACCTGTATAGCCATGCTGCTCTCGCGCTACGGTTACAAAGAAACGCCTTTGACTGTGAATGAGCAGGCAAAAGCACATCACGGTTTTCATAGTGGCGCATATTTTATTTGGGAGTCAGTAATCAGAATCTGGCCCGAAGTGCATTTGCTAAAGAAGATTGATTGTCGCAGCACGCCTGCTCCGATTGCGCAGATTGATGCCGAGCTTACCGCAGGTCGCCCGGTTATTGTCTACGTGGACTTTGACCATGATAGCGCAAATGGATTACAAACACATTTTGTATTATTGGTTGGAAAGAACGGCGACCAAGATTACTGGTGTAATGATCCGTGGACCGGGGAGCAGGTTTCACTCGTTGAGGCTTATGGCACAGATGACCCCAAGCGCCCCTGGATGACAAATGCAGGTGGCGTTATAGCAGGGGTGAGATTTTACAGCGGCATAGAGGAATAGCAACATGGCTAAAGATGCGCTTTTACCCGACAATCCGTTGACCAGCTTTGATTTAGACGTGTTTCATGAAGCCGCAAAGCACATAATGGGGCGTCTTCCGGTACGCGCACATGACATGATCACGTTGGCACGTGAGGTTGATGTAATGTCAGAGCAAGCGCAAGCGGATCTCGCCGCAATCAAGCAACAGATGGATGAATTCTGTGAGCGGTGGCAGGCTCTTTTCGATATTACTAACACTGTTGCGCAGCTAATCCGTGCTGCCGCTACGTTCACCGGCAACAGCGATTTATGGCCCAGTGAGGACGATCAATGAAAGCATTTGGCACTGATAGACTGTTGTTCATTCTTGACCATGCCCCAGTGATGATTTTGGGGTTTTCACCAGACGGACGTCTTATTTACTGGAATGATAAATTAGCTGAGACAACTGGCTGGACAGCAGAAGAGGTGATTACTGAACCAAGTCTCATGGCTCGATTGTGGTCTGATTGCTCCCCACCAGCGGGGACTGCTGTTCAGAAGGCTGATGGTGTTTTTCGCTTTGGGCGGGCACTAACAAAGAAAGGCGAAGTGCGAGAGCAAGAATGGGCAAGTTTTGCTTTGCCCGACGGCTCTATTGTATCTTTTGGGATTGATGTTACAGAGTGTGGGGTGAAAGAACATGAGCTTATGGAGATGCAGAGGCAACAAGCTCAGTTTATTCAAAACACGTCGCACGAAATACGCACCCCGCTAGCCTTGATAAGTGGTTATACTGAATTGCTGCAAGCGTCTGACGACAACAGCCTTGGCTCACTTAATGAAGTGCAGTTACAGGCTGTTCATGTGATTCGGCGTCAAGTGGACATGTTGTGCCATTTGGTGGATGACATTTTAGCAATTTTTGAGCTGCGTGATGTTTTTGAGTTGAATGAGCGCGTAAGTTTAACAGAGATAGTACAAGAGGTTGTAGGTGACTTTGCTTTGCAAGCAAAACAAGGCGGCTTGGCGCTTACACACTGTATTGATTGTCGGTCAGCCATAGTAATAGGCAAAACACAGCACATTCGCCAGGCGCTGTATAATGTAGTCCGCAATGCTGTAAAGTTCACAGACAGCGGCGGAAGCATTTCTGTGAGCTTGCAGCAGGAAGACGATTTGCTTGCGATTCGGGTTGCCGATACAGGAATAGGAATTGCAGCAGATCAACAGTCGCGTATCTTTGGGCGCTTTTACCAGGTCAACGGCACTGCTTCGCGTCGCTATGGTGGCAGCGGGTTAGGATTGGCGGTAGTTAAGGAAATAGTAGAAGCACACGGCGGAAGCATTTCTGTTGCCAGTGTGCTGGGCGAAGGCTCCACATTTACGCTTTATTTTCCTGTGGCAGATGCTGCAAAGTTGGGACCAGACATATCTCATGATGGAGCTAGATCGCCGAGAGCTACATAATGCACTGGACAAGTATTTTAACGAGGAAGAGCTACGCACACTTTGTTTCGAGTTGGGTGTGGATTATGCAGACTTGCCAGGGATAGGGCAGAGTGCAAAGGCAAGAGAGCTGATTACTTATGCTGAACGGCATAGCGGAATCATTGAATTAATTGAAAGAATTGTTGAGCTGAGACCCAATGCTTACTGGAGAGACAAGTTGATGAAGGCGGGCGCATATACTCACAACAGCACACAGGAGATACCGTTGCAGGCCATTCGAGCCGCATCAGGGCGTACCGGCCCATTACGGGATGAGAACCGGCTTTTGTTCAGCCTGGCCTTAGCTCGCATAAATACGCGCCTGGACGAAATAGACGCTGTGATAATGAAGCTAGTATTGGGGCACCGCACGCTTGCGATTTTTGTGCTAGTGTCAATGTTGTTGGTTGGAATAATGATTGTTGGCGCTGTGTTCTTGATCCGCTGAACAAGGACGATTTAACAAGGAGGTTTGCTTGCGCTTAAAACGCACACACACCGACGAGAGTTTGTTCCTATTGTGGCTGGCCGACTGGCATTCATTCCACGCCTGCGGCGTCACACCGCCCGGCTTTGAGAACAGCGCCGGAAACAAATT
>Ga0180008_1002182_pt1 | contig 10853 bp, 15 predicted proteins | sample MM_PW_MetaG_FD_121121 | JGI IMG/M metagenome (GOLD analysis project Ga0180008, IMG submission 121121) | Groundwater microbial communities from the Aspo Hard Rock Laboratory (HRL) deep subsurface site, Sweden - MM_PW_MetaG | ecosystem: Environmental > Aquatic > Deep subsurface > Groundwater... | reverse complement strand
TTTGTAATTTTATGCATTAATCCCAAATGAGTCCCAACACCGGTTCTAAATGAATTTAAATCATCATGAAAAAATTCTTTCTCACATAACAAACATTTATAATAATACTCTTTTTTAAATTTTGGATTTTTTACAACATCATAATACTCTTCTATGAGTTTATTATTTTTTTTTGGTAAAGTTACAACAATTTCATGTTTATCTTTTAAATGAAAAGATAAATTCCCACCACCTGTTGTATTGCTATAATAGTCGCATAATTTACATTTCCAGACTAAATCATCGTCAAGCTTTTTGGGTCTTGTTCTTCTATAATTAAAATCTGGATCACTCCTCTTACATTCATCAGAACAATATTCATATCTGGGATGAATCTTTTTATCACATATTTTACATTTCACAACACTATTTTCTGTTTCCCAATTTTTTAAATTAATATTATGTCTAACAGACATATGATATGATAAAGAATTTTTTGTCTTACATCCCAAACTACATATTGGACAAAATTCCATATGGTTTAACTCCAAATTAAGGTATGTAAATGAGTACTTATATTGATGTAAATTTCTTCGATAGTTTATAATAAAAGATGGCTTAATTTTAAACCATCTTTTATATTATAAGTTAAATCAATGACTTAAATTATTAAGTCACAATCATTTAGTTAGAAGCAACCTCACCACCATTTACGCCGAGGACACTTACATCCGAAATTACTACGTATCCGTAGAACTCCGGTCTTATCATATTCATAGCATATCTAGTCATAGCTCCACGACGCGGAGTCAGATCGTCCGGGTGGAAGATGGTAGGTGTGAAGACAAGGGGTACATAGGGTCCGTATACAAAGCCTGAGTCAAGGAATCCGGGTCCTTTGTAGCCCATGAGGATGTAGGGTGGGAAGTAGGGATCTTTGTAGATCGTTTTTGTTCCGCCTACAGTTCCGACTTTTTCAACTCCGAGAGAGTATTGAACTTCAGTTGGGTCATAGGAGGTGACAGGTCTGAATGTGCTTGTTTGTTCCAGGATGGTTGATACTTCCGGGTTAGTAAGCATCCAGTTTGCACCTGAGCGGATGGCTCTCTTGTGGATTTCATTTGATACTGAGTTGCATGTTTCTACAAGAGTATCATACCAATCTTTTTGAGTTCCATGGAAGGCTTGGTAGGTGTAGGAGCTTGTTGGTACTAGGGTTGTGACTACATTGTTTGCATTCCATTTCACATAGCGACCGATTGCTCTTGACCAAGCAGCTTTGACTGCAGCACCTGAGAGTAGTTGTCCAATAATTTCTCTGTCAATTTCTGTTGAGATAATGTCAGAGAGGATTGTTGTGAGTTCTACTTCAGCATCAATTGCATGGTATGCATTGATATCTTGAGCAAGTTCAGGAGTCCATGTTGCTTTTAGTTTACGAGTTACAGCTTGTACAGCAACAGAGCTTACAGAGATGTTAACTTCTGGAATAGCTGAGGTTGCTTCAAAATCACCCATATTGTTTGTACCGGCAACACCTGTTGAGAGTTGAGTCATTGCAGGACCCACAATAACAGCTGATGTTACTGATCCATCTGTCCAGCTAATATCAGGAGCAGTTGGGCAGTTGGTTGAGGGTGTTCTCAGGAATACTTGGATGATGTTGTTTCCTGTTAGGACTGTAAGAGTTGGATCTATAACACCGTAGAAAGAGCTTGCAGTTAGAGAACGTATAGCTCTAAGTGTACGGAATGTCACACCAGTTTCTTCTGTTAGTTCACCTGAGGTGGCCACTCTAATTTGATGTAGAGAGCCCAGATCAGTTGATCCAGAAGCGGCCATTGGGAAGTTGTATCCAGAGACTGTTACACCACCCAGAATTTCAGAGATTGCAGTTACGCCTGAGTAGAGTGCTGTTACAGTTGAGAGCAGGAACATTCTTCTTGAGTAGCCTGTGTTCAGGTTATAGAATCCACCAGAGGCAGTGAGTTCACCTACAGCATCAAGTTGTGGATTGTTGTTTGGAGGAGCATTGTTCATGTTTCCGTATACAGATCCGCCCGATGTGAATCCACTCTTTGTTCTGTCAAACTTGAAGTCTAGAAAGAAGAGCAGTCCGGATGGTAGAGACAGAGGTTGAACAGCCACTAGTTCAGCAGCCAGTAGATGTCCGAATGTTCTTCTTACTAGAGGAAAAGCAATTTTGTTGTAGCCGGCGATAGCACCGACTGTTGAAGTTTCTGATAGTACTTGTTTACGAAGTTCAACAGCTTGGTTTTCAAGGAGTTGAGCTACAATTTGTGATCTTTGACGATCAAGTTTGTTGAGTAGTCCAGTACGGCTCCATCTTTCCATAATAGAACGCATTTTCTTGTTTCTATTAATGGGTTCGTATGCTCTAGACATCTCCATTATAATTTGATTATTTACATTCATTGTTGTCTCCTAAATTGTGTGTTCTTTAAAAATCGATACTTTCTGCCATTTGTTTGATTCTTTTTGTTAAAGCTTCTAAATTTTTTGATACAGTTTCTAAATCATCAGGTGATACACTATCTGGTAATGTTATTACAGTTTTAAATTTATCTAGATTTTCTTTTAAATAAGAAAAACTATCCCAAAAACCTTTCCAGCCTTTTGATTTTTGAAATACTCTTAAATCATCAATAGTTGTTCCAGCAGGATTAGAAAGTCTATCTTCATTCAAAGTTTCTTTTATGATTTCTTTTAAATGTGATTTTTTCATTTTTTTACTCCAGACCTGCAAGTTCTGTTAGACGTTTGTATGCACCTGACATTTCCTTATTTTCTTTCATAAGAGTATTCTTATGTTTCAGTTGAGTCTTGGTTTTTGGTTTTCTGCTTGAGTATGTTTCTTTAAGTACTGTATGAAGACGCTTAACTTCTCTTACTGTAGTGCATTCATCAAATCTCTTAGCAACTCTTACTTTTTCGTTTCTTGTAAGAGGAACTTTGTTGTTAAGATCTACAAGGGCACCCAGTTTTGCATTAAAGACATTAACTTCATCAATTCTATTCTTGAGATATTCAATAGCTTTTTCATATCTCTTATTTTCTTTGACGACTCTATTATAGTTAGATTTCAGATTACGATTCTCTCTCTTAATCTTATTGATTGAAAGACCTTCTTTCTTAACTTCCTCAAGATCTTCTTCATCTTCTTCATCGTCATCATCTAGTTCAAGATCAATCTCTTCGTCTTCGTCATCTAGTTCAAGATCAATCTCTTCGTCTTCATCCATACCGCATTCTTCCATTTCATCATCATCATCTTCTATTTCGAAGTCGACTTCTTCATCATCTTCATCAACTTCGTCATAGTCTGTTTCTTCGTCATCTTCTTCATCTTCAAGATCTTCATCTTCTACGATTGCAGGGCCTTCACCCTCATCATTAACATCATCGTTGTCAATGTCGTCTACTGAATCTACTTCATCTCCGACTCTTTCTTGTTCACCAGCTTCATCATATTCTGGATCTTCAGGATCAAGATCTTCATTTACTTTTTGTGTAGCTTCATTAACGATTGTGCGAAGATCACCGGCCATTGAATTAACAAGTGTAGTTTTTGCTGTTTCAAGAGCAGCTTTACGCATTGCTCTTACCTTATCAACAGCCTCTTCTAAAGCATCTCTAGTTTTTGCCATTATTTTTGCTCCATTTTTATTTCTTGTTTAAAAAATTGTTATGTTTTATTATACAATTAAAATGTGATTACTTCTGTCATTAAACATATTAAATATACATGAATTTGCTTAAAAATTCAAATTATTTTTAATGAAATTCCACAATTTAACATTTTTCATTCTATCCCAATCATCAACTTTGCTTGCTGCTAATTTTAAATCTCTCTCAAACTTAGCTATTTCTTCATCACCAAAATATTTATAACCAGGAATTTTATTTTTAATGTCTTCAGCAATTCTTTCAAAAGCATCTAAACTATTTGCATTTTTCTTAACTATGAACTTGAGAACTTTGATATCATAATCTTTATTTTCTTTTAACACTTCCTTTATGATATTTTTTAATTGTGATCTTTTCATTTTTGAACTCCTGTTATTTTCTTTTCTTACTTCTCTTATATCTTTTATTTTTCCATTTGAAAGACTAAATCCCTAAGATTTTCACATCTTTGACCTTTAATGGTCGATCATACTTTTGCACTCGTGTGTAATTATCTATATTCATATTACCAGATTCTATTTTGCTAACTATATGATCTAATGCTCTGCTTAAAAATTCAAATGTTTATCAATTTGATTTATACAGCACTTCTGCTAATTTTATGCATTCTGAAATTTTTTGATTAAATTGTTTTCTTGCATTGAAGGCTGAAGATCTTGTATCTGGATCATCAATTTTTGCTAACTTTTGTTCTATACCTTTAAGACTATCTAGTATAACACCATAGTCAAAGCCCTCATTTAACATCTCTTGTATCACTCTTTTCAATTCTGATTTTTTCATTCTTGATCTCCTGTTATTTTCTTTTCTTACTTCTCTTATATCTTTTATTTTTCCATTTGATTTGCTAACACCTAAATCGAAAATTTTATAATTTGGACCACTTTTCATCACATTCCCAAAGTGAAAATCACCCCATTCAATACTTACAGACTTAAGTTGTTTTTGTGCAGACAACATATCTTCAAAGAATTTTTTCCATTTTGGAATGAATTCATCAACAAGATAGATATAGTTCTTTTGTTCTTGTTCGTCAAACAATCTATGTCCAAATCTTCTCAAATACATGAAACTTTTATCATCTTCAGCAAATCTTCTTTTATCTTTAAGAAAATCTTCAACTCTTCCATCTACTCCAGACAAATCAAATTTATCAAGTTTCTCTTGTTCAATCATAAAATAATCTGGGATTGATTTGTACATCCATACTCTATAGATATTGACAACATTTTTAAAATTTTTTCCAATCAAGGAGACTGATGCTTTTGCTTCACTTATGTCAGTTGTGACTTTTAAAACTCTATTCGATCCTATATCGTATGCAACTCCATTTGAACCTTTGCCCAAAATTTTTGTTAAAATATAGCCATCATTTTCAAGTTTGTTGTCTAATTTTAGAAAAAATTCACTCATTCTTATCTACCGTATTTTTTTAGATTCACTTGTGCAATATGTTCAGATGATGGTGATATTGCATAATTACCTAAATCTGTATAAAATAGTAAACTATTTCTAAACAAAATTTAAATTTTCTTTGGTAGAGAGATTATAGACTCCTCTATGCAGAATGTTGACAGACGCATTCAAATCAGCATCTGTCTCAAATCCACACTCCAAACACTTGAACTTCTCACCTTTGCGATTGTTCTTATCTTTGGAGCCACAGTCAGAACAGATTTGACTTGTATAAGCAGGAGAAACCTTCTCCAAACTTATACCCTCATCCTCACATCTTCTTTCGAACTTATCCACCACTCTTGGATAAGTCCAATGTTGTAGCTTGCTCATGAACTTCCTATGAATCTTCCTCTTCTTTCCTCTTCCCCCACCCTTCTTAACATCCTTCAAATCCTCAACAAAAAGATAAACAACATCACCCAAATTGATCTGATTGATGATCTCATTCACTTTCTTATCTCTTTCCTTCAACAACCTCTTACTCTTCTTGCTTCCACTCTTCTTTCTTGATATCCTCTCATACAACTCTCCCAAATCCTTTCCATACACTCCACCATCAGAAGCAACAACCAATTTTTTATACCCAATATCAATTCCTAACTCTCTTCCCTCTTCTCTTTTTTCAGGTTCTTCTTTCTCATAGAAGAAAACAAGATGAAAGTTTCTTTTGATCTTTTGGAGTTGTACAGTTTTCTTTCTTTTCCAAGACACAAATTTGAGGGAGCTTTTATGCCATTTGATGGGAAGATTGATTGTTTCTGCTCTTTTTTTATCTTCTTGAAAGTAGGGAAGTTTGACTCTTACAAATTCATTGAAATGAAGAGTTGAGTTGTCAAAGTCAATGAGTCTCTCATCTATGCTGATTGAGACATTTTTAATTTCAATGTGGATGTAGGAAAGAATGTTTTTTAAATTGAGTTCGATGAAGTATTTTGAAAGAAATTTTTGTTGTCTGTTTCTTCTTGAGAAGTAGGTATAGACTTTCTTGTATCTTTTGTATCTTTCTTTTTCTTTGATTTTTTTGTTTGACCGTACAATTTCAGAGGCGTTTTTGTAGACGATTTGTTTCCATTGGGAGTGAGAGAAAATATTTGTTGGAAGAAGTTTTGAGGACAGATTTGGTTTGAGTTCAAGTTGTCCTGAGAGAATGAGATCAATGTAGAGTTGAAGATCTTTTTTGTAGTCTTGGTACAGTTGTTCAAGATCATCAATTTTGTTTGAGTTTGAATATTTTAAGATGTGTTTGCTGCATCTTGTTATGATTTTTATTTTTTCTTCTTCCAATTTAATTCTCTTTCAATTCTTCTATCAATTTTTCTGTTTTTCTTTTGCTTCTTCTCTTGCCATAAATTCTTGCGCAATATGATGTTATTATTGAAACAAAATCTTCTATTATATCTTCTTTATCACTTTCAGCTTCATTAACAACTTCAATTTCAATATTATTCTTATTTAACATCTTCTCTATATAATTAAATCCGAATCTTGTTAATCTATCTTTATATTCAATAACTAATTTTGTGAAATCTTGTTCTATCAATAATCTTTCTAATTTAGGTCTCTTATCATCAATTCCTGATCCAAATTCTTTAATATTTTTGTGTATTTTATATCCTTTAGCTAAGCAATAATTATATAACCTTTTTGATTGTTCTTCTAAATTCTTTTTGTTTACTGTAGAAGACACTCTAGAATAAATTACAACTTTTTCTTCTTTCTTATCTTGTATACCAAGCAATTTATTATATGTTTCATTTGTTACAAAATTTCTTCCTGTGTTTGATTTAACAAATTCAAGAACTCCTTTATTCTTCCAATTATATAATGTAACTCTTGTCACATTAAGATCTTTTGCTAATTTTGAAATTTTTATCATAGTAATTTAAATATCATTGAATTTTGAAAAAAACAATTTTTCTATAAAAATTTTATAATTTTTTTATTGTTTTTTATTAAATTTTGTTATCATATTGCATATTTAGATCCCATTTTTCTATAGCCACTTTCTGTCGTATCTACAATCTCAAAATAATTATCTCTATATGTATACACTCCATAAATTCTATTTAATTTAGAACTTGTGTTGTTTGAGAATCTTTCAATTCCTTTGGCATCATCAGGAAGATAACCTTTTTCTATTGCTCTTGCTATGTTTCCAGATATAGAAGAATAAAGTTGTTGCATTGAGGGATTTGCTCCAAGTACTGGAATATTTATAAATCCACTATCTTCTTTGAGACTTTCTTTAATGACTTCTCTTATAATTTTCTTTAATTGTGATCTTTTCATTTTGTCTCCAAATTATTTTTCAGATCCCCATGCAATTGCCCATGGATTTGTCTTTTTTCTCTTTCCAGTCTTCTTATCTACATATGTTTTTGGCATGTCACCACTTTTAATCTTCTTTTTAAGAGCCAAAACCATGTCTTCTTTTCCAGGTGGAGCAACTTCATTTTTTTGCTTTTTCTTTTCTTCTTTTGTTCGTTTGATAAATTTTTTTACTCTTTCTTTTCTCTTTTTTGATACAGCAAAATCTTCATCTACATTTTCACTACTAGACCAATCATCACACAAACATTGATTCTTATTATGAATACCTAAATCCAAACAATATGGACATTGACATTGACAAAACTGTTCGTTCATGAGTTCTTGAAAAACTTCTTGAATGACTTGTTTGAGTTGAGATTTTTTCATACTTGTTTTATGATTTTTTCTACAGCAGTTTTCAAATCTTTATCACCTCTAGATGCTCTTACATAGATATAATCTATTTTATTACCTCCAACAGGTCCCCATTGTATCACTTTTATCCCTAATTTTTCTAAATCATTTTTAATTTTTTCAGAGAGATCCCATCCATCTTCAAGACTTATAAGTTTTGGCAATAGAATTTTGACATAATCTGCAACTCTTTCACTAGTAATTTCATATCTCACGTTGCCAACTTTTCCTTCTATTTTTTTTCCTTCATTGCCAAATGGAGGCGCATACATTCCAGCTTCTTCAATAACTTCTTTGATGATTTTTTTCAATTGAGATTTCTTCATCTTTTATTTCTCTGTTTATTTTTGTTTTTGTCAGTTTGATCGTTTTGTTTATTTTTATTTTCTTCTAATAATTCACCATCTATTGTTTTCTTTCTTCTTTTTTTCAATTTTCTTTTTTCAGATGGTTTCATATAATACTCTCTTTTTTTCAACTCATGAATAACATTGTCATATTTCATTTTTCTCTTTAGCCTTTTTAACATCTTATCAATAGAATCTTTTTCACCATAATTACGAACAGTTATTGATCTTTTGTGCATTCTACTTAGTCTCCTAATTATTGATATATGTCTTTTTATCTATTTTTCCTTAAAACATTTAAATAATCTTTATGAATTTCTGGATATTGTTTGGATAAGATTGCATTGGCTTTATTTCTTGATTTTATAATTTCATCTCTCATTGTGATTATGATTCTCCATAAAGTTGCATCATCGATTTTTGTATATTTATCTAATTCTTTGATAAAATTATCTATTCTTCATTTGGATTTGCTATTACTTCTTGTATGATTTTCTTTAATTCTGATTTTTTCATTTTAGTCTCCTAATCCCTTTGGTATAATTTTGTATCTTTTATTTGGATTTGCTATTACTTCTTGTATGATTTTCTTTAATTCTGATTTTTTCATTTTAGTCTCCCAATCCCTTTGGTTGCATCTTATATCTTTTATTTTTTCGTGTTCTATTGACTTTAATTCCCTTTGATTCCAAATAATCAACAAATTCAGAAACATTGATTCCAGACAAACCTTGATTAAAAATATTCTTTATGAATGTGTTAACTGTATAATAATCTGTCTGTTTGAAATCAGCAACTTCTCTATTTGTTTTTTTTAGTTCTTTATAAGCTCTTGAATAACCCATAGAGACTCCATTATTAGAAGAATTGACAAAGTCAAAAGCAACCATATACTCTTTCAACATATTTCTTATGTATGATCTTAACTTATTTTCTTCTTGAAGCTCTTTTGAATTTTTTATAATCAAATTTGTAAGCTCATGTATAAAATCTTTTCTACTCAATTTAGATCCCCAATCTACTTAAGTGTTCACTGTAATCTATTTGATCTGGGTCTACAACATTCCCTTTATCTACTTGATCTGATGGAATTAAATCAGATTCTAATTTCACTTGCTCCAATAATTCTTCTTCTTCTTCAGCATCTTCAGCTTCCATAATAATGTCTGTTAAGGGATCATCACCGAAATATTGTTCAGCTAATTCTCTACTTATTTTAGATGTATTTGTTTTTCTTACTGGATTTTTATTTTGTTTATTTGATGTACGTACAACTTTTTCTGCTGTATTAATTCTATCTTTAGACAACACATTTTTTTTAGTATTTATGAAGTTTTCATATAATATATCTTTTATTGTATTATCAAATTGTTCTTTAATCATTTTTTTCATTCTTGGAACCAATAACTTGAGTATATTTTTTGAAACTCTTTCAGAAATCTCTCTTACTAAATCTTCCTGATTTAAAGTTATTTTTTTTCTATTTTTTACTTGTTCTTCACTCATAAATTGATATTATCCCTTTGAAAATTCTGATACATTAAACTATGTAAACGCTCAATATTACTCATAACATTTTTCATTTCATCTAATTTGATTTCTATATCTCTTTTATCTCTTTTGGACATTTGATAAAAATTTTTATAAGTATCCTCACTGGCTTTATTTGAAACTATTCTGTTTAATTTACCTTTTGTTTTTTGTAACAAATTTGAAAAATTATTAATTAATGTATCCATAATAATCTCTTCTTTTTTTAATTGGTTCATTATTTGCTTATTTTCTAAACTACTTTGATTCCTTTTTCTTTCAATCTTTTAATTGTGCTTCTTAGAGTAATTAAATCTCTCACATCACCAGAATAAATCTTACCCATAATCATCTGTAAATACATTCTCTTTATTTTTTTATTTTGAACAATTTCTGGATAATATTCGTATATTTTATCAATTGCAAAATCAATTAATTGTTTTTCTACATGAGTATCTACTTTTGATTGATCATATGTACTTATTTTTTGATCTGGAGTTAAATTGGCGAAATCTTTATAAGTCCATGTAGACCCTCCAAGATTAGGAGCTATATAACTAGATGTATACAGCTCATTAAGAATATTCTTAACTATTTTAGAAAGAGAGAACATTGTTTAACTATTTATTAAATTTCTGTTAGATTTAAAATTTCATTGAATATATCTTCTAATTGTGTCCATTTGATTTTGGAGTTAAATTGTTTCATAAATTTTTTATAGTCTCTTGATTCTCTTAGTGGGGACATTACAGCTGTTCCTACACTTGGAGTAGATACAAGATCCCAACAAACTAACATATAATCTTCTTGAACTATATCTCTCCCTTCTTTATCTGGAATTGTATTTCCAAGCCCTCTTGAAGAAACACCAGGCTTAATTTTGTGCTTATCTACTAATTTAGCAACTATATTTCCACAAGGAGTATCAAGAACTTCTAATGTTCCATATACTTTATTTCCATCCCATCTTGCCTCAGTAACTAAATGAGAAACTTTCTCCAAAGATATAATGCTTGATGAGGGATGATCCAATTCACCAAGTGACCTTCTATCTTTGATGAAGTCTTGATATTTGTCTACTTCTCTTTTCAATATAGGAAAAGGATA
>Ga0180008_1002181_pt1 | contig 10856 bp, 10 predicted proteins | sample MM_PW_MetaG_FD_121121 | JGI IMG/M metagenome (GOLD analysis project Ga0180008, IMG submission 121121) | Groundwater microbial communities from the Aspo Hard Rock Laboratory (HRL) deep subsurface site, Sweden - MM_PW_MetaG | ecosystem: Environmental > Aquatic > Deep subsurface > Groundwater... | reverse complement strand
CTCCATTACGCCGATCCGCCGCTGGCTCCAATACGGCGATCACGCACTGGATCCATAACGCCGATCATCGGCTGGCTCCAATATGCCGATCACGAAGTGGCTCCATTACGCCGGTCGGTGACAGTCGGTGGCCGAACAGCGCCAGATTTTCAAGGGGGCTGACCACGCCTTCCTGTGGAAGCCCAAGCTGCGCATCCCCGACATCTACGAAAACGCGGCCAACCAAAAAGCCTTTGCCCGCTTGCTAGATGCCTGCGATTGCTGCGATACGATCGAATCGATCATCGAGGCGATTCAGCGCATCGATGCCTTACAGATCAAAGGGCTGGGCCCCGCCGTGGCTAACCTCTTGTACTTCATCCACCCGACGCTGGTCTCACCCTTCAACACAGCCATTGTCCGAGGCTACAACGCTGTGACGGGAGCGAATGTCAAATTAGGGCGGTGGGATCATTACCTGTCCATGCGAGAAGGTTTGGTTCGACTTAACCAGACACATCGGCAACAGCTGTCGAACGACCTGGGTGCGCTGGCTGGCCTGATGTTCGATGTGGGCAACGGCCGTTATGTTGCCCCGCCCAAGTTGGACGACCCAGATGCGATGGCGCAATCCAGGGCGCTTTGGGAAGCTGATCTCAACAAGGTACGCGAGGAGTCGTCTGCTGCGCAAATGCAGTGGCAGCGTGACGCAGAAAGCGATGCCACCCACACCGATATCCAGGGGCGATTGCGAGACCTGGGCCTAGCGTTGGGATTTGATGTCTGGATCGCGGCCAATGACCGTGGTCGTGCTCATGGCGACGGCCGGCTGGGCGATGGCTGCCTGGCCGATCTGCCTGCGAACGTGAGCGCGCGAGGCGATTCAGTTCGCCTCATCGACGTGATCTGGCTGGAAAACGGGGCTGCCAGCGTCGCGGCGGCCTTTGAGGTGGAACACTCCACGTCCATTTACTCAGGGATCGTGCGCATGCTAGATCTTGCCCTGGGCAGCGATGTGGGCGCCTCCAGCGTCCTGTTTCTCGTCGCGCCCGACACCCGACGGGACGAGGTCCGCCAGCAGTTGGCCCGTCCTGCCTTCAGCCGCGTTTCCGAGTTGGGGATCCGCTACCTGCCTTACGGTGAATTGCAGCAGCACCGTGATGCCATTGCCCGCTTTGGTTCGGGGATCAAGCCGATCCTCGAGATTTCGCAGCGGCTGTGAGCACAGACCTGGCGATCTTCTCTTGCAGGCGTTCAGCCTTGGTCTGAACCTTCTCGGGCTGGGTGCGTTTTCACACAGGCTCAGCCGAGAGCAGTCGTCATAATCAGTTTTTTGCTTGCCAATCGTAGATCTAGGCTGCTCATGCCAATCCTGGGCTCGCAGTCAGCGATGGTGCCCAAGGCCGGCATCGCGTGGTCGACCGGCGGGCGCAGGTCGGCAAGTTCCTGGTGATCGATTACCTGGTGGCGATTGCCTGCGGGGCGGCCTCGCTGGTGGTCAGCATAGGTCTGACGTGAGAGGTTCCCGGCGCTGTTGTCGGGACTTGTGTGTTTTACAGGAGTAGGATTTTCGGCATGGAAAAGTCATTTCATCGTTTCTCTGAACTGTTTGCCCAATTGGGCCTGCTCATGGATGAGGCCGGGATTCGTGCGTTCCTGGCGGCGAACTCTCCACTCGCGCCAGATGTCCTGTTGGCGGAAGCGCCTTTCTGGACGGCGTCGCAAGCCGCCTTACTGCGCGAAGAGATCCTAGAGGATGCCGACTGGGCCGAGGTCGTCGATCGGCTCAATGCCGCGCTGCGCTCACCTGACGCCGGCACGGTGTGACTGAACCTCCCCGACTTTCATCGAGCTCATCACGTCCGAGTTCGGACCTGAACGGCGGCTTCGAGGGAGGTCATCAAGCTGATCCACGACGTGCCGCTCTTGGCCGGGAGTGACAGGTCGTCATCGAGGCAATTCGACCCAAAGCTGCCAGAAAATTTGTGGCGGGGGTGTTTGGACTGATCCCGTACTTGGCCGCTTATCACCCAGTCGAAGCATGAGAGGCACGCAGAGTCGAACGATCGGAACGACTCAGGATCGGATCACCAGTGGATGCGATTCTGATTTCACTGTCTCGGTTGCACGGTGCCGGTGATATGGCAACGGGGACTGCCGCTGTTGCACTGGGTCTCGCCACGTTGGCCAATATGCTGACCAAGTCAGGTATAGCGTGGACAACAGGAGGAAGCCAGGTCGGCAAGACTGTGGTGGGCAGCTACCTGATCGCGCTCATTGGTGGCGGCATATCACTGTGGTTGACGCTGGCCTTGGGGCGAGCTTGAGCGCGATGGGGTGGGCAAGAAAGATGACGGAAACGTAATCTACGCCTCATCTTGCTATCAGGCTCGTGTGATGAGAATGGCTTTAGACGTAACGATTTTTCAGATGCATTGAACTGAAAGGACATGTGCAATGAACTCAACGTATCACCGCTTTGCGGAGCTTTTCCAACAGTTGGGACTGCCGTCTGACGTCGAGAGCATCAAAGGCTTTTTGTCGACTCACAGCCCACTTGACGCATCCATCAGACTGGAAGATGCGTCTTTTTGGACAGCGTCCCAGGCGACCTTGTTGCGCGATGAATTACTCAAAGACGCTGATTGGGCGGAAATCGTTGATCAGCTGAATGCCGCATTGCGTGGTGTGGGCGGCAGGTAATGGTCACCATGCGCCAGGCCCTGTCCCTTGGTGTGGCTTGCCTGTCCCTGGCTCTCGGCTCAGTCAGCTACGGACAAGAGGCTCCACTGGGGGCCAGTCTTGAGGGGCTGTTGAAGTCCGCCAAAGACAACAACCCGGAGTTCGCCAGCATGCGGTTTGATGCCGCTGCTGCGACAGAGCGGGTCGTGTCTGCCAGCGCACTGCCAGATCCGAAGTTCCGCACCGAATGGCGCGATATCACGCGCATGGGCGAGCAAAGTCCGACGCTCTTACCTGGACGTGTGGGCAGTACCCGTTATCTGCTGATGCAGGATTTGCCGTGGGCCGGCAAACGCGATCTCAAACGTGAAGTCGCCGAGTCGCAGGCGGATGCCGCAAGAGGGCGCGCTGCAGGGTCTTGGAGCGAGCTGGCCGCCAAGATCAAGACCACCTATGCGCAGCTCTATTACCTGGATCAGAGCGAACGCTTGGCCAGGGAGATCCTGGACCTGATGATTCGCCTCGAACAAGTGGCCCAGGTTCGCTACGCTGGCGGCCTCACGGCACAGCAGGATGTGATCCGGGCGCAGTTAGAGCAGACGGCGATGCGCAACGAATTGCTCACCATCGAGACTGAGCGCCGACAGCTCCGTGCAAGGTTGAATGCGCTGGTGGGTCGACCTTCGAACGAGCCTTTGGCAACGCCCGTTCAGCTTCGACCACTGCCCACGCCCGAAAGCGTCAGCTTTGCCGCATTGGAGCCGCGTGCACGGTCCAGCAGTCCCTTGCTCAAAACAGAGATATCGCAGATTCGCACTGCCGAAAAGAATCGGGAGCTGACCTACAAAAACCGCTATCCAGATTTCTCGGTGGGCGTCTCACCCATCCAGTATGGCAGCGCGGTCCGCGAGTGGGAGCTGATGGTCGAGATCAACATTCCTTTGCAGCAACACGCGCGACGAGCCCAGGAGCGTGAATCGGAAGCCATGCTCGCGTCCGCCCAGTCTCGCCAAGAGGGGGTCACCAATCAAGTCCTGGCCGACCTGTACGAAGGCGTCGCGGGGTTGGAGGCCGCCCGCAGCTCGTTGAAGTTGACCACCGAAAGCATGCTGCCCCAGGCCGAGCTGACGTATCGCTCGGCATTGGCGGGTTATGAGGCGGGCAAGGTTGACTTCGCCACTTTGCTGGATGCACAAAAACAAATCCGCCAAGCCAAACTCAACCAGGTCAAGGCGGGTGTGAGCGCGCAGATGCGCCTGGCTGACATTGAGCGCATCGTTGGAGACGATCTATGACGGGACGACTGAAGTCAGGTGCGATCATCATGGTGGTCGCAGGGCTCGCTGCAGGCGGGGGCTTTTGGTACGGCAAGCGGCAGTCCAGTGAACCTGGCTCACACGTTGCGTTAACTGCGGCGTCTTCAAAGGGCGGAGAGAAGGAGCGCAAGATCCTTTATTACCGCAATCCGATGGGGCTGCCGGATACGTCGCCCACGCCCAAGAAGGATCCGATGGGCATGGATTACATCCCCGTCTACGCCGGTGAGCAGGAACAGGACGCGGCCAATCCCACGCAAATCAGAATCAGCACGGACAAGGTGCAAAAGCTCGGCGTGCGCGTCGAAGCGGCCAGTCTGAGGGCCTTGGACAAAGTGGTGCGCGCCGCTGCACGCATTGAGCCCGACGAGCGGCAGACGTATACCGTCGCACCTAAGTTTGAGGGCTATGTCGAGCGTCTGCATGTCAATGTGACGGGACAGGCGGTCAGCAAAGGCCAGGCGCTGTTCGAGGTCTACAGCCCCGAACTGATCTCGGCGCAACGAGAGTACGCGATTGCCGCTCAGGGTGTTGACGCATTGAAAGGCGCCAGTGATGAGGCGCAGCGTGGCATGCGGCAATTGGCCGATGCCAGCCTGACGCGCATGCGCAACTGGGACATCTCTGACGAGCAAATCAGGGCGTTGACTCAATCTGGATCGGCTCGTCGCACGCTGACCTTCCGTTCCCCGGTTGCAGGCATCGTCACGGAAAAGAAGGCCGTGCAAGGCATGCGCGTCATGCCTGGTGAGATGCTCTATCAAGTCACCAATCTGGACTCAGTGTGGGTGATCGCCGATGTTTTCGAGCAGGACATTGGCCTGGTCCAGACGGGCATGCGGGCCACGGTACGTGTCAATGCCTACCCTGGCAAGGTGTTCGCGGGCGCCATCACTTATGTCTATCCGACGCTCAAGGCTGAAACACGTACCGTGCCGGTGCGCGTCGAGCTGGACAATCCGGGGGGCTTGCTCAAACCGGGTATGTTTGCCCAGGTTGAGCTACCCGCTGCCGCCAAAGGCGCCGTGCTCACGGTGCCGACGTCCGCGCTGATCGACAGTGGGACGCGTCAAATCGTCCTGGTGCAGCTAAAGGAGGGGCGTTTCGAGCCTCGTGAGGTCAAGGTCGGTGCACGCGGCGAGGATCACATCGAGATCCTGGACGGTGTGCGGGACGGTGAAATGGTGGTGGTCGCCGCCAACTTCCTGATTGATGCCGAGAGCAACCTCAAGGCTGCCATCGGGGGGTTTGGGCACGAGGGGCACGGCACGCAGCCAGCGCAAAGTGGGGCCGCCGCTGCCAAGCCTGCGGCGACTGTTGGCCATCAAGCTGAAGGCAAGGTCGAGGAAGTAGATGTTCAGGCCTCAACGTTGTCCATCGCCCATGGCCCAGTGCCCAGTCTCAAATGGCCGGCCATGTCCATGGAGTTCCAGGTCGCCAACAGCGCGCTGTTGACCGGCCTCAAGCCGGGAGTTGTCATTTCGTTTGAGTTTGTGGAGCGTGGGCAAGGTGAGTGGGTGATCACGGCGATCAAACCCATGAATCAAGCACCGGCCCGTGCGCACGCCGGCCACAACTGATTTTCGGGAGACACCATGCTTGCGAAGATCATTGACTGGTCGGGAAGAAACAGCTTCCTGGTGCTGTTGGCCACCCTGTTCGTCATCGTCGGTGGCGTCTTTGCTGTGCTCAGGACGCCTCTGGACGCCTTGCCCGACCTGTCAGACGTACAGGTCATTGTCTACACCGAATATCCAGGCCAGGCCCCACAGGTGGTCGAGGACCAGGTGACTTACCCCTTGACCACAGCCATGCTGTCAGTGCCCAAGTCGAAGGTGGTGCGGGGCTTCTCCTTCTTCGGTGCATCGTTCGTCTACGTCATCTTTGAAGATGGCACCGACATCTACTGGGCACGCTCACGCGTGCTGGAGTACCTTAACTTCGCTGCTGGGCGCATGCCCAAGGGTGTCACACCTCAGATCGGTCCGGATGCGACCGGCGTTGGCTGGGTTTACCAGTATGTGCTGCTTGCCAAAGACAAGACCTTGGCTGAACTGCGCACGCTGCAGGACTGGTACCTCCGCTACCAACTGACCAAGGCGCACGGTGTGGCCGAGGTGGCCTCCATTGGGGGCTTCGTTCAAACCTACCAGATCACCATTGATCCGGTGAAGCTGCGAGCCTATGACATTCCGCTGGCCAAGGTGTCGCAGGTGGTGCGCGAATCGAATCGCGACGTCGGGGGACGCGTCGTGGAGATGGCGGAAACCGAGTACATGGTGCGCGGCAAGGGCTACCTTCGCGGCGTGGCCGACATTGAAAATCTGGTCGTCAAGGCAGAGAGGGGTACACCGGTCCTGATCCGCGACATCGCCCGTGTCGAACTTGCTCCTGACGAGCGACGTGGCGTGACGGAGTTCAACGGCGAAGGGGAAGTGGTCTCGGGCATTGCCATGTCGCGCTATGGTCAGAACGCGCTGGAGGTGATTCACAACCTGAAAGAGAAGATCACCGAGGTGTCCGCTGGGCTTCCCGAGGGGGTCAGCATTGAGGCGGTGTACGACCGGTCAGACCTGATTCACCGCGCCATTGACAGCCTCAAAGTCACGCTGTTGGAAGAAAGCCTGATCGTCGCGGTGGTTTGCATCGTGTTTCTTATGCACGTTCGCTCGGCCCTGGTCGCGATTTTGATGCTCCCGGTCGGGGTGCTGATTGCTTTCATCGCCATGCGCCTGCTTGGCATGAACTCCAACCTGATGAGCCTGGGGGGTATCGCCATCGCCATCGGGGCCATGGTCGATGCCGCCATTGTCATGATCGAGAACGCTCACAAACACCTGGAGCGCTTACCTGCCGAGCATGACAATACACAGCGAGTGGACGCGATGATCGCTGCGTGCAAAGAGGTCGGTCCAGCCCTGTTTTTCTCCCTGCTGATCATCACCGTGTCCTTTCTGCCAGTGTTCACGCTGGAGTCCCAGGAGGGGCGGCTCTTCTCGCCTTTGGCTTACACAAAGACGTTCGCCATGGCGGGGGGCGCCCTGTTGTCGGTGACACTGGTGCCGGTGTTGATGATGCTCTTCATTCGGGGGCGGATCCTGCCGGAGGCGAGGAACCCGGTGAACCGTTTCCTCATCTGGGTGTATCGCCCCATCATTGCCGGTGTGATGCGCTGGAAGAAGCTGACCGTTGCAGCTGCGGCTCTGGTTCTGGGTATCTCGATCTACCCCGCCAGCCAACTGGGGTCGGAGTTCATGCCGACGCTTAATGAAGGCACGCTGCTTTACATGCCTGCATCGCTGCCGGGCATGTCGATCACCAAGGCGGCCGAGTTATTGCAGACACAGGACAAGATAATCAAGAGTTTCCCGGAGGTCGCGTCGGTCTATGGCAAGGCGGGACGAGCCAACACCGCCACCGATCCAGCGCCCACCGAGATGTTCGAGACGGTGATCAATCTCAAGCCAGAGGCCGAGTGGCGCTCAGGCATGACGATTGACAAATTGATTGCCGAGATGGACAAGGCGCTGCAGTTCCCTGGTGTGTCCAACGCATGGACCATGCCGATCAAGGCACGCATTGACATGCTTTCCACCGGCATCCGTACGCCCATTGGCATCAAAGTGTTTGGCAAAGACCTGAACGAGATGGAGCGCTTGGCACGCGAGATTGAGACGGTGGTCAAGCAGGTCCCCGGAACGACCTCCGCGTTTGCGGAGCGGATCACGGGTGGGTTCTACCTCAACATTGAACCTGATCGCGGCCAATTGGCGCGTTACGGACTGGCAGTGGGAGACTTGCAGGAGGTTATCGGCACAGCCTTGGGTGGCGACATGGTGACCACCACAGTGGAGGGGCGTGAACGCTTCGGCGTCACGGTGCGATACCCGCGCGAACTGCGCTCCGACCCGCAGCAAATCGCCCGAGAGGTATTGGTGCCAACCATGGATGGGGCGATGGTGCCGTTAGGACAGGTGGCCAGAGTGGAAGTCGCCAAGGGGGCGCCGGGCATCCGCACCGAAAACGCATTGCTGTCTGCCTACATCTTCGTGGACATCCGCGAACGTGACATCGGCAGCTATGTGGCCGATGCCCGCAAGGCCGTGAACGAACAGGTCAAATTTCCTCCCGGCTATTACGCGACCTGGAGCGGCCAGTTCGAGTCCATGGAGCGTGCGGTGGAGAAGATGAAGATCGTTGTCCCCGTAACGCTTCTGATCATCTTCCTGCTGCTTTACCTCAACTTCAAGCGTCTGACCGAGACGTTGATTGTCATGTTGTCGGTCCCATTTGCCTTGGTGGGGGGAGTGTGGCTCATGTGGTTGCTGGGCTATCACCTGTCCGTGGCCGTCGCGGTGGGCTTCATCGCGCTGGCTGGCGTGGCTGCGGAGACCGGTGTCGTGATGCTGATCTACCTAGATCATGCGTGGGAGCAGCTCAAGACCAAACGTCGCGCCGAAGGCGTGGAGCCTGGGGCGGCTGATCTATACAACGCCATCATGGAGGGCGCTGTGGAGCGGGTGCGGCCCAAGATGATGACGGTGGTTGCCATCATGGCCGGCTTGTTGCCGATCTTGTGGGGGACGGGCACGGGCTCTGAGGTCATGAGTCGCATTGCGGCTCCGATGGTGGGCGGGATGATCTCCTCGACCGTGCTGACTCTGGCTGTGATTCCAGCACTCTATGGCATGGTCAAGCAGTGGCGACTCAATCGCTCGCTGGAATAGTGCGGTCCGCTCGGAGGCAGATGCATGCAGATCCTGCGTCTCTTGCAATTCAAACTGGAGGCCGGCAAAGGGGAGGCTGCTGCCTATGTTGACTCCTCCGTCGATTTGCGTCAAAGAAGGTCGTCTCGTTCCGGCCAGTTCCTGCCGTTCGATGCACCGAAATGGGCGACAGGACAGTGCCCATGGCTGAAGTTAACCTGCCGCCAACAGAAGCGTCGAAGGCTGGTGGAGCCCTTCATAATCAAGACCTGCCCCCGCTTGTTCGAGATGCCGACCTTTCATCATGGATAAATTCTTCCTGCAGCAGCAGGTGCTGGAGAGGCTCGCCGAAGACCTGCTGCAAGCCGAACAGGCAGTGCGGGCGGCCCATGAAACGGCGACTCACGAAGAAAACATCGCCGAAAACAAATACGACACATTGGGACTCGAAGCCGCCTACCTGGCCACCGGCCAAGCTCGGTGCGCCGAAGCCATCCGCCAGGCGATGGCCCATTGGCGCCAATTCCGCCCGCGTCCCTACGACGCCAGCAAAGGTATACAGCTCGGCGCGCTGGTCTGCCTGGTCGATTCCGACGACAAGCAGCAACAGCTCTTTCTCGGCCCGGGTGGGGGCAGCATGAAGTTGGTCAGCGGCGCTCAACTCGTTCAGGTCATCAGCAGCGAAGCCCCTTTGGGCAGGGCCTTGCTGGGTAAATGCGAGGGTGATGAGGTGACGATACAGGTCGCTTCAATCCGACAGCAGTTTGAGGTGCTGCGGGTTCATTAATCCGCAAGCAAGTTCACGCCGAATTGGCCGAGGTCAGCAGTACTTTGAAACCGGCCACTGGGTCCGAGATGTCACTAGCGCATGAATGACCGCTGTGTAGCCCAGACCGTGAACTGAGGGGGGCCGACATCACCGGCAGCAACCGCTGCAGAGCGGCCTACCGCGTTAGCTAGCTTGCAGGGCACAGCGCTTCGCTTGATGCCGAAAGAGCTGCAGCCTCTAGGCACCTGAGCATTGATTCAGGTTCTCGCAGCCCGGGACTCAACCAAGCATCAAAGTCCCTGTCAGCCAGGATCACGACCATCCGCTTCTCATCCTCAGGCCGGTGGAAGTTCTTCATCAGCGGGTGCTGATCCGCGTTCACCGTGAGCATGCTCATGCTGCGCACGATGGTGCCGTCCGGTGCTCTCCATCCCGTCCAGATACCGGCAATCCCCATGGGCCTGCCATCTGCCCGCGCAATGCGAGTGGGCAAGGCCCGGCCAGTCCGCCAATCCGGCTCGTAAATCGCCTCCGCAGGGATGATGCAGCGTCGCCCAAGGCGCCAGGCATCCCGGTAGCTGGGCTTGGTTGCCACGGTTTCGCTGCGAGCGTTGTAGGTCTTCTTCGCCAGGCTGGGGTCTTTGGCCCAGTGCGGAATCAACCCGAACGACCCAGCCATGGCTTCCCGCCACGGGGCCTGCCCGTCGCCTTCCTGCTGTTCCCTCGGGTGACGGATGAAGACGCCCGCATAGCCCGGCCAGACGTCCGCCAAAGCCCCGGTCGGCATGGCGACCTTGAACGTGTCGTGCAAACGTTCTGGCTTTGAGACGGATTCGAAGTGCGCGCACATGCGCAGCATCCTACACATCGGTATACTGTATGCATGTAAGGGGTATCCTTTTAGCTCCAGCAACGCCGGAGAACTGGATGGATATCCAGCATATCGCAAGCCCAGAGGCAGGTAAAGACCACCCGTCCAACTGGAACGATTTCCTCGACTGGTTCAGCTCTGAAGAGGCCTGTTTGGCTTACTTGGAGCGGCTGCGTTGGCCGACCGGGTTCGTGTGCCCGGCTTGCGGCGTCGCCGATGAACCTTACCGATCCAGCCGCTCGCGGCTGATGTGCCGAAGCTGCTCCCACCAGAGCACGGTGACAGCAGGCACGATCTTCGAGAAGACACGCACGCCGCTGCGTGTGTGGCTGGCCGGGGCGTGGTACGTGACGAACCAGAAGCAAGGCGTCAACGCGCTGGGTTTGCAAAGGGTTCTGGGGCTGGGCAGCTACCAGACGGCCTGGGCCATGCTGCATCGTTTTCGCCAGGCGATGGTCAGGCCCGGACGTGAGCGGCTCAAGGGCTTGGTGGAGGTCGACGAGACCTATCTGGCCATCACGGATCGCCAGGTG
>Ga0180008_1002180_pt1 | contig 10856 bp, 8 predicted proteins | sample MM_PW_MetaG_FD_121121 | JGI IMG/M metagenome (GOLD analysis project Ga0180008, IMG submission 121121) | Groundwater microbial communities from the Aspo Hard Rock Laboratory (HRL) deep subsurface site, Sweden - MM_PW_MetaG | ecosystem: Environmental > Aquatic > Deep subsurface > Groundwater... | reverse complement strand
GCCAAAGATTTTCCACCAAATTTTACTATTTTCATCTGCTTTTTATTTTTGAAAACAACTTCTAATAAATTGTCTAATTGTTCGTATTCCATTAAAAAAGCATCATGACCATGCGCAGAGTCAATTTCGCTATAGAACACATTATTTTTAAATTTTTTGATTTCGTTATAGGTCTCTCGATTCTCTTTTGCGGTAAAAAACAAATCAGAGTTGATTCCTACGATGTAAATATTAGCATCAACTTTTGAAATGATTGATTCTAATGATTCATGGTTTCTAGTAATATCAATTGTTTTCAATAATTGATTCATCATTTTATAAGCCGCTAGCTGAAATCTCTTTTCTAGTTTCTCACCGTGGTAGTTCAACCAACTCTCCACTTGAAAAGTTTCGAGTTGTACATTAATGTCTCTATTGAATTTCTCTTTGAATGACTCTGGCGTGCGGTAACACAGCATGGCATGTATGCGTGCGTCTTCGATTGGTTTTTTAGAATTGTTCAATATTTGCTCTTGTAAATAACAATTCGCAATTAACCAGTCTGTTGCTTTCCAATCTGTAGCAATGGGAATGAAATTTTGTGCTAGTTTAGGCTCCAAGGCCAAAATTTCCCAAGCAATTCCACCACCTACAGAACCTCCGATAAGAGCGAATAAGTTATCGATTTTCAAAAACCGAAGACCTTCGATAAAAATTCGAGCAATATCTCTGGCAATAAAATCTCTATAGTTCTCTATAGTTGCTGAGTTGAAGCCATTACCAGGAACATCAAAAGAAATAATGGTATATTTTCTAGTATCGATTGTTTTGTCAATTCCCACGATATCATTCCACCAACCGGATTCTCCAATAACTTGAGAATTTCCCGTTAAAGCATGATTGATTACAATAATGGGAGCGGAATGCAGCGGAGCTCCAAAAACTTGATAACTCAAATTAAGGCTTGAATAAATAGCACCATTGTGCGTGGTGAAATTTTGTAAGGTAATATGTGTTGGTTTATTTTCCAATGTCAAATCTTTAATTGATTTTGATTTGTATTTGGAAATATTAAAAAGAAAAAACTAGGTAAATACTAGAAAAATTCTTGTTGTTATCTTTCCACTTGTGGGAGTGGTAGAATGCAGCACCTTCTTCGATTTCTCAAAGGGTTGCTAAGGCTTCATCGGGTCTAATCCCTCGTCCTTTCTTTATAACATTTCAATACGATTGTGAACTTTGAATTGCAAATTAACTACTATTTTATGTAACAAGCAAATATTATTAGGCTAGTTTTCAAAGCAGATACAATAAACAACAGAAAAAGCAGGACATCTCTAAACATAATTATTTAGAAACAACCTGCGTATTAAACACTATTAAAATTTGATACTATCAATTAAATAAAGAGTGTGTCATTTTCCTTGGAATACATCAAAAACTGTAAAGAATTTGGTGTGTTAATTAAATTTTTCACATCTGTGTCATTGATACCAAATCGTGGATGAACTAAATCATCAACTGAAAATTTTATTATACTTTTTTTCGATTTTAAATTTCTCAAAAAATGTACTGCCCTGGTAATTCTACTAATTGTCCCCATTTGAATGCTTATTAAATTTTTATATTCTACTTTTTAATTCAAGTAAATACTGCCCTGATAAATCTAAATTTCAAAACCTCTACTTTTATCTTTTACCCCCATTAAATGGTAGCAACCTATTACTACAATTTTTAATTTACAGCTATAAAAAAACCCTCCATGTAAAAGGAAGGTTGACTTATAAATATAGATATATTATATAGCGATCACCTCCTTGCGGTTGATTTCGATTTAAGTTTGTATGAAACATGAAAAGTTAAATTCATTTTTGGTATTTTATTTACACAAATTTGAGCGTTTTTTAGATTGTTTCCTAATGATTTACAATAATTTAACATTGATTTACAGCAAATAGTTTAATTTCATAACATACCCTAAAAATACTGTAACATTAAGCGTAGTTTGAGTTACAAAAGCAACAAATTTGCGTCTTATATAGCTGAAAATAGTTAACTGTAATTTTTTAAACAGACCTACTTTAATGTAAAGAAGATGTACATGCTAATGTTCTACATTATCTCAAAGAAAGTAATAAATACATTATTAAACAGTATCGTTTATAATTAAATTCTTTACACAAATAGCAAGACAGTCAATTGCATCTTTGCCTCAATACTATTTTTTACAACAAAAAAAGTTAGGTTTAATTTATTATTCAATTTGGTTTCATACCTTTGCGCTCTAATAAAGAGGAAAAATTTGAACTGATTGCAACCTCTTCATAATGAAACTAATTCGTTATGGATGCTGAAAAATTTTCAGTAGAAAAAAAATGCTAAAGCAGAAACTCTTCTTTAGCTTTTATTGTTGCAATTCCTTTTTCTCGCTTAATTTAAAAATACTATTTATTATGGCTTATTTATTTACGTCAGAATCTGTGAGTGAGGGACATCCAGACAAAATTGCAGATCAAATCTCAGACGCATTAATTGACAATTTCTTGGCTTTCGACGCCAATTCAAAAGTAGCATGTGAAACTTTAGTTACAACTGGACAAGTAATTTTGGCAGGAGAGGTAAAGTCAAACACTTATCTAGATGTTCAACAAATTGCACGTGATGTGATCAAAAAAATTGGTTACACAAAGTCAGAATATATGTTTGAAGCTAACTCATGCGGAATTCTTTCAGCTATTCATGAGCAATCTGCAGATATCAATCAAGGAGTGGATCGTTCAAGCCCAGAAGAGCAAGGAGCGGGAGACCAAGGAATGATGTTTGGTTACGCTACTAATGAAACGGAAAACTACATGCCATTAGCATTAGATCTTTCTCATAAATTATTGCAAGAATTAGCTATTTTAAGACGCGAGAACAACGAAATCACTTACCTACGCCCTGATGCTAAATCTCAAGTTACTTTAGAATACAGCGACGATAACAAGCCGACTCGTATAGATGCAATCGTGATCTCGACGCAGCACGATGATTTTGACGAAGAAGCCACAATGCTTGCCAAAATTAAGAAAGATATTGTTGAGATTCTGATTCCCCGAATTATTGCAAAAAATCCAACAAGTGCTCATTTATTTAATGACAGCATTACGTACCACATTAACCCGACTGGGAAATTTGTAATTGGTGGACCTCACGGAGACACTGGATTAACTGGTAGAAAAATAATTGTAGATACTTACGGTGGTAAAGGTGCTCACGGTGGTGGTGCATTTTCTGGTAAAGACCCAAGTAAAGTAGACAGAAGCGCTGCTTATGCAACACGACATATCGCTAAAAATCTTGTAGCTGCAGGTGTTGCCGATGAGATTTTAGTACAAGTTTCCTATGCTATTGGTGTTGCTAAACCTATGGGAATATTTATTGAAACCTACGGAACATCAAAAGTAAACTTAACTGACGGTGAAATTGCTAAAAAAGTAGAGGCTATATTTGATATGCGCCCTTACTTTATCGAGCAACGTTTAAAATTAAGAAACCCGATTTATAGCGAAACTGCGGCCTACGGACATATGGGACGTACACCAGAAACGGTAACAAAAACGTTCTCAGCTCCAGGTGGTTTAACTAAAACTGTCGAAGTTGAGTTGTTTACATGGGAAAAATTAGATTTTGTTGATGAAGTAAAAACTGCTTTTGAACTGTAATTCATATCCCATAAATACAATAAAACGGCTGCCTTTATGGTTAGCCGTTTTTTTTTAATATAACTCCCAAAAAAAAGACTATCATATAAAAAATGATAGCCTCTTTACTTTAAAATTAAATTGTGTAATTACAATTTATAAGTAATACCAAGTTTTGCACCACTTACCACGTTTCCACCACCTAGTTGAAGATTTACTCCAAAATTTTCATTAAAGAAATAACGACCACCAACTTGTAAACCTAATCCAAAATTATCTGCTCCGTCATAAGTGTATGTGCTTCCGTTTTGTTTAGAAGACCAGCTATAGTAATTTAAGTTAGCTCCAGCATAAAAATCCCACTCACTAGAAATATCTAGAATTTCATTAAAATGATAATTTCCATTTGCTTGAATTCCAAAGATAGAACTTCTTACTTCTCCTACTGCCGCTCCAAAATTTTGGTTATACGATTGGTAAGAAAGTTCTCCTCCGACAGTAAAGTTGGTAGCAATACCATAGTCAAGACCAACGTAAACAGGTGTTCCCCAACCTGAAGTCCCTAAACCAGCATTCAGTTGTAATCCATCTTCTTCTAATGGTGCTTGAGCATTCGTGAACCCAAATGCGAACAATGCTAAAAATAAAGCAATCTTTTTCATAATTTTTTGTATCTTATTTTGTACTAAAAAAATACCAGCAATTCGATTTCAAAAATACTATTTATCCTGCTAATTAAAATAATTTTTCAAGCTGAAATAGCCGTACCTAATGAAACAATTATAAATTATATTTCAAACTTAAGATCACATATCTTGGCTGTACCATATACTGAGACGTTCTAAATCCTGTTTGACTAAAACTATCATCATTTAAAGTTTTGGTATTTAATAAATTCGTTGCGCTAACGGTATATTCCATTTTTGCATCTTTTTTACGATAGCTTAAACTTGTATTAAGAAACTCATACTTGTTATTTACTGTACCCTGCGAGTTCGAATAATTGTAATTATTATAATCAGCTGTAAAAGAAAAACTCTTTAAGAACAGATAATCCAACTTAGCAAAAGGTTGTTTAGTTTTGAAAATCGTATTTTGATAATCATTTAATGTCAAAGAATAACCTACTTCTAAGTTTGGCCAAACTTTAAACTGCGTTCCAAGTGAACCTCTATAACTCTGAGTAAAGGACTCTGTAGTTTGTATGAAATCAATCAAAGGGTTTGTTGGATCAGCAGGATTAGCACGCAAACTATTAAACTTAGACCAGTTTAAATTCACATTTACAGATGCTTTGTAAAACTTCATAAATGAACGCTGGTACCCTACTGTACCATTCAAGCTCTCATTTTCAAAATTAGCATTCACCTTCTCACTAACTTGATTGATCCCTGTAAAAAAAGCTCTATTTACTACTGGATTAGACGTTTTACTGTAATTAAGATTACCAAACATAGTCGTAAAATTATACAAATTATACTTGAAATAACGAAGCGAATGCGTCTCCTGCAAAGCGTTTTCTAGAAAACGATTTCCTCTATTGAAGGAGTTAAAATTAGAAAAAACATAGCCTTGAACGAAAGAACTAACATCATTGAAAACGTTTGCTTTTCTGTAATTATAGGTAAGTGATTCCGACTTTTTGATTTGGTATTGCGCAAAAACATCAGGCAAAAAACGACTAAAATTGTCTTCTTGCTTGGAATTTAGCTGTACGTTATTTGTATTGTACTGATGAATACTAACACCTGGATTGAAGGTGAATTTACCTGATATAAATTTATAATGAACTCCCAAATAAGCATCATTAAAACGATATTGAACATCATTTATATAATCAGGATCAATAAGATTAGATTGTGTCCCATTATCGAACAACTGATAAATAGACGAATTATAATCTTGATACGAATTTGTATTTCCTGCTGTAATATTCAAATTACTCTTGGCAGTTAATGAATAGTAGTAATCTACTTTTACATCTAGTTTATTTGTTTTAACAAAGCGACTTTGATTGATATTAAAGCTAGTTTGATTTGAATCAAACCCTAAAAACGGAAAAGGATCGTTTAAAAGGTCTGGATTATAGAAAGGATCTTCGTTCTGGTATAAATGCTGCATTTCTAAAGCCCACGTGCTTTTCTTACTTTGTGTCCAAAACATATTTACACTTTGGTTTACTGCGATAGGCTCTTGTTTCTTGAAAGAGGCAATAGTGTTGTTTTGAACAATATCTCCATTGGGATTAAAAGTAATTGAATTAGTAAGGAGATCGTTATCTTCTGTTTGATTTGATTTTCTAAAGGAAATATCGTAGTCAAATTGAAAATTAGTATTTGGCTTGAATTTAGATCCTAATTTAAAAATAGCTAAATTATTTCTCAAATTAGAATTATCTATTCTGTTTTCTGTAGTACTGATCTCAGTAGAATTCGGTTGAAAAATTCCGTTTCTACTTATTGTGTTAGTAAGTGTTTTGTTTGATGAAAGCACTCCAAAAGCACTTAAACTCCATTTTTTGGACATTTGATGGGTCACATTCACTGCCCCAAATTTATTTTCGATATTTGAAGCTCTATTATCACGAGCTGTAGATATCCCTAAGTCATTACTAGACACATTAAAGTTAGTCCCATTTCTACCAATTGTATTTCTAGAACCACCTGTTAATCTAAAATAATCACGAATTGAAAAAGGAACATCTCCAATATTATTAAAATTAGTTAGCACGTTAACGCTTGTCTTAGGACTGTAGTAAAACAATTTGGGATTAATAATGAAGCGCTCTCCAAAATCGGTACCCGCAGAGATATCACCAAAAAAGAAATTCTTCTTTCCTGATTTCAACTTGATATTAATAGCTACATCATCATTATTATTCTCTAATCCTTTTAATTGGCTTACATCACTAAAATTTCTTAATACCTGAATTTTATCTACTGCATCAGCTGGAATGTTTCTTGATCCTAATTTAGTATCTCCTTCAAAGAATTTTTTACCATCAACAAGCATTTGTGTTACTTTTTTACCTTCTACTTCTATCTCTCCATCAGCATTAATCTCAACACCAGGGAGTCTTTTCAACACATCTTCTAGCTTTCGCTCCGTACCTGTTTTAAAAGAATCGGCATTGTAAACAATCGTATCTCCTTTTATAGAAACAGGCATTTCACGTACAATTTCAACTCCGTCTAATTCAATTCCACCTTCCTCAAGCACAATAGTTTTTGTAATATTTTCAGCAGTAGTTATCACTTGCACCTCCTTATTCTGCATTCCCAGGAAGCTTATTTTAATCGAATAGGTCGTATTCGGCTTTAAACTCAGCGAAAACTTTCCTTTATCATTAGTTATAGCATAGGAATCCATTGCTTTTGTGCTGACATTAACCGCCATAACATTTGCCATTTCAAGCCCTAAAGCTTTTGAATCCGTAATAAGACCATCTAATTTAACAGATTGACTAAAAGAGGTTGCGCTTACTATAAGCAACAACAGTAGTAAAGATTTTTTCATATAAACTATGGGTAAAAAAATATTTGAATTAATGCGTAACTAATTATTGACCTATTCTAAATTGTCCACCCCCATTACCTCCACGACCTTGGTACATCTCTCTCATTTCTTGCATTTTTTTGGTAGTTGTTTCATCAAAATCCTTTTGTGAAATTTCTTTACCTTTTGTAGGAGCTTTAATATCAGTCTTCGTTTTAGGATTCAAAACTACTTTTGAGCATAATATCACCGTCTTACCATCATTTACCTCTAATATCAAACCAGGCAATCCCCAGTATTTATCAGGACCTTGATTTACCGGAATTTCAGGAGTATACCACGCTGTTACTATTACATCCTTCGGCATCTCTAAATTATCCATGAAATTTGTTTTCTTCTCTTTCTCTTCGCTCTTCTCTTCTTTTTTCTCTGCAGAATCTTCAGATCTTTTTGGTCTTAAGTTTCTAAAATCAGTTTGAGTTACAGGTACTACTGCTGTAGCCTTAAAACACTTATATCCTCCTATCACCCTAGTTTCACCTTCCAATTTCCAATTTAAGCTCGCTAACGAGTCCTTAACTAAAAACTCCTTACCCATTAGCTCCTTATCAATAGCGTAATACTTATCCTTAACATTCTTATACATTGTACCTCCTGATCCGCTCATCGAAGCCATCATTCGCATTCCTCCTCCTCCTCCTTGAGTAGGACCTTCTAATCGTTCTTCTTCCTTATAAATAGATGCTGTTTTATCAAAATTCAAGAAAAATGTTTTCTCAAACATGGATTTCATTCCCTCTTCCATATTTTTTTGCATTTCAGGCGTAACATTTCTGTTTCCAGACATCCTAGCCTTAAAATCGGCTGTACTGGTTTTAGATTCATACACAGCCATCCCCTGAAAATTTTGAGCAGCAGCTCCAAAACAACTTAAAAAAGCAATCCCTAAAGTCAACGATATTTTATACATAGTTCTATTTTTTTTGCAATAAGACACAACGCTTACTTATTTGTTACATGTTTCTTAAAAAAGATAAGACTACGTAATTGTTAAAAGGTTTAATTGTATTTTAGCTAATTATGAAAAAACTTATTCTTTTGCTAAGTGTATTTATTAGTTTAGGCGCTTTTGCTCAAGACAAAGCAACAATTGTATCGAAAATAAATAGTATTGTAGTCCATTCTGCTAATGCTATTGGTCAAGATCAGTTTGGCTTTTCTTACTATCTATCAAATAACGTTTTTCATAAAATGAAAGACGATAAAGTACTCGAGTATAAGAATGTGTCTTTAGGAAACATCACCAATGTTGATATAAAAAATCCTTTAAAGATTTTGTTATATTATGAAAATTTCAATACTGCCATCCTTTTAGACAACCAATTAAACGAGGTTCAAAAAATAAATTTTTCTGAAAATAATCCTGCATTACTTATTAGTGCGATTGGCATGTCTACTCAAAATCGACTGTGGCTATACAATTACCTCAACCAACAGATAGGTCTATTTGATTACTTAAAAAATGAATATCGCTCAGTCTCTACTTCATTACCAGGAAAGATTATGGCATATCAAGCTAACTACAATTCATTCGAATGGATTGATGAAAATAACAATTGGTACAGTTGTGACTTATTTGGAAAAATCACTACTAAAGGTAAAGTACCTTACTTTGATGAAGTTGTCATTACAGATAATGATCAAATTATATATTTGAAAGAGCAATTATTATATCATTTTGACCGAATAAAAAGCAAAATTACACCAATCAAAATTTCAGAAAAAAGCTTTCGAAATTTTGATTACAAAGACCAAATTTTATCTATTTTTACATCCGAAGGAATTATCAATTATAAAATCACAATACCGTAATGCACATAGCAGTAGCAGGAAATATAGGTTCAGGAAAGACAACATTAACACGCTTACTGGCAAAACATTTTAAATGGGAACCTCATTTTGAAGATGTGGTAGACAACCCATACTTAGACGATTTTTACCATCAAATGGAAAGATGGTCATTTAATCTACAGATTTATTTCTTGAATAGTCGTTTTCGTCAAGTGATGCAAATTCGCGAAAGCGGAAAAAAAATCATTCAAGACAGAACGATTTATGAAGATGCGCATATTTTTGCTCCTAATCTTTACTCTATGGGTTTGATGACCAATCGTGATTTTCAAAATTACTCGTCTCTCTTTGAATTAATGGAGTCAACGGTAAAAGCGCCTGATTTACTTATTTATTTAAGAAGCTCTATTCCTAATTTAGTAGGCCAAATTCACAAGCGTGGCCGCGAGTATGAAAACTCTATTTCTATTGATTACTTAAGTCGCTTAAATGAGCGTTACGAAGCTTGGATTCATTCTTATGATCGTGGAAAATTATTAATAATTGACGTTGACAACATTAATTTTGTAGATAACCCAGAAGATCTAGGGAATATTATCACTAAAATCGATGCGGAGTTGCATGGTTTGTTTTAGATAAAAAAGCCTACAATGAATAGTTGAATCCTATAGTAAATTGTCTTGGTCTCAATGAAAATTGATAAACATTCACGAAATTAAAATAACTGTTTGTTGTTCTGAAAAATTGTGTGTTAAAAACATTATTTAAAGAGGCATTTATATTTACTTTTTTAGAAGGTTTGTAATGAAAAGACATATTAAAAAGCGTGTTTTGATCACTAGTATCACTTTTTGAAGTTGCTGTTCTAGACGAATCTAAACCAAAATTGATTCGTGTAGAACTAGTGGTATATATATCCAAATTCAAATTCTGAAAAAGAATTGAGTTGTTAATTTCATTAGTTGTAGTTGCTGACGTTCCAAAGTTAAACTTAGCTTTATAATCAAGCGTAAACCAACTACCTTTATCCCAACTCAAGCCAAAATCTATACTTTGCCTCCTATTAATTGCATCAAGAAATTGATCATTAAAAAACAATTGACTTTTACTAATATTGTATGCATATGTCAACTCTGTTTTAAAAGAACCTAAAAACCCTTTTGTTACATATAAAGTAAAACCATAATTTTTTAAAGAATTAGGCTGTTTTATAACTTCTGTAACCATAAAACCATCGCTGTTTAACTCATTTGAAAATGTAGCGTCGGATTTGTTTTGATTCAAATTACCTTTTAAACTTAAAAAAAAACTTTTTAGAATATTATTATAATTTATGTAGGAGGTAAATGAATTTATTCTAGTAGTGTTAACAAAATTTGGATTTTGAACTAATGCATTAAAACTAGTTAAAATTATGGGTGTATAAAGCTGTGAAAAATTGGATATGTTATTATTTAAATCATAACTAACAGCAAAATTCCATTTTGAATTAAAACTATATTTAACAGATATACTAGGCTGGATAAATAAAAAGGAATCACTTATTTCCATAGTAGTGCTATTGTTCTCAATAGAATTTAACTTAATATAGTCCGCAGATAGACCCCCGGAAAACATTACTTTGCCTATATTTATTTTTGAATTAAGTTTAGTCGTTGTTTCAACTTTTTGATAATCAAAGTTGCTTGCTAAAGGAAAGTTTTGGTTAGTAGAATTTGAAATTTGTGGTACTGTCTCTTAAACTGTGTAAGTTCAAAATAACTTGGGTTAGATTTTTTAATTAAATTCTAACCCTTTCTTGATAAAGGATTAGAAATTGATCTACAATTACTCCCCAATTTCTAACAG
>Ga0180008_1002179_pt1 | contig 10858 bp, 9 predicted proteins | sample MM_PW_MetaG_FD_121121 | JGI IMG/M metagenome (GOLD analysis project Ga0180008, IMG submission 121121) | Groundwater microbial communities from the Aspo Hard Rock Laboratory (HRL) deep subsurface site, Sweden - MM_PW_MetaG | ecosystem: Environmental > Aquatic > Deep subsurface > Groundwater... | reverse complement strand
TCACGTAGCGCCATTTATGCAACCTCAGAAACTATGCCTGATCTACAGGAACCACAATACCACCTGGCAGCGTCATCTGCCCTGAGTTCTGCTGCTCTACTTTCTGCCCAGTAAGTCCCGGCAGTACATCACTGAGAGTTACCAAGAAACCGGAGATGATCTGCGCACATTCTGTGATGGATACAATTGGACACTCACGATCTTCTGTGGCATCTCCTGCAAGCAACACAGCAGGCGCACACTCATTGACGCCAACACATTCAGCTTTCATTTCGTTACTACGAAGCGGGCAGATCATTGCTAGTTTCTCCTTTTCATGCTGTAGCTACAACAACCAGCGCCAGACGATCCGGCGTGCTTGTACTTCCGCGTATTGGGATGCACGATACTACGCGGCAGACTTTTTCCCTAACTGTCATCAGCATGCCGTTTGCAATGGCGGCATCGTAGGGGCCAGTTACCCGAAACACTTCTGAATTGGCGGTCAGCCCATACTGTGAGATCAGTCTCTCTCTTGCGTACAGTGACGGCGGAAACGACAAGAAAGTATAGCCAGTGACAATAGTACTCGGCGTACCAGCTACACGCCTACCAGCAGAGCCAAGAGTGGTCTTGCCTACGCTTGTGATATCCGACGTTTCAAAATCCCTGCTAGATCTGCTCATGCTATCACCCCAAATGAATAAGCCCTGGGAGCCTGCACACATATGGGCGCAGTAGCTTGTCTATACTTTCGTACCCAGTTAAACTTGCATTTCCTGTTTGCTGAGATGCTATATCACGCGACATTCGTTTGTAAGCATAGCCATCAGGAAAACTCTCAGAGTCTAGTTGCTCTGCCTTCAAGCACGTACCTGGAACGATGTCTTCCTGCACCAGCATTACAGCAGCTTTCTTAATCGCGTGCGGCGTTGTGGTGTAACCAAGAACAAGTGTTGCCCTGTAGTTGTTGTAGTAGCCTTTCACCCATTCAAAATTCCAATCGTTCTCAGACATGCGTGCGCTGACTGCGCTTGTCTCTGAGCCAACACGCTCAATGGCATGTCTTGATCTGGAAACTATGTAGTCTGCTGCGGTAAGAAGATCGCCTTGCGTCTCCCAGTCGTATGCAGGATCTGCGCGATAGGTAATCTCACTGATACTGTTGATAGGCCATGTGGTGATACTGAGCAGCGACAAAATTCGGGAGCCATCTCCACGGAGTTCAAGTACTCGCGTAGTCAATTCAAAGCGATTGCGTGTGAGCACATCGATCTGCTGACATGCCCGCAGGATAGCTTGATTCAGCGGCGTTTCGTCGGGATCATCAGATCCAGCACCCAGCCAGGCATCCGGTATTGTAAACGCACCCAGCAACGTTTCAACATCTGTCTGCGTAATGTACATGGTCGTCATCCCTCTGTGTTACCGCGCAGAGTGTAACAGAGATTGTCTGTGTTGTCCATACCCCCACTAAGAGAGTTTACAAACAGAGAAAAGCGCACTGCACAAGTCAGGATATTCAAGGCCCAATGTGTAAAGGCCGTCTATGTGCTGCTGTGTGAGTATCCCTTGTTGTAGAAGGCTGCTCATTTGGAAGTCAGCAAGTGGTTTCAACAGAATGCCGCCTTGTGCTATTGTTTGAAAGTCTCCTGCCTCTAAGTCCTTATTTAGTAGTACACGATCATAGACTCTTCTGTGACCGTGGCTGTGATCATTTTTCGTTAGTGCTTTCAAGCCTGTAAGGATTCCCATGTGCAGTGCAAGTTGCCTGGACAACGCTCTTGCGTTGGGCACAACTACAAACAAGAACCCTTGTGGCTTTAGCACATATTCGATCATTGACAGGAGATCTTCCACGTTGAATACGTGCTCCAAAACGTAAAGTGCAAACACAGCATCATACTTATTACCACTGGTGAACTCCTCGAACAAACAGTGGTGAAAGGTTACATTACCATATCCGCGTGCACGACCTGCCGCAACAAACGCAGCGCACCCTTCTACAATGTCCAGAGATCTAACACGTGAATGCAGTAACGCTGCATCAACACCTGCTGAATACCCAAGTTGCAAGCAGTCCCAAGTTGATTGTATGTAAGGATCAAATGTCCGGAGGGAGAGTTCCCGCATTACGTTATCTTGTGAAGACTCCAATGTGTACGTGGCGCTTGCTCTTTCAATGAATGCGCGCTCTTCACAATACTTATCAACTCTGCATGCTGTCATGCTACATTCTCCAATCTAACAAGCTCTCAATAGCATCAGGAGCAAACACAGGGATACCCAAAGCATCGTGTACTTCTTTGCGCTCCTGGAAAGAGTCATCGATGAAAATTGCATCTGCTCCTTTGATGTACCGTGACTTTGGTTCGCATGCCGATACATAAGTAATGCTATCAAAGAAACGTTCTGACAAACCGCTGCCGTCTAGCAGGATACGTTGTGCGCCTATTTCACAGCGTGATAGTAAATGAATCGGCGTGCCAGAATCTTTGCATTCCAGCAGAAACACCATGAGATGCTTGTTTAACCCACCCCGCAACAGTAACGTACCCTCAAGATCCACATACACGTTTTCATATTTCAAATCAACGTGAAATCGGTTTTCCAGTGCACGATCCATTTGGATGCTGTAGGAATTGAGCACGAGATCAACATCGTAACCCAATGCATCATATACACTGAGCAGTGGGAAGTTCACACCAAGATTGCGATACAGTGCCATACCGCCAGCAAGACGAGGAGCAATTTCTAGTAACGCCAACCCACCATCAGCATCCTGCTTTACTTGGAAGAACCACATGCCACGAAACTGAAGTTGCTTGTTTATTGTATGCGCCAGATCTTGAAACTCCTGACCGATGACCGCTTGAGTATCAACACTGATTCCATTGCGCACACGTGCGCGTGTTCTTGCCCCCGCAAAACGCAACTGCCCATGCCGATCAGTAAAGCAGTCTACCGTGTACTCTTCTCCAGGAAGATACTCAAGGACTAAGAGAGATGGATCTTTTTGCAGTAGCACTTCCATCTCTTTTTGGGATCGTACAAGTACAGCGCCCTGTGACCCCTGACCCGCGTCCGGTTTCATAAATACGGGGAAGATGAGTTCAGAGTTATGATCAAACATGACAGGCGTGCGCAGTGTTCTTGAGAATACATCATAAGTTTTGCTCTTGCTTCTACAAACCATACACGTCTCGAAACAAGAACACACTAACTGGCACTGTAGGTCATCACGAAGATTGGATAATACTAACGCAACATCATCATGAGCAGGGATAACAAGATCTACGCGCTGTTCATGAATGATCTTGTTCAGGCTGTTGAGAAATGCTGGATCGTTAGCAAACGGCAGTCCGTCAATGTAGATGTTAAATACATAAGAACCATGATTAGAAAGAGTCCCACTTGTAGCACCGATCAACTTTAGATGCTGATCGTACTTGAGGGCGCGATGTAGTTCCAAGCCGATTTCCGTACCACAAGGGAAAATCAGCACGGTCTTGTGAAGATCCACAACAACCTCCTAGCTTGCTATACAGAACACACAGCCTCATCATGAATTGCACTAATCATTTCACAGATACTTAACACCGTTCTGTCTTTCAATGCTCCGTACATTGGCAAGCAAAGAATACAATCCGATACTGCATGAGCCACAGGCAAATCCGCACTGTCATAAGACTCATAGAAGCGCAAAAACTCTGGGGATACTTGAAAGTACTTTCGGGTAAAGACACTCAATGCCTGGAGTCGCTTGTGAAGTGCATCTCTGCTTATCCCATAGTGATTGGCATCAACAAGAATCGGCATGTAGGCGTAATTCTGCACGCCCCTTTCCGTACTTTCTGGTTGCATTATTGTAATGCCTGGGATACTGCGTAGACCTACATGGTAAGCCTTGCTGTGCCGGTGGCGTGCGGCTATTTCATCATTAAGCATAGCAAGATTTAGCAGGCCGTATGCTGCGTGTACTTCGCTCATCTTGCCATTGATCCCTGGTAGTGCCAATGCATCCTCACTGCTAAAACCAAAGTTACGGAGTTGCACGGCTTTTCTTCTCCGCTGCTCCGTGTGTATGACAACAGCACCACCTTCAATGCAGGAGAAGAGTTTAGTCGCGTGAAAACTAAATATGGAAGCATCACCCATGTGCGCAGCAGGGCGTCCATTTTGACTCACGCCGAACGCATGGGCAGCATCGTAGATAACATATAGGTCGTGGCTCGTAGCGATTGCAGAGACGCCTGTACACGGCCTGCCAAATACATGCACAGGCAGGATGGCTTTTGTTCGTGGTGTTATTAGATCTCTCAGAAGATCTGGATTGAGATTCAACGTGTCTTTATCTATATCACAGAACACGGGCTTGCATCCGCTCCAGGCAATTGCACTGATCGTTGCTGGAAACGTAAATGGCGTAGTGATTATCTCGGAACCAGCAGGGATATCAAACAAGCGTAAGGCAATAAGTAACGCCGTAGTCCCGTTGCACGTTAACGCAACATGATCTGAATGCAAGTACTCTGATACTCTACGTTCAAGTTCTGTGTGGAGTTCCCCGGTATTGGTGAGCCGTTTTGATTCCCATACACGCGCAAGCAATTGTTCATAATCCAGTAGTTTAGGCAGCGTAGGCTGCGTAACGTATACAGGATCAATCAGTGATTGCAGTCTGGGATCTTTCATGGCAGTATAAACTCCCGAACAGAAACCCCAGGGACAATATGTTCAGTATCAACTACACCATCTGTTGTTAACAACTTATCGGTGGCAGTAGGGGAACGCCGCGCAAGCAATCGTGTAGTTCCCAGAGGCAGCAGTTTTGGTCGATATACTTCTTCAAGGGCAGGCCAAAAAGATAATCCAGGATCAAGGCGGTGCTCTACTGGAACCCAACGCTCTCTAAAGAGATTACCAGAGATATCACAGCGTTCAGACAGCTTTAGTTCCTCGCGTACTCTTGGGTCTCTAAAGGTTGCGCTCTTTGCGTGGTATATCAGCGGGTAGGGAAGACCTAAACTGCATAACCCAGCATTTGTACAACGCAGGCCAAAATCGCTCTCACCAAAACAAACGTAGTCTTCTGGGAACGATCCCACCTTTTGGTACGTCTCGGACTTCAACGCAAAGGCTACACCCAACGGCATAAGGTTCTTAGTGGGATCGCCCTTGTCAATATCACCCCTTGGGTAGAATCTATTAGCCGAACAGTTTGAGGCGTGGTGCAAAAAGCGATACTCCAGATCAGCCAAGTTTGTGTGCATTAGTTTCGCTTGTGCTAACGTATCTTCTTGTGGCAAGTCCAGTGCCTGCCAAAACACGTTACCAATGGGATGTTTTGAGTTCTCACGAAATGCAACTATTGCCGCATCCAACCAGTGTGGGGGCACGAGTACGTCATTACTGCAAATTACGATTACATCCGATCCCCACGACAGCCCTTGCTGGCAGATGGTATTCCATACGCGAATACCACCGTTGCACTCATGGACGATCAAGTCTGCTTTATACACAGCACACGCTGCTTTAGTTGCTGCGGCACACTCTGGATCTGACGAGGCATCATCTACTACCACTAAGTGATATTCGCTTCGCGTGTACATGCGAATGGTCTTTAACAACAACGGCAGATAGCCGTGATCGTTATAGACAGGAATGCCAATAGTCGGCGTATCTTTTGAGATGGATACTTTCATGTAAGTGAGACGCTTTCGCTTACCAGTTTTTCATACAACTTCATGTGCATAGCAGCAACTTGCGGCGCTCGTTCTTGCATAACATAGCTTTTGGCGTTAGCAGCAAGCAGCGTACGCAATGTAGGATCTTCACAGAGTCGTATGATTGCTTTTTGCAGAGCATCTCCGTCTGTACCATGTTGGATGGGAACTTTCAATACGTGTTTCTCGTGTTCAAATTCAGAGAACATAGGAGAGGCTGTACAGATGCACGGCTTACCAAGGATCATAGCATCGCGAATAGCGGACGATGCTGAGGCGTGATTAGCTACGTTGTAGTAAAACACGCACACGTCACACGCGGCCAGCCTTGCTACAATGTCCTTGTAATCTGAGTACTCTGGAAAAATCCGTATGCGGTTTAGTTCGATCATTACGCTGTTTTTTCTGCGCGCTTCAACAAAGTATGCGGACTTAGCAGGAACAAATCCACTGGCTACATACACTACGGGCTTTCCCTTGGTACGCATCTCAACATCTGAGTACGTAGACAGAAATTCCGTAATGCCTTTGTGTGGATGCCAGAACCCATGCGTACCAACTACGAAGGCATGCTGATCTATCTTCAAAGCCTCACGTGCCTGTCCAAGTGTAGGAACATCTACATAACGTACAGGCAACGGAATAACAGCACTTGGCCCAAGATCAACGTCTTGTTTCTTAGTAGTAACAATGCAGTCTACGTGATGCTTCAAGCTGGTGGTGAACCTGTTTACGCCAAACGTATGCAGTGTCACTACAACTTTTAGTCCAACTTCACGTAACGTATCACACAGCTTGAAAAACTGATCTTCGTTTCTGTACATGGAGAACTCGTGCTCAAAATGCACAACCGTTGGCCTAAATATATCCAATTCACTTAGAAGATCAGCTATGTTCTTGAAAGCTCTGTTCCAGCAACGATGGACAAATGGTTCATCGGGTCCATAAATCAAACTGCCCGCAGGTTCTACTGGTGCAAACACAGCGAAAGAACCGGACATTGCAGATACGATATCTCTCGTAGTCTCTGCAATTCCGCAACGGTTCCCCCAAGAAGTTACCAAGGCAACGCGCACACGGCCAGCAGACACTTCCAGCGCAGAAGACATCAAAGCAGCATGCGTAAAACCAAGACGCACGACCAGCAGGAGGTTTGCGCGTACTCGTTGTGTTGCTGATGTGTATCTACGTGCCGTGAACTGAAAAGCATTGTACAGAAACCCGTTTAACGTATCGCTGCCTTTTTTGCTATCTTCCCAGCCTAACCAGACGTGCTGAAGTACTGCAAGCATTTCCTCATCTGTATCAAAGTAAAATGGATAATCTGAGAAGCATTCACCATACAAGGGAAGCCGCCGCACAACAGCAGGTGTGTACGCATACATTGCTTCCGCTATCGGTATTCCAAATCCCTCGAACAGACTGTTGTGTACAAGCGCACGCGCACGGCAGAGAATAGACCACTTTGCAGCCTCAGTGGCGTTTTCCAGTCCTATAACTTGTATGTTGTTTCGTTGCCAGTGCAAACGTGCCTGTCTGGCCAGTGCTTGAGATCCTTCACCAATAATCATTAGTGTAAACGGATCTTCTTTAGAAGCTACAGTTGGTGCAAACTTCTCACAGATCAGTTCCATTGTCAGCTTGAGTTGTTTGTATGCAACATGCCTGCCAATCATTACTATGGTGTTGCTTCTTGCAGCAACGTTCAACTTATCTTTCGGATCGTCAGGTAAGATCCCATCAGCCACGTCACTAAACACACACGGAGATACAACATCAAGTTGTTTGCTTTCAAACTTCTTATCCCACTTGCGTACGGCATCTTTAACCGTCTGGGAAATACACCAGATGTAGCTGCACGACAGCAGCGCCTTCTTGTAAGATCTCCAATAACGTTCATCAGCATCAGCGCCAGATCTAAATTCGGCTATGTACGCAGGGGTTTCATACACAATGCCAGCCAAGTGTACTGGTTGCTTTGCATCCCGTGCGTAGGCTATGCCTGCAACGTTCTGTAGGGCGCTAGGAGGCGATAAAACCACTGCGTTGATAGCTACCCCCTGACTAGCGTACAAAAGCCCTGTGGGGTCGTATACAACGTGGACGTTAACTGGCAGCGTGGTATCTTGCAGGAAAGCCGGATCTTCATGATCTACCAGGACAATAACATTCACTGCGCGTTTAGCAGCAAGCGATCTGGCAAGATTCCACAAGTAGAACGCACCGCCAGTGATACGTTTTGCCTCTGTAATGTGCACGGTGATGTTGAACATCTGATTATCAATGTGCTGAACAGCCTCTGCTACACTGTAAATACGAATCACCGGCTGATCTGGCGTAGCTGCTGCACTTCTGGCCAATGATCTTGTGGCCTGCGTTATTTCTTCTACGTCGAATTGAGACATGCAAGCTGGCGCAAGCATATTTGGCTTATGGGCACAACGCGACAGACGGGTTGTCCTACATGGTGCACAAGAACTTCTGGATTTGATTATACGACACTCTCCAGGTTCACACGGTACTATATTGTCTGAATCTGTCGGCCCCCATAAACTAACAGCAGGTACGCCTAATGCCATTGCAGCCTGCATCAAGCCGGTATCGCCACCTACTACAACACTGGCAGATTTTATCAAAGCCAGCGATACAGCTAACGGTTGATGATTAGCAATGGAGATCATACTGTTCGTGGGTATTTTTGTTTCTATGCCAACGCCTAGTTCAACAAGTTTACGTTGTTGATCTACTGCGTACTCCCCAAGTTGCAGTGCAGGAAACGGCACAATTGGATCTTGCGCGCCCCCAATACACAGAACGCGGAAACGGCGGGCGGTATCTATCGTCTGCATATCACCAGTAGCCAGACGTTCGCACACTGCCTGTATGATCTTAGAGCTTACAGTCTTAATAGGGTTGCTCGTTCCCATAAGAACTGCAATGTATGGGGTATTGCCAATGCCGAGAAACTGCAAGAGCATTGATGCAGTAGCACAGAATGGCTTGCTGTGATCCCCGAAAGAGCAAATGGGTAACTTAGTCGCAAAACACCCATTAACTAGTGGCAGTTGCATGCCAGCGCGCTCAAAATGCAACTTGAAAAAGTTCTCATCATCTTTTGCGCGAGACTCAAGAACACCAGCAAACGTAACGACGTAATCGAAACTGTTGATGACGCTTACTGTACTTGCCGTTTGCTGGATAATTGTCTCGTCCACGTGACTAAACATGGAGACGAAATCTGCGTGATCTTTGTTAACAGCCAGTGTGACGTGCACCTTCGGATAAAGGCGTTTTAGATACGCAGCGATCTGCACAACAAAAACCACGTCACCAATAGCACCGTATCTGCGTAGCAGCACACGCTTGTTGTTCAGATCATCTTGGGAGAGTACGTTAAGCGACTGAGGTTTTGCAGGTCCAGGAATGTGCACGAAGCCATCGAGTTGTGAGTTAACATCTAACGATACACGTTGCATGTATCCAAGAGATAGCATGCGTTCTGCTATCTCACGCTCCACAACAACAGGTGCGTCTTTGGTAAAATGATACCCCCTATAATCAAGTACCGTATGTCGTGTGGACGTTAGAAGCAACGCAACCTGCTCTGGCAATTCGTGTTCAAGTAGAGGAGTAGTATTCTTTTTCATCATATGTTTTCATCCTCATTCATACTTCAACTGTCTTACGTCACATACAGAGAGAAACGACTACGCAGCCGCGCCGTAGTACGCAACATCCGTATCAACGTTCAGGTTCACCGCCTTGACGACCTTATCGATCTCCTCGATGATAAAGTCCGTGCGCATGTGAACAGTTCCTTCGTTCGTATCCGCACGCGGTTGGCGCATCCACTCAATTGTCAGCGCCCGCTGAACCACGTAGATGAAGTTCTTCGGGTCCGTCAACCAAATGAATGAGCCAGTGCTGCCGGCCGTACCATCGATCTCGAGATCCTCTGGGATCAACGGAATGATCAACGGCTGGATGCCGTGAACGGCTGCAAGTACACCGTCGCGAATCATCACATCGCCACCTGGCGTTGCTCTGGTCTGCCATTCATCAACGAGATCCTGCGCTGCGTTCGTGCTGATGATCCAACGAAGTTTGGTGAGATCTTTCTTCCACTTCGAGGGCATTGCACGCAGCATCGTGCTCAGAAGCTTGAAGCTGGTACGCAAGCCACCAGCATCCACGATATGTGCACCAGTACCGCTGGCCGTCTTGACGTGATACCCGTCGTTGGTTTTCAACAGTTCGTCAATGTCCTCACTGCCGGAGTTACTGTCATCACCTTCGATGGCCAGTATCTCCATGTCATTGGCGATCTGCGCGGTCATGGCGTTCATGATCGTGGTTTGACCGCTTGGCCCTTCGATATTGTCTTCGGTGACTTCACCGGAGATATCAATGGCGCTTGTGGTCTTCGCCGTAACATACGGAACATTGCTGTTCGTGGGTTTGCGCGTTTCCGTAACCGCCGTGTTTTCTGTTGCCTGTCGCGTTACCGGTCCTGTTACGGACAGCTTCGCGATATTGCCAGACGGCGAATCCGTCAAGTGCAAGCGCACGTTCTTGAGCAGCACGCTTTCATCCACTACACTGCTGATGAAAGCCGTAGCTGCTTCAGTTCGCAGAGAACCTGCGCCGAAGTCTCCGGTCGCCAACGCAGCCTTGCGGAATTCCTCTGCCGCTGGCCCGTTAACGTCCTTCAGCTTCTCAGCTTTCAGGTTCATCTCTGCCGCCACTTTGTCCCAAAACGCTACCTTACCTGGCATGTCTTTCACCTCCGTTTCAACTTGAATACACCGTTCGTAAATCGGTGGGTTATTTACTACGCTTGATTCATTACCCAGTCGGGAACTGTAATCTGGGACAGTGCCGACTTTGTCACACGTTTGCGCACATCAGGCGCAAGTTTGCGGTATGCGTCCTGCGTACTCGCTTCGTCTACATCACCGCCATCACTGTCAGTGATGCTCTTACTGATCGTTGGGGCCTTTTCGATTGCGTCAAGACGTACTGCAAACTTCTTCACGTCTTCAGCAAGTGCTGGCAGAACACCAAGTGCCTGCGTAATTGCAGCAAGTTGCTTGGTAAACGCGACCTCTTCTACTGTTGGCTCCTCATCTTTCTTCGGAGGATCAGCAGAAGGC
>Ga0180008_1002177_pt1 | contig 10871 bp, 9 predicted proteins | sample MM_PW_MetaG_FD_121121 | JGI IMG/M metagenome (GOLD analysis project Ga0180008, IMG submission 121121) | Groundwater microbial communities from the Aspo Hard Rock Laboratory (HRL) deep subsurface site, Sweden - MM_PW_MetaG | ecosystem: Environmental > Aquatic > Deep subsurface > Groundwater... | reverse complement strand
GGACGGTTTTCATCCGCCAGCAAAGCCGGCAGACTCCCTCGGTATATCGCGTCGAACAGCTCCGATAGGCTACCTCGGTTAGCCTCTTTTCTTGTAGCAGAAAGAATTTCTTTGGTGGGAAGAAAGGGAACATTTTCGCGCCTATCTATTTCTGCCTGCGACAATCCAAGCAGATGCACAATACCAACCCGGCCGGCTAGTGATTCGCTGGCATCCCGCATCAGGTGGAACAGCTGCGAGCCGGTTAACCAGTAGCCACCCTTCGTTGCATCGCGGTCTACCCGCATTTTGATGTACGGCAACAGGTTTGGAGCGTACTGAATTTCATCGATGATAACCGGAGCTTCAAAACGCTCCAGAAATAGTTCTGGTTCCTCAAGCGCAAGTCGCCTTTGAAGCGGGTCGTCAAGAGTTACATAATTTCTGCCAGTGTGCGGTAAGCGGGCACGCTCATCCTCAGCTATATGCTTTAGCAAGGTCGTCTTGCCTACCTGACGGGGACCAGTTACAAGTAGTACAGGGAAGGTTTTTGCGATTGAGATAATGGCCGGTTCAATTGCTCTTGGGATATACATGGACAACAAGCTCCATTACGACCAAAATAAAATTTGTGTTTATTATAGTCGGACAAGCTCGCATCGTCTAGCCTATTAATTTGTAGAATAAGCACACGATGTGAGCGACAGCGAATGGACGCGGCCCGTAAGGTCGAGACACGATGTCGAGGCCTGGAGGGCAAATCCGCGCGGATTCTGCCTGGTATGTCTGAAAAGCAGGTTTGATCGGGAGTGAGCACCAAGGCTCCCAATTCGTGCTTTGCCGACTACACTGCACCCTTATTCAATGGTTTATCCAGTATAATACCTTATTGGGTATATCCCAAATAATGTAGCATTGTCAGGGCTTTGTGCTACAATCCTGACGGGGGATAGTCCAAAAAGCTGAGCTATCTTTTTCCAGTTAAGCATTTCCCTAGTTTGCTGCTGATTGGTGGGGACGAGGCTGCATCGCGGCAGCAGTTGTGTGTGTTTTATGTATTGCCGGCAAACTTCCCCACAGAAAACCAGGGAAGAATAGCCACACCCTTCCAGGATAACGCCTTGTCGCCTGCATAGACTACTGAACAATACTCCGGTGCACTTCCAGCGTACTTCATCCAGGTATCCAGCCCGGCTGCGTGCTCAGGTGTGAAAGATTTTCCGGATTTAATTTCCAGTGCATGAACTTGCTGCCCTTGCTCGAACACGATATCAACTTCTGTGCCCATGTTGTCACGCCAGAAAAAGATACCAGGATCAATTCCCAGATTAAGGCGCGACTTGAGTAGTTCGGATACCACGAAAGACTCGAAAAGGTTGCCCCTGTTTGGGTGAAAGAACAGTTGCTGGGCATCTCTGATTCCCAGTAGTCTGATGGCTAAACCGGAGTCGACAAAATAAAGCTTGGGACTTTTAACAAGTCGCTTACCAAAATTCCGGTGATATGGCTGGAGCAAATAAATTATGCCGCTGGTTTCGAGTACCGACAGCCACGCTTTGACGGTATTGTGGGACAAGCCGCAATCAAGAGCGATTGCGTTGGTATTGAGCAATTGGCCGACACGCGAAGCACACATTTTGACAAAGGTCTGGAATTGACCGAGATCTTTAACGTTGAGAATGCTGCGAACATCACGTTCAATATAAGACGCAATATAATTCGTATACCAGTCGTAGGCGGATACATCCCTATCAAAAAGCGGTGGGTAAAAACCGTTCAGAATAGACTCGAATGGATCAAGCTTGAGCCTTCCCGCTGTCTGCAATTCGGAAACAGTAAATGGCAGTAAACGCAAGAAGGCCGCTCTCCCTGCAAGTGACTCGGTAACCCCTGCAAACAGACTGAATTGCTGGGAACCCGTTACTATGAAGCGCCCGGGGGCTGGATTTAAATCGACCGCTGTTTTCAGGTATGCAAAAATCTCTGGCACATACTGAGCCTCATCAAGTATCAAGCCATTCTTGTAATTGTCCAAAAGCCCTCTTGGGTCTTCCCGCGCCAGCCTGGCAATGTCAGGGTCTTCCAGAGACAGGTATGGTTTATCCGGAAAAGCCGCACGCACTAGTGTCGTTTTGCCTGACTGTCTGGGCCCAGTGACGCATAAAACAGGGAAACCCTTTTGGAGACGATGAAGTGTAGCTTCAGCTCTTCTATTAATCATACTGTAAGGATACCCCAAATTTACAAAATGTCAATAGAAGTGCAAATATGTAAATATAATCTGTACCAGAGCGTGGTGATCTTTGACCGGGCCGGCGTGAAGGTAACTGCGTTTCTTGTCTCCCTCAAGCCGGTGGATCCTGCGCTCGGAGGCGACCGGCAAGGCGCTTACCGGCATAGTTGCCACGGATATCCCGACCTATCAGGCTTTTGTAGACGAAACAGCACGCATCGCTCGAGATGTCGTCGTAGGTTATCTGGTTCTTAACCAGCTTCTCACCCCGATACCAGCATCAATCCTGTATCCATTTTTCCTTGCCGATGCCCGCCGTATCCAAGATGGGCCGATCTCGGTGAGCTACATGGCATGTTGTTCAGCCTGCCGGCATTGCTCATGAACACGCCGGAATACCCGGTATCGAACAGGATACGCAATGGACCGGTTTCGACATAAGCCGAAAACCCCGGCTCGGCCAGAAAATATCGGTCGATCTGGACAGTATTATCGCACAGTATGCTGAGTTTCATGCTTTACTCCGGTAGTGGCTGGCAGTGTGAACAAAAATACACGCTGCCGCCCAGGTAGGCTGCTTTGGTAATTGCTGCACCGCACTGCGGACAGGGGCGGGACAGCGCGGCATTGCTCATGACGGTGGTATAGCCGCCGTTGCGGCCAAACAGATCCTTTTCGGTGTCGCGCCCCCCGGCTGCGGTCATGCGATGCAGCGTCTGCTGTATCGACCGGTAAAGATCATGCAGCTCTGCCTCCGACAGCGAGCTTATTTTTCTTTTTGGATGGATGCGGGCATTGAACAGGATATCCTGCAGAACACCGTTGCCCAGACCGGGGATACGCTGTTCGGTAGCCAGGGCAGCTTTGGCGCTTTTGGGCCGGACACTGTCATGCAATACGATACTCCTGAAGTAGTCAGCTGAAAATTCAGCCGAACCCGCCTGTGTCTTTTCTCCGGCAGCCAGGTAGTACGGGTTATCAAAAGATCCGGTACTGAAGCACCAAATCCCGCCGTACATCTGCACTGCCGCGCTCATGCTCGAGCGGTCGTCGAAGGTGAGTAAAAGTTGATGTTTTGCCGCCGGAGCCGAACCTTGCGCCTGGTACCGTACATTGACGCCGTCGCACAGAACCAGCTTCATGTCATCGAAATGAACTTCAACCATACCGCCCCGGGCTGAGGCGGCCTGCAGCCGGCGCCCCAGCAGCCGGGTACGGCAAGCCGACGGGTCACCATAAAACCAAGCCATTTTATGTACTGTCTGATTTACCACGACTTCCGTTACGGTGCGGCCGGCGGCGGCTTTGCCGAGTTGGGCGGCAATGGTCAATGCTTCCGGAATTTCAAGCATACTGAGCTCCTCCGAGTGCTTTCCACTATTATCACAATTTTCAGTGCTATCGCTAACACATTGATTTTTAATGGCGGCCATCCGCCTATCGTTTCGCGCATCCAGGCGGCTGAGGCCTGGCTGCGCCAGCGAAATGAAAACGCAGGACGACTCTAGATAATAAGGCCTTCGGCCGCTACCGCGCGCTGCCGCAGCGAGAGGTCTGCCACCCGGAACAGTCTACCGTCAGCCAGCTCGGCCTGCTCCTGCCCGAATACTCTGGCGGCGGCTACCCGGCCCAGCGCGTCGGCCTTCATGATGCCGCTGCCGGACGAACCACCAACCCAGATAAGGTTGGCCTGCTGTTCGATAACCGGATTATTGTCCGGCCAGTGGTAATCATAGTGTCCGGCCCAGGCTTGTTTTACCACAAACCCGTCCGGGTGGGCGGCAGCCCAGCGCGGAAAATAGGCTTGCAGGGCCGGCTCTATGTGGACCCTAAAATATTCCGGCTCTGGCTGGGCTGCAGCCAGGCTGTAAGGCTGCTCAAAAGCCCGACCAAGATTATCCGCCCGGCCAACAACCACCAGGCCGCGCGCCAAAACCGGCTTCAGGTAAATGCCGCCATAAGGCAGTATCAGAACCGGGTACGCGCTACCTTCCGGCGAGTTGCCGTAGATTGCCTCCGGTTGGTCGGCGCTTATGGCAAAAAGCTGCCGCTTTTTAGAATAGACGGTGCTAGCTATCCCGGCCGGTCCAAGCAGGTCTTGCAGCCAGCAGCCGGTACAGGCGATTATCTGGCCGGCACGCCAAACCTGCCCCTTGCTGTCGCGCACGCCGCTGAACTGCTGCGGCAAATCCGCGGTACGGCCGGACGGGCGGTCCGGAAGCAATTCCTGCACGGCGCAGTCGTAGACCACTTCACCGCCCAAGGCCAAAAACTGTTTTTCGTACCAGGCGGCCAGAGCCGGCGCGGACAGCGAACCGCAGGAACGGCCGAACAGTGAAGCGCCAAGTGCTGGCCAGCCCTCCGGTGACGGCTGCAAACCGCCGCAGGCCGAGCTTTCCGCCTGAAGTATTTCGACAGCCTCCCCTTCCCTGGCCAGCATTTCAGCGGCAGCCTGCACCTGTGGCCAGGCTTCAGCACTGAAGTGCCACAGATAGCCGGTCGCTTTAAAAGCGATAGCACCAGCTAGCTGCTGGTAGTGGAAAATGGAACTTTCCGCCAGGTCGCGGCTGGTTGCTGAGGAAAACAGATTGCGGAACAAGGCTGCGCTGCGACCAGAATTACCGCGGCAGGCAGCCACAGCCTGCTCCAGAACCACAATGCGGCTTGCTGGTTCCTGCCGTTTCAGGTGCCAGGCCGTGGCCAAGCCTACGACTCCGGCTCCCAGTATTATAATGTCTGCGTGCAAGTTATCAGCTCCAGCTGGATTCGTCTTCTACCAGGCCTTTGCGGGCCCTGGCTGCCGCGATCAGCTTGACGATATAGCCACTGGCGAACACCAGTATGGTAATCAACCAGCCACCCACGATGTTGGCCCATAGGGGATAGCCATCCGCCGCACCGTACACACCGCCGGCCTTGATTAGCGAAATCACGTTCCACACCAGCAAGAACACCAATAACACCGGCGCTGCGAAACGCACCGAGGTATTAAACCACCAGCCCGGCATCTTCCACTTCTGGCTGTTAAGGTTTATCTCGTCCAGTACTCGTTCGGTTTTAAAGAACCAGCCAATTGCCACACATTCCAGAATGCCGATTATGATCATGTTAAACTGGTTGGTAAAATTATCCACGATATCCAGCCAGGCCAGGCCTGCTCCGGTCAGGAAAATCAACCCCATAGCAGCCATGATGATGCTGATGTTTAAAGTGGTTTTCTTATGGTCAAGCTTGAATTTATCGGAAATTGAAGTTGACACGCCTTCTACCAGCGAAAAAGCCGAGTCTACAGCCAGGGTAGCCAGGCACAAGTAAAATACCATGCCAAAAATAACGTTTACCCAGCCAATATTAGTTAGGGTAACTATAGCCTGGGGGTATACGATAAAGGCGGTAGCGATACCTGATGTGCTTATTTTATCCAGCATGCCCACACCGCCCATGGTCGAGAACATGACTACGCCGGCCAGTACACTTATAGCCATATCGGAAAAGGCGATAATTAAACCGTCTACTGCAATATTGCTATCGCGTTCCAGGAAGGAGCCATAGGCAAACATGACCGCCATCATTATGGACAGGCTGAAAAATACCTGCCCCACAGCGTCTACCCAGATTGCGGCATTGCCCAATACGCTGAAATCCGGAATGAAGAACTTGGCCACGCCGTCCATGGCTCCGGGCATGCGCAGGCCGTTAACCGCCATAACCAGCAATAAGACAACCGGAATGAACACAGTATATTTGACCACTTTGCTTACACTGGCCGCACCGTTGCGGATACAGTAATATATTGAACCCCAGGCGACCAAAAAGGCTGCCAGCAGGGAGAGGGGCAATACGCCGATACCGCTAACCGCGCCGGTGGTTTTTATTGTAGTAAGCCACAACTGGCTGGCAGCCACGGTATCGCCGGTCATGCCGGCAAAATCAATGCTTTTTACGACCATTAAAAGCACCCAGGCGAACACAGCCGCATAATATACCGATATGACAAAGGCATTGGCCACTGCGGCCCAGCCTATGGGTTCAAGTTTCTTATTCAGGCCGCGCATACTGCCGGCCGCACCTTGCTTCATCTTGCGGCCTATGGCAATTTCCATCATCAGCAGGGGCACACCCATTACCAGCATGGCAATAAGGTATACCAGCAAAAAAGCACCGCCGCCGTGTTTAGCAGCCAGTCCGGGGAAGCGCCAGGCATTACCCAAACCGACGGCTGAACCGATAGCCGCAAGTACAAAAGCCGAGCGCGATGACCATTTGGAGCGTTCTGTTGACATAATATGCCCTCCCTAAAATTTAATAATAAATCATAACACTGTTTTGCGGCGATGCATAGCTTTTATTTCCTTCTGAATGCTATAAAAAATCATGGTTTTGACACATTACGGCATATAGTCCATACTGTCTGAAGTTAAACTATGGCAAAAGGAGCAACTTGTATGATTCTGACACTCATTGAAACCATTATACGGGACCTGAAGGTAAGCGAGGCGATAGTCCTGCCGCTAGCCGTGATACTCGCCAGTATACTGATTATTCTGCTGGCGCTGATTATTTATCTCGCAGCCATACTTATAGTAAACAAGATAGTACGCCGACTTGTGACCAAGACTAAAACTTCCTGGGACAATACCATCTTTGAAAGCCGCCTGTTCCACCGGGTGGCCGCTGCCCTTCCTTGGCTGATACTATTCCTGTTCAGCCCCCTGGTTTTACGCGATTATGCCAGTGCCGCAGGCTTTTTAATCCGGGTAACCCGCGCGCTCTTTTTTGCCCAGCTGATCATGGCGCTGACCTCACTGACGGACGCCCTGAACATTCTGTATAATCAGCGTGACAGCTCCAAACGCCGCCCCATAAAAGGTTATGTACAGCTGGTTAAGATTTTCCTTTATGCGGTGGCGGTAATAATCGTCAGCACCGCCGTACTAAACATCAACCCGGTAGCAATTCTCTCCGGCCTTGGCGCCATGAGCGCAGTACTGATGCTGGTATTCAAAGACTCCATACTGGGACTGGTATCCAGCTTCCAGTTAAGCGCCAATGACATGGTGCATATCGGCGACTGGGTAGAAATGCCCAAATACGGCGCAGACGGCGACGTTATAGACATCAGCCTGAATACGGTAAAAATCCGCAACTGGGACATGACCATCACCAGCATCCCCATCTATGCGATGATCAGCGATTCCTTTAAAAACTGGCGCGGTATGAGCGAATCCGGCGGCCGCCGCATGGCACGCGAGCTGGCCATTGATTCCGGCTCGGTGCGTTTCTGCGACCAGGAACTTTTAGAACGTTTTCATGCTATTTCGGTATTACATGATTATATAGAAGAAAAAATTAACGAAATTGAAGTGTACAACAGCACCAGGGTGCATGATAAAAACGACCTGGTTACCCCACGCCGCCTTACCAACATCGGCACCTTCCGCGCTTATATGCAGGCGTATCTTAAAAACCATCCGGACATTAACCAGGACATGATTTGCATGGTGCGCCAGCTGCAGGCTACCCCACAAGGTATTCCGCTGCAGGTATATGCCTTCATCGCCGACAAGCGCTGGGTAGAGTACGAACGTATCCAGGCGGATATTTTCGACCACTTTATCGCTGTCCTGCCCCTGTTCGATCTGCGGCTGTACCAGCAGCCCAGCGGCTGGGACTGGCGCCATGTGGGGGATGCACAATCGGTCTCCGTAAAAACCGGACGGGGCAGTACAAAACCTCCAAAAGAATTCGGTTAAGGCAGGACTAGTCTCTGCTTGCCCTGTTTTACTTAACTGGTCGCACCGGATTTTTCTGTAAAGGCAAGTACATTGGCAGCAAGCGGGAGCAAGCGCCGCCTGATCTCATTCCAATCATGGGTAATAGTAACAAAAATGGAATCAGCTGTTGGAACCAGACTCTGGATGGCAAATACCGCACCGGTCGGCCAATCCGGCCCGGCGCTTGCTATTTGCAGCTGTACAGAAGCAAATGCGTTAGCCAGCGGATCAAGCAAGGCACGCTTATAATACGGCAGCGCTTCCAAAGTCTGACCGCCATGCCCAACCAGCCCGATTGGACATCGGGCATATGGCGCATTATAGGTTTTGTCTCTGCACCAGTTTAAATACCAGATTTCCTGCATCTTTTCCAGCAACATCATCACCTTGGACGGCAATGGCGCGTAATGGGGGCACACCAGGAATAGCGCATCCGATCCGACAATGCGGGAAAACACCGAGCGAAAGGCAGCATCCCTCGTACAGGTTCCGCTGTCGATACATTCACCGCACATCCGGCAAGGCAGCAGCTCATAGTCAATAAGCGGCAGAATTTCCACCTCTGCGTCCGAGCCAAGTTCGGTATGTATGATGTCGCGCAAGACTTCACACGCCTTTGTGGATGCGCTTTGACCGCGGGCAGGTTCAATGTTCGACGCTGAAATACAGGTAATCTTCATATTCTCTCCTCTTTGCCTATTTTAACCGACTGGATTTTAGCCATGTGCAGCAATCTGGCGAGCAATCTGGTGAGCAGGTTGGCGAGCAGGCTGGTCATCAGTTTGCAGAATCTCTCCGAGTTTAGTTAGTCAAAATGAAACTCCGACAATGGCTCAAAAACCAAGCGTTCGGTTTTCAACATAGTCTGAAGCTCTCCTTTATAAAAATGCTCCAATAGCTTGACTTATAATATCATAAATCATAATATTATCATTGTCAATAATGATAATACAAAGGAGACCGGGTTGGATATTAGTCACATTGAGCGTTTATTGCATCCTGTACGTATACAGATTCTTAAGATGCTGGCGAAAAGCCGAGAACTGACTACCCGCGAATTGTCCGACCAGCTGCCGGACATCCCAAGCCCCAGTCTTTATCGTCATATGCGTTCAATGCTTGCCGACGGTATTTTGGAAATATCGCGGGAACAGCAGATCAGAGGTACGGTTGAGCGTACCTACAAACTGCGGATAAATCCTTTTGACGAAATTGCTGAGCGGATGCATACCATGGATAAAAACGAGCTACTGGAGCTGTTCACCAGCTTTATGGTGGCCGAGCTGGCAGATTTTGCCGAATATCTGGGGGATGACGATTATCCGGTAGAAAAAGAGCATCTTGGTTTCTCCAGCAATAGCCTTTACCTCAATGAAAGTGAGCTAAAAAATTTCGTGAAAGCCCTGAATTCCGTCATCAAAGAACACAGCCAGGCCGAAGTTGGCCGGGGACGACGACTGCATAAATTTTCCTTTACCTTTATTCCAACCCGTAAAAGCAAGGCCCAAAAAAAGCCGGCACCAAGGAAAGCATAACTCCGGTCACTGCATGGCAATTAGCAGCTACTGAGCCGGAGTTTCGCGATCTGCCAGAGCCAAAACCTACGCCCAGACACGAAACAGCTTGCAGCCGAAAATCAGGGCCAAATCATCCTTGCTGTACCCCAGCTGCAGAAGTTCGCGCAGCAGCTTGGGATACATTGGCACATCCCGAATTTTTAACAGGAAGCGAGTAGCCTACCCTGTAAAAGTTCGAACCTACGCCTACATGACGGATACCGGCCACAGAAACTGCATGATGAATCGTGGCGGCTATAACGGCTGGAAGGAAATGCGGTCATAGTCCCTCCTCATGATAATAAAAACCGGACTTTGTTGTAGTCCACTTACTGCTCACTATGCGGAATTGCCTTAAAACGCTACAATGGAGGCATATCTCTCCTTTTTGACCTTTCAGGAATGTATGCCCCATAGAGACTGTATCAATCCCGCCATCCGCAATATTGCCATAATCGCCCATGTTGACCATGGAAAAACCACCCTGGTGGACGCCATGTTCCGCCAGTCCGGACTATTCCGGGACGACCAGGTAGCGCCTGAACGTCTGATGGACAGTATGGATCTGGAACGCGAGCGCGGCATTACCATTGCCGCCAAGAACTGCTCGGTACTATGGAAAGACGTTAAAATAAACATTCTGGACACACCGGGCCATGCCGATTTTGGCGGCGAGGTGGAACGCGCCCTTTCGATGGTGGACGGAGCCATCCTGCTGGTAGATTCTTCAGAAGGCCCTCTGCCGCAGACCCGCTTCGTGCTTAACAAAGCTCTGGCCGGCGGCCTGCCGGTAATCGTTATAATAAACAAGATTGACCGACCGGATGCCCGTCCGGCCGAGGTGCTTAGCGAGATTTATGACCTGTTTATCGATCTGGGTGCAAACGAGGAGCAACTTGAGTTTCCGCTCTTGTATGCCATCGGCAAGGAAGGCATTGCCCGGCCTACGCTGGAAGGCAGCGGCGGCGATCTGGAACCGCTGTTCAGCTGCATTCTGGAACATTTGCCAGCGCCGGCCTACCAGAGCGGCGAGCCCTTCCAGCTGCTGGTTTCTGATTTGTCATATTCCGATTACCTCGGGCGCCAGGCCATAGGCAAGGTGGTAAACGGCAGTGCAAGATTGGCCGATGGGCTGGTGTGCATCGGTGAAGATGACCGCAGGGAGACACTGAATGTCAGCAAGCTGCATACCTACTCCGGCGTAAAGCTGGTGGAGGCGGCCAGTGCCGAAGCCGGCGACATAATCGTGCTGTCCGGTATCGAGAATGTGCATATCGGCGACACCATCTGCACGCGCGAGGCTACCAAGGCGCTCAAACGCTTTCTGGT
>Ga0180008_1002176_pt1 | contig 10878 bp, 5 predicted proteins | sample MM_PW_MetaG_FD_121121 | JGI IMG/M metagenome (GOLD analysis project Ga0180008, IMG submission 121121) | Groundwater microbial communities from the Aspo Hard Rock Laboratory (HRL) deep subsurface site, Sweden - MM_PW_MetaG | ecosystem: Environmental > Aquatic > Deep subsurface > Groundwater... | reverse complement strand
TCATGCCACTTGATGAGTTATCAAGATTTGTATCTCTCAATAACCATTTGCCGGATATGACAATCAATAAACCAGGACCAATCAATATAGGCCTGGGAATACAAGAATTGCTTGTTAAAGTTGAAGAACAAGCACTTTATCTCCTTGAACTTCACGGAAGATTAAAAAATGTTGAGATGTCTATTCAATAATCAACCTTACTTGAGCTTTGAACTGTAATGGTAATGCAACAGGTATATGGTAGCCGAACGCTTGCGGTGGAACCTCAATCGCCGGTACTGCGACCACCTGCATTTCAGAATATTGGCTTATTGGGGTGCAGTTGCATAAACCAGGTGAGTTCCAACTTTTTACTTCTAGTGTTATTGGCGCAACTCGTTCACCAGTATAGTAAGTTCCACAGAATTGAGACGCGTAATAAGTCGCACCTGAGTTTACCCATGGTTGACCAGCACAATCATCGCTTTCGTAATACATATTATTTCCGATTAAATCGCCAGTTTGAGAACTAATTTTTATGAAAGTTTTCATCTTGTAATTGTAAATAGTTATTGCGCCTCCAATGTCTTGGAGAATGCCCAAATGATTATCGAAAGCGTCATAAACATGAATTCCTGGAATCGGTCTCATTCGTTGACTAACTGCTGCGATATCGGTCTCTGGATCGGGATCATGAGCAGCGTTGATGGTCTCAAGAAATTCCTCAATGACGTCAGTAGGCTGTGGTTTAACTTTACCTGGAATCCTAGGTTCACGGTTTCCAATACGGATAGTGGTGATTTTGCCATCCCACTTTTCAATAGCGGGACTAGAGGTTGGGATAGAAACTAGGATGATGATGAAAACAGATAGGATGACGACTTTAATTTTCATGGCTTACCTCCTCTTTTAGGTTAAACGCTTGTTCTTATCATAACATATTAGACACCGGTAGTCAAGGGAAAATCGAGGGAAAAATGAAAAGATTTATACTTTTTTTGCTTATTGCTTGTTTATTTTTTGCTCCAGTTTCATATTCTGCCATGCCAAACTGGATAGTCCAAGAGAAACAGATCCAACTTGATGCTCTAATCATCGCCCACAAGTACCTGCTTGAACGTCTGCAGACGATAGAACGAATGGCCAGGGAACTCAAGGCAGAAATAGATAGGATGACACAACCACCCGAACCTATAGACAAACCCAAGGAAGTCCCTAAGGATGATTAAACCAGTCAAACTATGTGGTGATCTACGGAATTGAGATAGTTATATGATAATCAGAAAGGCCAAGCTGGATGAAGTCGAAAAATTGATCGACATATTTGGCGAGAAGTATTACCGATATTCTGGTTTGAAAGATCTTGGTTTGCTTTATGATCCAGAGCAAACCAAGAAATATTTCACGACTTTAATGAGGATGAATGTTTGTATTATGATTGTTCTCGAAAATGAGTCACGTTTTCTCGGGGTTATTGGGGCCATCCTTAGTCCATGGATGTGTAATATGAAGCAGATAATCCTAACTGAAGTATTTTGGTGGATTGACAAAAATGCCAGGGGAAACGGTGTGGCAAGGAAGATGATAACTGCGCTTATCCATGAAGGGAAAAAGGTTGGTGTTACACATCTTTCATTAAGTACGATGCCGAAGCGTGAAGAAGCTTTGAAACGTTTTTATAGGTCTCTCGGGTTTAATCGCACCGATAGCCTGTTTACCAAGGAGGTTTAAGATGTGTATTTCTGCTGCTATTATGGGTGCCGCAATGCTAGGTACTGCTATAGTTGGAACTAGCGCAAGCAGCAGTGCTGCTGACGCACAGGTCGAGTCCGCACGGGACGCAAACAACACAGAGCTTACCATGTTCTACGAGAACCTTAAAAGGTCTTTGCCATGGCAACAGGCTGGAGAAAGGTCACTCGGGACATTGGAAAGAATGATGGCAGAGGGTCCTGGTAAATACGAGGAGAGTCCTGGATATCAATTCAGGATAGGGGAAGGCCAAAAGGCCATCGAAAGATCAGCTGCTTCCAGGGGATCTCTCCAGAGCGGTGGAACGTTGAAGGCTATTGAGCGATATGCCCAGGATTATGCTACAAGTGATTATGACAGCTTCCTTAAGCGATATTACGATAGACTTCGTCCCTATCAATCTATGGCCAATATTGGTCAGGCTGCTACAGCACAGACAAATGTCCTCGGCGCCAATGTTGCATCGGATATGTCAAGGAATACCATGTTGGCAGGGGAAGCCAGAGGGAGTCAATATATAAACCAGGCAAACGCCATAACTGGTGCTACCAATACTGGTCTTGCCTATTACTTAATGAATCGCAAAAGCTAGTAAACAACCTTATATAATATTGCTGAGGGGATAATCAATGCCACTACCACAACTCGATACCAGGAACCTTTTGCCGGGCCTCATTGCCGGGACCAACCTTGCTGAACGAAAGAAAGATATGCAATATCTCGATAGGCGCAACAAACTCCTAGATGCTGCAGCTGCACGTGAACCAGAGGAATGGGAACACACTAGGAAGAAAATGAAAGCCGAGAGCGAGGACATTGAATATAAGCGAGGCGAACGAACAAGGGACGAGGAATTTAGGGCTAGGATCGGGAAAGCTATCGGAGATCCCCAAAAACTTCAAGGGCTTGCGGAAGAATTTCCAACTCGCACTTTGCCATACTTGAAAGCACATATTGAAAACGCCAGGGCCGAAAGGAAAGAGAGTACAGAATTTTTCCTTAAGGGTATTGATGCAGCAATGAAAGCCCCAACGAAAAGACAGCGTGAAAACATTTTACAGGGACTTGGTATCAACATGGAGATGTCTGGTGGAAGCATCAAGATGGATCTCCCTAATGGATATACCGTTGAAGGGCCATCCGATATGGTCGGGAATGCAATCGAACAATTTACAGTTAACTCCAATTTGCTCTTAAACGATGAAAATGCCAAAGAAGTCTTTAGGTTTATGGCTAAAAACGGTGTTTCTTTTACAAAGACCAAAGGAGATGAAGAAAAACTTTACGAGACGGAGGCAGGTCTGCTTCCTAGCAGAAAGGCAATTGGCAAGAAACCATATCAAAAACCAGATGAAAAACTTTATGAGACGGAGGCAGGATGGCAAACCCGTGAGAAGGCTATCGGTGTTAAGAAAGGTGAGACTGGAGCAACTGACCTACGGAAAGCAACAATGAAAAGGAATATCAGAAAGGATGTTGCTGAAGCCTTTGGAAAAACGGACTTAGTTGGCATGGATGATGATATGACGGACAAGGTCAATGAGGCCTCTGTAATAGCGGAATACCTATTAGATACAAACGGTATCGACAATTACAACGAAGCCATTATGGATGCTTACCAGTCCGTAGCCAATAAATACGGTCTACTCGGTGGGCTTCCTGCTGAAGCGGACGAACCGTCAATTCCGGTGCTTGACTCTGGCAATATTGACGAAACGGTTAAGGCTGTAAAGACAATGATTGAAGGAGGATGGGAACTTTCCCAGATCAAGCCAAAACTTGAGGGGGCCGGATGGAAACCCAAGCATATTGAGGAAATATTTGGAAAAGTCATGGGTAAAACTAAACCCCAAAAAATATTGCAAGAGCAACCGACCGAAGAGAAAATAGATTTTACGGCAAAGGATGTTGAAGGCAGGATTGTTGATTTCAAAGCTATTGCTGGAAACGAACCATACCGTGAAGATGGGAAAGTCAAAATAATCGGGACGTATAAAGGTAAGAAACAGATACTTACATTGGACGTGAAATAGAATGCCAGAGATCGATATCGTAGAGGTAGAGGAGCTTCCGGAAGTTAAGGTTCAACTTGAACCAAAAACACCTGAAGAAGATTGGGCTTCTACCTGGGGTGATGCTTTCAGTGCCTTGCCGTTCGATCAAGGTGGGCAGGCACCTGTCCCTAAAGTGAAGAAGGTGACGACGCAAATCAAACCGCCAAAACCCAAACTCGGTGGTATGGCCGACCTACCTGAAACCGCACAAGAAACCATTGATCTAGTAAAGGGCCACAGGTTATTCCCGGACACTAAAGCCAGACGTGAACAGATATCCGGTATGGAAGTGCCTTCTTTTGAACCCATGGAAGACCCACTTCAACGGTCTGAGAAGTTAAAACAGCTTGGCAAAGATGTCCTATCTGGCGCTATCGGTACCGTTGAGGGTCTGGCAGGATTTACCAGCTACCTTACCGGAAGCGAGATGGCTACTGATTTAGCTACCCAAGTCAGGGAATGGCAAAAAGAACTTCGTCCACCCAACCCTACATTTGTGAACGCTGTTGCCAGTGGCTTTGGTTCAATGGCTACCTTCTTCATCCCAGGCATGGGCGTTGCTAAAGGTGCCGCTCTACTTGCTAAGGTAGGTCCTCGCCTTGCTAATTGGTTTGGTGTAGGCACAATGTCTGCATTGGAGGCTATGACTGAGGCAGGATTAGTCTATGATGATATGCTTGAAAAGGGCGCAAGTAAAAAAGATGCTGAGTCCGCTACCGAGAAGACATTTTGGCTTAATGTTCCCCTGTTGGTTGTTACCAACAAACTTGCTTACTTTGGTGTCAAAGGACCCCTTCGCAGGCCTGTTGCAGGAATTGCAGAAGGACCACTTCAGGAAACCCCACAAGAGGCTATATCTAAAAGTGCAAAAGGCGAGGAAATCAAACTTAAAGATTTGACGACTTCAGGTGGAGTTGGTGCTCTTATTGGTTTTGTATTTAGTGGCGCTGGTGACATCAGGACTCAAAAAGTTACGGCGAAAGAAGCGCAGACTGACCTGGTAATCGACGAGACCGACTTTGAGCCAACAACCCCTGTAAAGGAAACTCCATCTATTGAAGAGCAGATCAAGGGTGAGCCAATTGAGCTTATTGACGTAATTAGCGCAGAGCCGGTAGTTGAAGAAAGGCCCGCTAAAAAACAGGTCACGCTAAAAGAGGAGGATATTAAAAGTGCCGAAGGAATTGGAAAGGAAGTTAAAGGCCCAGGCAAAGAAGAAGGGATTGAAAGGGGAACGGAAAGACCGGTACGTTTACGGCGGGATGAGGAAGACCGGCTGGAAGCCGAGTACCCAGAAAAAGCAAAAGAAAAAGTAACCCCAACACCAGATTTCAAGGCTATTGTTGCGACCGCCCTAAAATGGAAAGGGGCCGCGATGAAAGCCGACGGATTATATCAAAAGGAAGACACTAAGGCCAGGCTGAAACATTCAAAGCTTACCACAAAGGGGGATCTTGATGCCTTTCTGATGAGCAAGTTTGGCATTGACGAATCTGCCGCCAGGAACGTTAGCAATGAACTGACAGCCAAAAACTTAAAGCCGGACATGACCGCTGATGTTAGGGACTTTATGGGTGAAGACTGGGCGGACATGGCACTGGAGGCAGAAGAGAAGCCGGTTACTGTAAAATTACCTCCCGCACCTCGTGCTGAAAAGGTTGCGCCGCCGAAACCGGAACAACCTATACAGAAACGAATATTGCATTTGAATCTAAAAAAGAAATGGTTTGATCAAATATCTTCTGGTGCAAAAAATGAAGAATTGAGGCAAGTAACTGATTTTTGGAAAAAACGTTTAGAGGGAAAAGATTATGATGAAGTTCATTTGAAATTAGGATACCCCAAAAAAGGTGATACGACTAAAACATTAAAGCGCAAATGGACTGGATACACAGAACGGACGATTGCTCATGAAGAATTTGGCGATAAACCTGTAAAGGTATTTGCTATTGATGTAAGTCAAGGGGTAGGACTGAGACCAGAGAAAGTCGAAGTTGCTCCCAAGATACCCAAACAAAAAGCCAAAGAACCTTGGCAGATGACAAGGAAAGAGTTTCAGGGCGATTACGCCGAACATCTGGGCCATATCAACAAAGCCCTCGTGGAAGGCAAACCTGTACTCAAGAAGATACTGGATGAGTATGGTCTAAAACGTTATCCGAAAGCTATCGAGGCGAGGAATTTTCACCAGTGGCTCAAACTTTCCGGTGGTATCCAGAGGAAAGACAAGACCTGGACCGGTGAGATTCGGGATATGATTGGCAAGCGTGGCATGATGGGAATGCCCCCGGGGATCTTCAAAAAGGACGCCCAGGGCATAGACGTCATGACTAGCAGGGCCATTGAAGCCGGATGGTTGCTTGAAGGTTCCACCGAGCAAGAATTCATGGACGCCCTTGCTGGCAACCCTACAGTGAAGGCCATTGATGCTGGTGAGATAGATTCCCTTGATAGACAACTCAAAGATGAGTATAATAGGGTTAATGCTTTAGCGGAGGATTTAAAAAATGAAGGAAGAACTGACAGGGAAATCGCTCGAATTATATCAAGCAGCAAAGCGGATGCATCTACTGAAGCTCAAGAAAGAACGGATGCTGGAGAGGATGCACCCCTCGACGCAGATGGATTCAACTGGGGAAGCGGAAACTTTGTTAAAGAACAGCAAGGACTCTTTAGACCGAAACAAGAACCAGTTTTTGAACTTAAACCCCAAGAGTTAACTAAGGCCGAAAAGTTAGCTAGGGCACAGTATGAGGCCAGGAAAAAAGGCCTCGTAGGCCCAGGCAAAAAGGCCGTATTTCCCTCAGAAGGAATAAAGGTCGGAATTGTTGGAAAACAGAAAACCCTATTCGAGTATGAACCAGATGGACAAATCGAAATTGATTTCTTCGAAGCCCCAAAAGCCCAAGCAGAAAAGCCTGAGGCTCCAGAACGACCTGCCCTACAAGCTTTACAACGAACCAGAATGGCTTCTACCGGTGGGACAATCAGATCCGCCGGATGGGTGGTCAGGGACATGGACGACGCCGCCGCCCTACTCGCCAAAGTCAGAAAATCTGCCCAAGAAAAATACTACCTCGTAACTACCGATAAAGAAGGCCAAGTCCTAGAGGTTCACATGGCTGGAAAGGGCACTGCCACACGTGCTACCATTAGCCCAAAGGAAACCGCTGGCCATGTCCTCAATGTTCCCGGAGCTAAAAAAGTATACACGATACATAACCACCCGAGTACAACAGCGAAAGCATCACCCAGTGATATCGATATGCTCAGAAGATCAAGGGATATCCTCGGTCTTAAAGAAATCGATATTGAGGCTCTAGTTTTAACAGGCAATAAATGGATGTCATATACCGAGAGTATTCCTAAGGGTCCAGTCAAGTCCATAAAGCCTACTGTGAAGCGTGTGGATATTCCCATTAAGGAACGTCTTGTTGTCGCACCAACAAAAAAAGGTCTCGAACCCATCGTAAGTTCCTCAAGTGCAATTAAAACGATAAAGGATTCTTTTGATGGACAAGAAGGGTTCCTGCTTCTCAACAATGCCAATACTCCGGTAGGGTTCCTTCCCTGGTATTCAGGCGGAACAATGAAGGAGATGACTGCCAGTGTGATAGCTGCTACTGAAATAACTGGTGCAGAAACAGCGATATTCAATACAGACAAGAAGTTGGCAGAAGTTCCATCAAGACGCACTTTTCTTTTAGGAATGGCTTCAGCCCACCCTACCCTAGACCTTAAACTTCTTGACATTATCGAAGAGGGCGAGTCGTATACCGACTTTGGCAAGATGTCTATGTTTCCAAGTGGTACGGCTGAAGCATTGGGAATACTGGCCTCTGACGAACCGCTTTTTTCTTTTGCAAAAGAGCCCGCAAAAGGTCTACCGACCAAAGGTCTTGAGTCTATCGTCCAAGACGTTACCAAACGTTGGAAGAATGCTCCCAAAATCACCGTTGTACCTACACAGCAGGATATCCCTGAGCATATAGCGTCTAAGGCCAGGGGTGACATTTCAAAGATGAGGGTCCGTGGTATCTACCTACCCAAAAACCGCGAGATCGTCCTTGTCGCTGAAAACATGGAAAGCAGGGATAAGGCTATCAAGACTATCCTTGAGGAAACCGTAGGACATGATGGTCTAAGGCAATCCCTTGGGCCTCAGTACGACATGTTTTTAAATGGTCTATGGATTGACCACGAAGCTGACATTCAGGCTGTGGCCGATGCTTACAAAATTGATGCAGGGGTAAAGGAGGGAAGGATAAAGGCAAGTGATGAGTGGTTAGCCAAAAACATTGCTAATGATTCATTGCCCCAAAGGATATGGGCACAACTAATGGCCCTTATCCGTAAACTGGCAAGAAAGTTAGATCCTAACCTTGAGCTGTCTGTAAATGAAGTAAAGGCCCTGGCGAGACGCGCTATACGAAAAGGTGCTCCTGCTATCGCTGGTGAGGGCGGGGTGCGTTACCAGGTTGACGCCTGGCACGGGTCCCCTTACGATTTGGAAGGAGGCAAGTTCAAAGCTGAGAAAATAGGGACTGGGGAGGGGGCACAGGCGTTTGGGTGGGGATTGTACTTTACTGATCTGGCCGATATTGCAAAGTCCTATGGGAAACACATTACGGATCAAACAGCGTTAGATTTAGTAAGGAAAAAATATGATAAAAAACTTTACGAATTAAGAAGCGATTCAGTGAACCTTGAAGGAAAGGAATATCAAGATTTACTTCAAAAAAGAGACAAAGAAATCGCTGGTCTGGAATCAGATGGCAACCTCTACAAAGTCACTTTACATAAAGGTAAATCCCCTGGCGAGTATGAATGGTTGGAGTGGGATAAGCCTGTAAGCGATTCTCAATTTAAAAAACTTGAGACTCAATTTAAAAATGAAAAAGAGTCACTTCAACATCCTGTACGTGTAACAGGTGCATTGTCAAATGAGCTTGGTGAAGATCTATACAGGAACTTGGCTTATGCTTTAGGTTCCGACAAAGAAGCCTCCCTCTTCCTTCTTCGCGCCGGTATTGATGGAATCAAGTACCCCACAGGGACCATTTCTGGCCAAACGGGTGAGGGAACTTATAATTATGTCGTTTTCGATCCCGCAGCCGTCACAGTAGAAGAGCATATTCGCTTCTCTGCCGACCACATCGAAGCAGGGAAAGCGGCTAATCAATCTGCCCTTGGCGTTGTAGGTAGTTTGTTCAAAAACAGTCAGTTAGATTGGGTAGAACAACGACCTGATGTTAAACCAGTATGGGATAGGCTAATTAGTGTTCCGTTACACTATTTTCATAAAGTGCCAGCGCTTGGCCGGATGTTCGATATCGCTGTAAGAAGGTCCGATGATTATCATCAGATTACCGATGATGTTTTGAAACGACCGGACGATATATATCAACTACCAATCCTTGAGGACCTTAAGAGTAAGGACAATAGTGAATATCTCAAAGTTAAGCGATACCTGAAATATGCAGATCAAAACCAGATCGGTTTCCGTGTAGGGAAAGATGCCGAGCAGTGGCATGTTTATACTCCAAGAGGTGTAAAGGTTTCAACGCACGAAACGGAAGCTGGGGCACTTGCAGATATGGTTTCCCGCGAATCAGATGTGCTCAGAAAAAAGGGGTTTTCCCAGGGGGCCATTAACGCTGTTGCTGCAACAAGGGGAATTACCCTGAAGGGGTTCGATATCCTAATTTCAAATCTCAGGAGTATCATCGCAGAATACGAGGAGGCCGGGAGACCACTGCCAGAGGTGGTAGTGAATTTAGATGGTGAACGCCAAAAGGTAGACCTTAAGTTTGCTCTGGCTAAGATGGGTGATATCCGTGGATACTATATGCCCCGCTCCAGAAAGCAGGGACGATATACCATTAAAGCCAAAAAGGAAGGAAGTCATCCTATCCTTGAGTTTTTTGATACAAAAACATTTCTGAATAAACGCGCTAACGACCTGAGGTCTAAAGGGTACACAATCAGAAAAGATGTGTCTCAACAAATGCCTGAAGACGTTTTTGAAATGGCTGCATCTACGGTTGCCCTGCAAGCCACCATAAATGATGCCCTCGGCCATATCAGGGAGGGGAATGCTACGGTCGAAGATTTTGGGCTATCAGGGGAAATGGAGGGCGATACCTTTGTTTTAAAAGGTCCCTATAGCAAGGCAATGACGAAGACCTTTAAGGACTTGGGTGGCAAATGGTTTAAGCCAACTCCCGAATCCCAAAAAGCCTGGCGGTTTCCTCAGGCTGGAAAGGGTTTCGAGAAACGCTTGGCTACTGCCCTGGCAAGATCCGCCGATGTGGCTGACCTTAGATCAAAGACTTTATTTGCGGAAGCCATAACTGAGCAGGTGGCAAATATTATCAAGAGTCGTGGCCATAGGGCGCACATGATTGGTAGGTTGGATGCTAAGGGAATCGATGTCTGGGAGGGATACGAGGAAGACCCAATTCAAGCCCTCGGGACATATGCTCGTGGAATTGCAGCCGGAGAAGCTAAAAGAATTATGGCGCTAGATATGGTTTGTGCTTTCACTGGTACTGACATTACGTGGAACCAGTTCAAGCAGGAACATGGGGAAGACGCCGATTATAAACAATACATGGATATGGTAGACCTGCGCCGAATACACCCAACTAAGCAGAAAAATGCGTTCAAGGATGCCAAATCTTATATGGAAGACATGTTAAGAAACGATGAGGCCGCTGATCGTTTGGTAGGAATGATAAAGGGCATTGCGGTTTTAAAGTATCTTGGTTTCCGTGTTTCGGCACCCATTGTCAACCTCACTGCTTTGCCGACGTCGGTTCCTGGAGCTATGGTAGCTTTCGGCAAAATTCCTTGGCACAAAACGTTTCCACTTATGGTCAGAGCCGGCAAGATGTATGGCCGATATAGATTCAGAGAAGGCAAGAATCTGTCCCCAGAAATGAAATGGGTATTTGATCAAATTTATGAAAACGGTTGGCATAACTCGCAACTAAACAGAGAGGCCTTGGCTGCCTTGAGGTCGAAGGTCGGTCGTGGGTATGACAAGGTAATCGACATTTCTATGCTTGGTTTCCAGGTAACGGAAATGATC
>Ga0180008_1002175_pt1 | contig 10893 bp, 16 predicted proteins | sample MM_PW_MetaG_FD_121121 | JGI IMG/M metagenome (GOLD analysis project Ga0180008, IMG submission 121121) | Groundwater microbial communities from the Aspo Hard Rock Laboratory (HRL) deep subsurface site, Sweden - MM_PW_MetaG | ecosystem: Environmental > Aquatic > Deep subsurface > Groundwater... | reverse complement strand
AATATTGCTTAAATAGTCGAAGATAATCCCGCCACATCTGATTAGCTTGTTGTTGTGTGATATATCCCCACGATACCAGTTTACGTAGTCTATTTTTCTTGTAGGTTTTCATATTAGCTCATTTACTATGTCTAATGTTTGAACCATTATAGCTTGTTGTTTGTTATTTTTCTTTAGCCAGTAGCATAAATGGTCAACATCCATTATATCGACATCGACAATTTCGATTATCAGTGACTTCTCACGGATACCTTGCCAAGCTCCGTTTGCATTGATGATGGTATAGCCGTCTGGGAAATGTTCATCAAGGTAATCCAGTATGTCATTGTAGTTTTTGTTTTCAGTACAGACTCGATACAATTTCATGGTCTTATCCTTTCACATTAGACAGACATACGCTAACACTACGAGTAATAGCATGAGTCTGCCGTCTATATTGTTAAATAGTCTGTTGTTCATAAGTATAGTATAGCACATGTTGGTCATGTATGCAAGAGAAAATTGGTTAATCGGTGAAAATAGTCTTATCGGACTTGACCCCCCCGTACCGACCCTTGTCGGACGGTTCGTGGAGTCCCGCACCCCCCTTCTCACAGGACCTCACCACCCCGGATCCCCTGTTAGATAATCACTTAACACTAAAGGGACCCCTCTCAAGAACAATTATAAAATAAAAATAATATTTTTCCGCGAAAAGGTTGCATAGAAGGCTAATTTTGCGGTATAGTAGAAGGATAGTTATTACCGGGTATGGCGGTTCGACTCCGTATACTATCCTATATAATACCGGTAAGCAGCCCAGAGAACGCCCGCGATGCGTACCGTGGCCTTTTACACGGTCCTCTGGGCCATGCTTACCCCGGTCTTCAACCTCACGTTAGAAAGGAAGGTGAACGTGGAAGTAACAGATCATGATATACTGGATTTAGTACGAGTTACAGTGGCAGCTTTGGGTCATTCGGATACTCCCGTTACACTTGGTAAGAATGTTATATACATTGGATCTACCAGGGTAGAAATATCTCTCATTAAAGATTGTTCTTGCAATGCTAAAAATTTTGTGTCACTTATCAAGAATAAATTATGAGAACCTGCACCGTATGGACCCGAATAGAGTACATAGAGGCCACATGCCCTTATTGTTTCACTATAGACACGTATACAGATCGACCCTACAAACAAGACGACTCAGTTCTGTGCCAGAATCCTAAATGTAAGAAAAGTTTTCTACTCGGAGAGCAGGAATGAACCGAACCCAGATAGCCAAGATCTACGACGAGTTCCCGGAATCACAGCGTGATATGCCCCGCGAACAGTTCATACGAGAGGCCCTCGGTGCCCTCGGTGCCCTGGACCCGAATCGCATGGCGGCAGATGCTGATGCGATAGTCCAACGGCGGATAACAGGCAGGATGAACCAAATGGCGATTGATGAGGCGTTGCAGAATGAGAAAGCCAGAGGATAGTTAATGGAGTGGTTGACCAGATTCATAGACCGGATATTATCGATTTTTCCCCGCCTTGTGTTGGTTGCCCCGGACGAATTGGGTGTTCGATATACCCCTCGATTGACAAGCGGTGTGAATATTATTCCATTAACTCCTGGATGGTGGATATGCTGGCCATTGATTCAGAATATAGAGACAATCAGGGCCAAGACACAGATTGTGGATCTGCGGTCCCAGAGTGTTTGGACATCGGACCGGCAAGATATGACTATCTCCGGTGCCATTCGTTATCGGGTTAGATCGGCCCAAAAAGCGTTATGCGAGGTTTATGATTATGATCAGAATGTGCAAGCAGCAGCCCTTGGTATTATCCAACAATATATTAGGGGGCATGAGTTGGAGAACCTCGATATACAACAGATTGAAGACGAGGTGCTCAAAGGGGTTCGGGAAGCGAGTGCGGGATGGGGATTATATATTGAGAAAGTTTATATCACAGATATTGGCAGAACTCAGAACATTCGCTTATTAGTTAATGAATCGATTTTGAAAGGTGTGTGATGGCAATCAAAAATTATGCAGTAGGTGAAGCGATTAACGTAGAAAAGGAGACATAATGGGTGAAAATTATTCATGTGATAACTCTGGAAATCGCGTTCCCCCGGCACCAGAGATGGCGAATCCGGTGGCAGCATCCGGCATATCGACGACTCTGGCTATAAGTGGTACTGACTATGACCAGGAGTTAGTTGCCGGCCAGATGTACATCGTTACGTTCGTGGCTACGGCAGGATTAAGGATGTTCGCGAGTATTACCGGGGTCACGTCAACGGCGGCGAATATAGAATGGGTATGGATGGCGAATCAGGATTATATCTTTAAAATGCCGTTCGGCAAGACCACACTGTATTGTGAAAGTGATTCCACGGGCGGCATAGCGTACTTTAGGGAACTTGCAGCTTAGAAAGGGGTGGTGTAATGGTATCAGAGCTACGGAGACGCTGTGGTATAACAGCTTTAATAGTTGTTTCGTTTATATTCCTGAATATAACAGGTTTCCTACATAGGAAAATTAATCTTCCCAGGCTTTATGAACGTGTATCCCCCGCTGTGGTGTGGATCGGTGCAGAAGGTGACACTGAATATTATCCTGATGATGATTATAATGCTAAAAGTATCAAATGGCAGGGTACTGGATTCTTTGTTACCCCCGATCTTATAGCAACAGCCGGGCATGTATGTGAGAATACCGAATCTTTTGAGGTGATGTTTAGTGATGGAACACGGGCTAAGGCTGATTTTGTGCATATGGAGAATATGGATCGATGTGATGTCGGATTTATCCGGTTACGGTCGGCAGATTTCCGCAAAGATCGTCCGTATCTGAAACTTGATACAGAAACTGAAGCCGGGGAAAACACTATCATCATGGGTTATCCTTGGGGTTCAAATGAAATGATAAGTATAACCTCTGGAATAGTGGCCGCACCAGAACATAAGTGGTATCCTTATTTGAAATTGTCACTTTTCGCCGATGTAGCTTCATACCCAGGCAATAGTGGTTCTCCTATACTTGATATGGATGGTGAGGTAATTGGTATTTTAGTTGGTGGACCACACGAGAACGAGTGTTATAGTATGTGCACACCGGCCAGATTAGTTCAACTCGCCATGCAAAAAGCATTGGCTGAAATCGCATTGAAGGAGATAAAATAATGTCTCGACTATTTGATATTGCGGGAAATATTATGCTTGTTCTTTATGCAGCTATTATACCAGTAGAGATAATAGCATTTTGCTATATATGTTATCTTCATTTTGTGGGTTAAAAATGCCTTGTAAAGATAAACCACATACGCCTATCGTTTCAGAAAGACAAAAAGGATTATTTGGTGCCGAGCTTGCGAGAAAGCGTGCAGGTAAAAAAGGTAAGACCGAGATGAGTGAGGCAGAATTGTCACGTCATCTTAAAGAATCAAAGGGTAAGAACCTTCCAACAAGTTCGGATATTAAAAGTTATGCTCGAAGACACGGAAAAAAGCGAACAAGGTAAAAAAATAGCGGCTGGTAAGTTACTCTCGAAGTATATCCGCGAGATCGCCAGCGAAGAATATGATGACCCAATCATAAAAGCCAGGGGTGAAGAGGCTGTGATGGTGACTAAAGCTGAAGCCATCGCAAGACATATATGGAATGAAGCTCTTGGTTTTGTAGAAGAAGTTGATATATACAAGGAAGGAAAAAAGGTAGGCGTTGAATTAAAAGTTCACAAGCCGGATAAGTGGGCGATCAATCTTATATGGGATCGTCTTGAAGGTCGTGCCGGTGCAGCAGATGTTAAGAGTAGTAGTGATAAGGCATCACTTACTGGTAGAGTATCGGCACAAGGCAAGAAACGTCTTGATCAGATAGCGAAAAGCTCTTTGAAAAATAAATAATGATTGATGTAGTTGAAAAGCTAAAACCAGAACTCTCAACACCATTTCCGAACATTCCTGACACGTGGAAGTGTACTAAGACTGGATTGATTGTTCCTAAGCATGAGATAGAGAATATTGAGTATCGACATCAAGTTTTACGCGATGCTGAATACGATAAAGGTTTTCAGAATGATCTAATGGCTGCAAGTGCAGAGTCACTCTTGTTTTGGGTGAATACTTTTTGTTGGACATTCCATCAATTTGATGTATTTGGTGACACTGGTGAACGCTATCAGTCTGAAGAAGTGCATTGTCCATTTATATCTTGGGAAATTCAAGATATTCTTTTTGAACGTCTTATATGGCATCTTGCTAATGCTAAAGATATTCTGATTAACAAATCGCGTGACATGGGTGCTTCATGGATATGTACTATATTCCTGCATTGGTTGTGGTTGTTTAGGCCCGATTCACAACTTCTCGAACTATCGAGAACGGAACCATATGTAGACCAAGCCGGGAACATGAAAGCGTTGTTCCAAAAGCATGATTACATAAACGCATGGTTGCCGGAATGGATGGTACCACCGCATTGTGGTGTCGGACAAAAATACCGTACTAAGATGCACTTATATAATATCTTGAACGGTAGTTGTATAGACGGCGAATCTACGACCGAACATGCAGCATCAGGTGACAGACGTTTAGTTGCTTTGTTGGATGAGTTTGCTAAAGTTAAACATGGTAGATTGATGCGTTCTGCAACGCGAGACGCCGCATTGATGCGTATTGTGAACTCAACTGTGGCCGGTCCTGGAACCGAATACAGTAAATGGAAGAATGATGGAACGATTATAGTATTCCCGTTAATGTGGTGGGAACATCCAGAAAAAGGCTTTAATCGGCGAGTAGATCAAGATCCAGTAACTAATGCGTGGAAGATTAGATCTCCGTGGTATGACGTAGAGGATACAGTTAGATCTCCACAGGAAATGGCAAGAGAAATCGATGCAGATGATCTTGAAGCCGGTTCGACATTCTTTACCGCAACCAACATTGATAAGCATATAGCGATATTCGGTAAACCACCTAAGTCACAATGGGATGTAAATTTGGCAAAGGGAGTTCCTAACGATGACATCCCAATGATCCTGAAGAAAAAGGATCTCAAGAAGATAGCATATAAAAGAGTAATAAACGGTAAACTCAAGATTTGGACTAATCTCATAGATGGAAGACCAGATCAGAATCTTGATTATATTATTGGGTTTGATCTATCTAAGGGACAAGGGGCTTCTAATTCGGTAGGGTCTATTAAATGCAGACAGACCGGAGAGAAAATAGGTGAGTGGGTTGACGCTAACACGCCACCGTATGAAATGGCTCGTGTTGCTATGGCGTTAGCGTTGTGGATTGGTGGTAGGAAAAAACTTCCATTTCTTAAATGGGAGATGAATGGTGATCCCGGCTATGACTTTGGTAAGATAGTCGTTAAACAGTTTCATTATCCGTACTATTATCGCGATGTTAAAGTCGGTAATGTTAGGGATAAGAAAACTAAGAGATATGGCTGGCATAATCATAAGGATTCTAAAGGTGAGTTACTTAATGCGTATGATCGAGCATTAGCTCATGGTGGTTACATCAATCATTCTATACCGGCACTTGAAGAGGCCAAGACTTACATCTATAATGATGATGGGTCAATCGGCCCTGCATGCCTGGTAGAAGAGAGTAGTGCGGCCAAGAAGACACATGGTGATAGGACGATGGCTGATGCACTGACGATTGAGGATAAATATTATAAGATGAGAAGTCATAAGGAATCGTCAGAATCTCGCAATGATATGCGTACAGCGGCAGGACGTAAAGAAGCATTGAAGCGAAAACGTACTAAACCAAAAGGATGGCGTAGTTCGTTTGATTTTAGGAAATAGAGATGCCTGAGTATTTTACACCAAATAAATTCGCTCTCGCAGTCAAACAGGGTTTTGAAAGAAACAAAAGGCACCGAAGGGCGAGGGCTATGTTCATAAAAGAATACGTAGGGAAGTATTATTCGAGTGAATATGGTCTAACTGGTGATGAACCTATAAACTTGATATTTAACACTATTCGGGCCACGGTGCCGAATCTCGTTATGAAATACGGTATTAATAAGGTCAGTACCGAGATAATAGAATACAGACAATATGCTTATTTGCTCGGTCTCGCAATGGATAAACTTGATAGAAACATAAAAATCAAGGACACATTGCGTGCGGGCATAGTTGATGCTTTCTTTATGATGGCTGTTTTCAAGAGTGGCATATCCAGTGGCGGCAAAATGCTTAATTTCGGTGACATCTTTATCGACGAGGGACAAGTATATACTGACCTTGTAGATTTCGATGATTTTACCGCTGATCCATCATGCAAGGATTACCGTAAGGCGGCGTTTCTTGGTGACAGGAATAGAGTTCCACGACAGATTCTATTAGACGATAATGAATTTGATCACGACCTTGTAATGAAAATCCCCAAGTCAACTAACGTTAGGGATAAGGTAGAACATATTACAAGAAGAGGTATGAATGATGATGAAATGTATGATCTTCAGGATTTTGTCGATGTAGTAGAGGTATTCGTTCCTGGGGCTAATGCACTTATAACTATACCTGATCCAGATCAGTTAATTCTGCCTGAATATCTCGCGGCACGAGACTATTATGGTCCTAAAGAGGGGCCGTACACCTTTATGACCCTTACACAACCAGTGCCGGGGAATCCGTTTCCTATAGCACCGGTTTCAGTTCACTTCGATCTGCATAGAATGGCCAACAAGATGATGGTTAAGAACATGGAACAAGCCGATCGAGAAAAAAGTATTGGTATATATGATCCAGCGGGTGCAGATGAGGCTGAAGATATAAGAACTGAAATAGATGGTGGCATGGTGGCAGGTGATCCCAATAGTGTCAAGGTGGTAACTTTCGGTGGTAATAATGTAAAAAGCGAACAGATGCTTCAGCAATGTCAAATTTGGCATAACTACATGTCCGGTAATCCTGATCAGATGTCCGGTCTTGTGTCTAATGCTGAATCAGCGACACAGGCTAATATTCTACAGGCCAACGCGACTATCACTATTGAAGATTGTCGTGATATGATTTATGATGCAGCGGCTGATGCCGCTGGAAAAAGAGCCTGGTATATACATACTGATCCATTTATGGATTTCATGCTCGCCAGGAGAAAACCTGGTGGCGAATATGAACAGTTGCGTTTAACCCCCGAACAACGAGACGGTGACTTTCTTGATTATACATTTACATTAAAAGCGAGATCAATGTCACGTCTCGATCCGGCTGTTAGGACTAAACGTATTGTTGAGTTCGGTACTAATCTTGTGCCGTCTTTAATGAATACTGCTATGGTGGCACAACAAATGGGAATGCCGTTTAATGTACAAGAAGCTATCACCGATCTTGCAGAAGAACAAGATATTCTCGATGATGTCCAAGATTGGTTTAATGATCCTACATTCATGCAGCGTGTCCAGTTGCAGATGGCAATGAATCCGCAACCAGCAGGTAAAGCTACACCAGGGCAATCTGGTGCCGGACCTCGTGGCATACCACAACAGACTAAAATACAGACTCCATTTCAGGAGACAAAACAAATAGAACAGATAGGTGCAAACGAATCACAGAGTTCCCGCACCTCAGAACCTGGTGTATAACAAAGAAAGGGGAAATAAAATGGGAGTAAGACCAAGAGGTTTATTGAATACATTCGAGGAATACAAAAAGAAAGGAATGTCAGATACAGAAGCTATGGAGAAAGCTATGGCGACTTCTTCGGCGGCTACTCTAAAAGCCTCTAAAGCCAGAATAGCAGAGCAAAAGAAGAAAAAAGGTAGTTGGGTTTCCCGATTGAAAAGAAATGTAGCTATGGTGATAAAAGGACCTGGGTATTATAAGTCTACTGGTGGGAAACATCCCATAAAGAAAGGTAAATGATGCCTGTCTACTCGTTTGTGTGTAGTAAGTGTTATGAATCTGAAGAACGGGTTTTATCAATGGAAAAAGCCGATGAACCGCAATTCTGTAAATGTGGTTATCAGATGCGGAGAAATTTTCAGGCTGATATACCTCATGCAGCAAATGATTACAGACGCCCAATTCATTCGGATTCATTAGCTATTAACCCTGAACAACGGGCCGAGCATGAGAAATTATTTCCTAATATCAAACTCGACGATCAGTGTCGCCCTGTTTTTGATAAGTTTTCTACTCATGAAAAGTACATGAAGGATTGTAATATCGTGAAGGAACGCCAGAAAACAAAACCGAGAGGAAAGAGAATAGCCTAAAATTAACCTACCCTCTTCGTTAACTTGCTCGTTGTAGGTTAACCAAGAGCAGCTTAGTTGAAAGGATAACGGATATGAGAAAAGCAATGGAATACACAGAACAAGCCACGGAAACTGAAGGCGATCATACAGAGAGTCTAAAAAAGTTAGATGAACAGGCTATTGAGAACCCAACACTTGTAGCCGAAGTGACGGATAAGTTATCCAGGTTGCAAAATCTCAATAATCTGACTAAAGATGATAATTTCAATAGACTCGGAGACAAAGAAACGGCAGCATCAGATGAAGAAACTGATGATACTACCCCTGATGTCACGGATGATACCGATGTCGAAGAGGATGACAGTCAGGCAGATGATCAGGTTGATGCAACTGATTCTACCCCGGAAGCGGAGAAGAAAGATGAAATCCCGGATGCGTATATCCGGGCTGCCATTCATCAAGGATGGACCCAGGATGTCGTTGATGACTTAGTTGAGAATAATCCTAAACTTGCTCTAAAGGCACTTGAGAATCTGTATGTTAGCACTAACAACGCATCACGAGAATGGTCGGAGTTAGGTCGTGCAAAACTTGAGGCGGATCATAAACAAGCGATTGATGCACAGGTTGTACCTACTGTGCAAGAAGATCCTGCTACGGCAGCGTTGATTGCTAAATTGCAAAAAGAGTATCCTGACGATCCCCTGATAGAAGTCACTATCGCCGGGTTGAAAAGTAGATCTCAACCTGTAAAGCAATCACAGACTGTTCCGCAGGTACAACAGCATTATGAAACTGCTACAAGGCGGGCTAATGCGGCGGCTAATTCAGCCATAGATCAAAGGATTAATACTTTCTTTAGTGCCGATATTATGAAACCTTATGAAAAATTTTACGGAAAACTTGATCTCGGCCAGGTCCCGGAAGATCTTTCTAATGGTCAACAACTTAACAGATTGGCTGTTTTGGAAGAAGCCGAGTGTATAATTGCCGGACACAACATGAGGAATCAGAAGATCGAAATAGAACAAGCTTTGGAGAAAGCTCATTTTATTGTCACTGAACCTATTAGACAACAGATCATACGCGATAATTTGAAAGCAACTGCTGTAAAGCGTAAGAAAAGTATGACATTAAGGCCATCTGATAGTAAACGTACTGGTGACAGTATGAACGCTGAGTCATCCAAACCAAGAAATCGTAAAGAATTGGAACAATCTGTTCAGCAGAATTTGAACAGGGTGTTCAAAAGATAATAAGGAGTAAATTATGGCCGGAGTACCAAATGCAGAACTTATTGATCTGATCGCAACCACTCTACCTCAGTTGCCTGAGCAGTATTTTGAGGTAACGTGGACGAATAATGATTACGAAGCCTGTCGTATCTATCAACGCGAACGTATGGAAGTTGACGGCGGGACTTCAATTAAGCGTAAAGTAATGTTTAGTCCGACCGGGAATGCTCGTTATCGAAGACTTTTCGATACTGATGATCCCGCTGTGTCGGATGTTATGTCGGAAATTGATGTGCCGTGGTGTCAGATCGGTACACATTATTCCTGGGATATTCTTGAGATCAAGCGTAATGCTAATTCCGCGAGAGGATTTATCCGTTTGCTGGAAACCAGGCGAATCGACGGTCTGTGGAGTCTCGCAGATCTGATTGAAGAGCGATTTTGGAAGACCCCGGATAGTGCAACTGATGATTTGAATCCATATGGTGTCCCATACTATATTAATGGTTTGCCTAATGGTGAGACGACCGCTGGCTTTAACGGCGATATAGTTTTCTTCCAGGATGGCAGTGAGAGCACTACAGTAGCCGGTATTAGTACCGCTGTTGAAGAAAAATGGGCGAATTGGGCTGCCACTTATACCAAGGTGGACAATGCTTTGCTTGAAACTTTCCGAACAGCCTTTACAAAAACCAAATTCAAAGCTCCACTTATTATCAATGATCCGGCACAGACACGTAATGCTGCTAAGAGAGTTTATTGTAACGCCGATACCATTGTGAAGTTACAAACATTAGCTGATGCCAGAGATGATTTTCATCGTGGCAAAGACGTGCTCGGCAACATTCGTATTGATGATGGTGCCACTGTATTTCTGAACCGGTTGCCGGTTGTTTATATCAGTCAGCTTGATGATGTGATTAGTTTGGAAACCAGTCACGCCGGTACTACAATGGATCCGATATATTGTGTCGACTTTGAGAAGTTCATCCCCTATGTCCAGGATGGTTACTGGATGGAAGAGAGTGAGCCGATGACTGATAGAACTCAGCATACGACCTTCACCGTCTTCCTGGATGGTTCTCACAATAATCTGTGTACTAATCGTAGACAGGCTGGTTTTGTGATTCACAAGCCGTGTATTGCGGTGTAAATATTAACCTGGTCAGGGTGTGATAACCTCTGATTCTAAACAGGAGATTAAAATGAGTAAAATCGTAAGTATGAGTTCGGGAGCAATCGACCCGATTAATGTCACGAAAAGAGTTTTCTGGCGTCCGGTGACTTCAACCACAGTGTTGAAAGTAGGGCAGCCGGTTTGTTATAACAGTGATTGTGTCTGCGATCACAAGGAACGCACAGGTGATCCCACACATCTTGGTCTTACTATCGATACCTATGCTGAAGGTGAACAAGAATTTACTGGTCGTTTGTTTATTGTCGAAGAGCCTCTT
>Ga0180008_1002174_pt1 | contig 10894 bp, 19 predicted proteins | sample MM_PW_MetaG_FD_121121 | JGI IMG/M metagenome (GOLD analysis project Ga0180008, IMG submission 121121) | Groundwater microbial communities from the Aspo Hard Rock Laboratory (HRL) deep subsurface site, Sweden - MM_PW_MetaG | ecosystem: Environmental > Aquatic > Deep subsurface > Groundwater... | reverse complement strand
GGCCAGCCATTGCCGCAATCTTTGGCTTTTAGAACTTAGGTACTCGGCCGTTCTATTGCATCTTCCCCAGCCATGGCTCGCTTCTCCTTGAAGAAAAGGGACAGACAATAGAGCGTTGTAACATGCAGTAGATAAAATAAAAAAAGGAAGTTGAACTGTTGGCGTTTGTCCAACTTATTCTGTCTTTTCCGGCTCAGGTGTTGGCTCAGGTGTCGGCTCCGGAGCTGGCTCGGGTGCTGGCTCAGGAGTTTCCATCTCAAATTTGGTCATTTAATCAACCTCTGTTTCTTGTTTACCCTCAGGTATTTAACTTTTTCTCAAATCCCGCACCAAAAGAGAGTAAATAAGCGGCTTCATAGGGCATCGCTCCGACCGGGGTTTCGTGTAAGGAGGCTGGACCGAACACGTGAGTACCTAAGAGGTCCCCAGCCGGTTTAGCGCCCTCCACCTAACCGAGTGCCGCCGCGAGTAAAGCTACGTAAAGATAGCTTCACCTAGTACCGTAATCAACAGCAGCACGATGCCGATGAGCGCGGCCCACATCCGGGCGTCTTGTTTCTTGACCGCTTCCTTGGTTTCCACGTTAGTCTTGTGGATGGCCCTTAACTCCAGAAAATTCCACGTCCTGAACTCCCTTGGGCCCATCCCCTGTACGTCCTCGAGAGTGATGCTATTCGGATTCAACTTGGGTTTCGGCTTCCGGACGTTTTCCAGCGTGCCCTCGCCTGGGTTCATCCCCGCCTTTGGGTCAGCCATCGGGGACTCCCCTAAAAAATCTTCTGGAGACCACGCCAGAGGATTTTCGCGATCGACTCCACCAACGCGATAACCATACCGTAGGCCAGCAACTGGGTTTCTATTGCCAGAGCTGTTATAGCGACATTTCCTAGGTAGAATCCTATGCCGATAACTGCACCGACGATCAGAGTGGAAGCAAGTTTGATCGGGTCGAATTTCGCTGGGTCTTCTTCTCTAAGCCTTTTCTTGGCGAAGAACACGATGCTGTAGATAAGGGCAGATATTACCGCGTAGGCGATTGTTGCTTCAGTTGGCATCCTTTCCTCCCTTTTCAAGTCCACATGAAGTTATAAAAGAGTTTCTAAATCCGGTTCTGGTAAGTACGGAAAAAAATAGGAAGGGAGCGGTTGCGTTCCGCCCCTTTTTGTCCTCACTTGCGCTTGGTCACTGCGTACGCCGCCGCGAGCAGAGCGAATATTGCCACAACCAACGATGCCCAGACTACCCCAGTGGGTGCTGGCTCTCCTGATTGTCCTGCTCCCCCTGGCAATCCCGCTGGTCCGGTGTCGCCATTCGGCCCTGCTGGCCCCTGTGGTCCTATTTCTCCTTGGGGTCCCTGCGATCCTGTCGCGCCCGTAGCACCTGTTGCACCCGTCGCGCCGGTTGCTCCCGTCTCCCCTTGTTCACCCTGTGGCCCTACAAAGTCTGCTCTCGGATCAACGGTGAACGACCAGGTCAGATTATCCGTGTTCCCACAGTAGTCTGTAGCTACGACCGTTACCGTGTGCTCCCCTGGGGCCAAGGCTACGGGTATAAGAATACTCAAGCATGTGAACTCCCCGCCAAAGTGCTCGTAGTACGAAGCCACGAAGTACAGGTTCTCCACGTTTGGCCAAGTGTGGATCATATCTTCTGGAAGTTCATGGTTGTCTATGTAGAAGGTCACATCTTCGACTCCGTAGCAGGACGGCTCAGGGTCGTACACGTAGGCCCCGATGAACGGGTCGACTATTGGTACGGTGGTTCCGTCCTCCGGCATTTCTCTCTCGATCACTGGCGGCATTGTATCGGGTGGCGAAACTTCCATGTAGGCATAGCACTCATCTACGTCCTCCCCTTGCCAAAAGAAACCTTCGGGGTACGACGAATATCCGTTGTTGGGGTTGTAGAAACCACCGACACCGAACCATACTGCCCAATAAAAGTTCTCTCCAAGGTTGTCTTTGTCGATACTGATGGTAAATATTCCTTCCGGATTGTCTTCTATGTCCCTGTCGCCCGTGCATGTTACCCAGTCAAGTTCGCTGACGGGCGTGTTCGTGGTCGCCGATTGCCATCCCTCGATATACGGGCTGTATAGGTGTGTCCCCCAAGGGTAGCTACTGTCCGTCCCGTCATTGTTGTGGATTTGGAACGTTGCGTTTTCACCATCGAGTGATATTGCCAGACCGTATCCCCAATGTCCACTGCCCACAAGTTATTTGTCCCCTATCATGTCAAACGTCCACACCACGGAACTGCAACTGTCTTCGACATGTATGTCCACAGGATAGTAATCGCCAACTATGGGTTCCGACTCATAATCATATTCAGAACACTGCGCTCCAACGCCTGCTATTGGCAGTAGCGAAATTGCTATCAGAACTGGTATTGCAAATGCTATCGCTTTCATCGCTTCTTACCTCCTTTTCTTTTTTTAAGGTGGTTCAGGGACTCGCTGATAACCCCGTCGTAGCTCTGCCCCCTGTGCCTGCGTTCGTCCAAGCGCCTCTTCGTCTCCTCGCTTACCTTTATCGTAGGCGTTCTACCACCGTTTCCTACGGTGTCCTTTGGTCTATTTAAGTGTTACGATTTCTCCCAGTACAGATACCAAAAGGCAAGCACCATCACCGCGATCACCTGGGCAACTTGCCCCCCGAGCCAGAGGTTCGAGTGCAGCCCCATGAAGTATGTGCCCTCCGCGATGCCGTAGCAGAGCTGACCGAGCATGAAATAGCGGCAGACTAGCCTCGTGTTCCAGTCCGTGGGTTCGTTGAGCCACCAATGCTGGATGTACCAGAGTACCAGCGCGCAGAGCAGGCCACCTGAGAACGCTACCACTATCAGTTCAGTTCCCGACACACCCGATGGAACGGCATAGCCACCGACTAGCGAGAAGTGAACTGTGGCTGACCCCCCTAGCTCTTCAGTGACTACAGCGTGACCGTACTCGTGGTAGGCCGTGCAGAAGGTCAGCAGAAAAATAAAGGCTATGGCGAGATCGAGCGCGGTCTCAAGCTTTTTCCTCATTCTCCGCCCTCGCCAAGCGCACGTTCTCTAGCTTCGACGCCTGCTCCGCGCTGACCGTCTCGGCACGATGCAGGTTCCCCAAATCAGCGGGCAAAGCATCCCGTGCGCTGAGCAGCTCCGGCTCGACGGTGCTCACCCAGTAGCCATCGCGAATCTCCATTCCAGGGGGGATCACGAGCTCCGGAGGAACCTCGGGCGGGATATCTATCGCAGGTTGAACGTTAACATGCGGGCTTTCGGGTGAATGGCTGGACGCAATAACACCGACAGTTTCAGCCCGCACTAGATTCTCGGATGGCTGATTCCCTACCCACCGTGACGCGAGCACTAGGTTTTCTGATGGCTGATTCTCTGTCCTCGTTGATGCGAGCACTAGGTTCTCGTCGGAGGGGTTCTCGCTTGGCGCGTCAGCTTCGCCGTGGGGCGCGAACCCTATCGGACTTTTCTTTGCCATGTCAATCCCCACCTCAGATTGTCCCCCCGAGCATAAAGCGTTAGCGGCGACGCAGGCGAGGAGGACCGCCACCGCGATGGTCATGACACCAAGCTTCCTCATCTATCCCCCCTTCCCCTTAACTTTTTTTCCATATAAGAGGTCGAGTATTTCATGGATTCCGATGAGCCGCTGATTAGCGATCACAAGTTCACGGTGGCTTAGGAATCTTAGAGTTTTTTCGGGGCTGATCTTCAGTTTTCGGGCTAGTTCTGTGACATCTTTGCGTATCAATTCAATTTGTTCTTCGAGGGTTGGTTTATTTTTATTTTCCATGTTATTCAGCTCCTCCCTTATCCAAGTCCCCGTTTTAGTATTTCATCGATGAACCTAGAACGCGAGATTAGCCCCCTGCATCTGTCTATCTTCCTGAGCACGCGTTCGTCTATGGTTATCCCCACCTTTTCTTTTGTCTTTGGAGGTATCCTCGCCTTAGTTTTTACGCCCAATCCAAATTTTTTGGCCCAATTATAAACCGTCGTGTAGGAGATACCCAATCGCTTCATTAGCTCAGAATATGTTTTTAACTTCCAAAGCTCTGGGAAGTTAGTTGGGATTTTTTTTCTCTCAACGTGGGATAAACCGACTCCATGCCCCAAATGTTGAAGTTGATGACAACCCCTACAAAGGGCTCTTATTTTAGGGGGATCGTATGACTCATGGTGGAGCTGTATTTCTTTGGTGGACCCGCAGATTTTACATTCCATTCGTTTTGCCCCCGCTTCCTCGAACCCACTCCTGGATGAGTTTCCTAACAACCTGCGCCTTCTTTTTCCTTTCCTTCGCGCATTTGACGCTGAACCTATCGAATAACTGCTCGTCTAGGTCAATACTCATCCTCGGCATCTTATCATCGTTAATTAATTCTTCAATTGAGTATTTAAACCTTACCGCAAAAGGGCCAAAAAGTCGAAATCCACTTCGAGTGTCACTGGGTCGCCAACAACAACTGTTAGATAATCTTCCGGAAGTAGCGTGAGAGAAGTGACGAAGCTCGCAGTGGCGACCGTTGATGAGGGGTGCGCGTGCAAATACGCGGACGCGGTACCGGTCGTCCCGCTCCAGCTAAATCCATGAGTATGCCCACTCGACGCGACGTAGGCGGTGCTTGGACCCGTAATCCCGTAATCTCCAGTGGTCTTGCCTATCGTGTGAGTGTGAGCGGTGGTTGGAAAGGGGTAGTTCAAAGCATAGCCAGTAATCGCAATAGCACCCGCCGGAGCACCGGCTGCTTGCGCAGTACATGTGGCTACCGTTAGGATGCCATGGAAGTTTGTCGTGGCGCTCGGACCGCCCGTGTTTGCATCCACACCCGTAACCACCGAAGTGTAATAGTACCCGTCCATGACAGCAGTTGTGGCGCTGGGGACTCCAGTTGTCGAGCTGCCGCTGTAGTCGTGTGAGTGGCTGACCCCTCCGGACCCCGTGGTGGCAGATATACTCGTCACAGCACTAGCAGTATAGTAGTGTACATCTTTGATCGCTGTATCCGTGGGGAGCCCGGTCACCTTCCGCGCCTTGACGGTGAACCCCATCGCCGACTTCGAGACCACGTCCAGCACGATCCCCCTCGCCGCCGCGTCCACCGCCTGCAGGAACACGAACGGTGCCGAGGGGTACGGGTTCGGGAAGCTGACGGTAGCGTCGCCGCTCGCGTCCGTCGTCCCGCTGCCCACCTGAATCCGGTTCAGGAACGCGTCCAAGCGCATTACCTCCTTCCTTATTAACTTGAGCTGCCTCTGCACATCCACTATCTTCCCTGCAAATCAATCAGCCGTATGAGCTTTAATATTAGCTTTTCGACCACGATGGGGTTCTTGATGACGGAGCGTAGGTCGGACAAGGCGTACGCGTCGGTCAGGAAGGCCTTTATGAATGCTCCCCTGAGAAGCCTGTCCCTAAAGGAGAAGGCGTCCGTGATGAGGCGGTTGTAGACCCCCTGCTTGGAGTACACGTCCGCAAGGGAGTATCCGTCCGTTATGCCCAAAAGTTTGAACTTAAGGGAGGTTATGGGGTCGGCGAGGTTGTAGAAGTCAGTGATGAGTCGGTTGTGCACCTCTTGGACGGATGTGATGTCGGCCAAGGCGTAGCCATCGGAGATGGCGAGCAACCTGAACCTTAGGGTCGCGATCGGGTCGGCGAGTTGGTAAGCGTCGACCAAAGCCCGATAGAATATCTCCTGCGTGGAGGGCACATCCGTAAGCCTGTGACCATCAACTAAACTAAGCAATCGGGCTCTCAGCGCGGTAAATGGGTCTGCTAGGGAATACGCGTCGGTGAAGAGGCGAGCGTAAATCTCTTGTGTAATTGTAGTATCAACCAAGACATGGCCATCCAGCAGACTAAGTAGCCGTGTCCTCAAGGCGGTGATGGGGTCTGCTAAGGTGTATCCATCTGTCAGTAGCCGGTAGAAGGTTTCCTGAGTGCTCAGGACATCAGCTAGGTCGTGGCCATCGACCAAGCTCAGCAGGCGTGCCCTGAAAATAGTAAGAGGATCGGCAAGCGCGTGGCCATCAGTTAGCGAGCGGTAGTAGATCTCCTGAGTCGATGAAACATCCGCTAGACTAAAGCTGTCTGTGAGAGTCCTGTAGAGTGCCTCTTGGATGGACACGATATCGGCAAGGGTGTAACCGTCCGTGAGCGAGATCTCCTTGAAGGCGGAAATCAGCTGGGTGGATATCGCGTCAGCTAGGCTTAGAGCATCGACCAGTGCCTCGTAGATCTCCTGAACTCCCCAGCTCCCCCAAGTCGGCTCTGGGCTCACAAATTTCCTTTCAAATATCAAATCGGCATCTGTTACGGCAGCGTTGCTTGATACTCCAATATTTTTATCTGTATATCCGCTTCGTGTCCACGTTATCTCCCAAGCAGGTATCGAGGCGCCGTCCGCCCATGCCCTGTATCTGAAATCCCCTCCAGTTTTGGAAAGTTCGTGCCAATACCATGTGTTAAGAGTCGGAGAAAAAGAAACAGTGCTAGACCAAGCGACCCGATTGTCCAGAATACCCTTTATTTCGTTGGGCGAAACGCTATCCATAACCCCCAGCATGCAAGAAGTGTCTGCGGAAGTCCCGTTATTGTCCGATACTATCCCCGTTCTTGGATATGTGGCTCCTACCGAGGTTCTCCTCTGCTTGATGATTACGGCGTAGTTATTCGTCAAAAGGGCGACAACCGTGTTGTCGGTAATTCTCCAACACTCGCTCCAATTATAATTTATCGCTGGCGTTAGAGTGAGAAAACTATTTGCTATTGAGAAAGTTCCATTCCTATCGACCCAATATCCCTTATCGCTATCGAAATGGTCAAAGAATATGAAGGTGTCATCGCCACTCGAAATGCTTGTCGCATCGCTCTTGTCGTAGTACATGTGGGCATCGATGGTGCCGGGAGATTTGGGGACGAAGGGGACCTCGACCCAGAACACCGCGTTGTTCCCGCTCGCGTAGCTCTCCATCCAGTGGTCGAGGAGGTTCAGACCGCCTGCCCTCGTCCAGCGTATGTCGCCGAAGTCGTCGCGGCAGTGCCCATTGCAGTAAACATCGGTGGCGGAGTCCGTGCCAGAACCCTTGTGAACCGTGATCCTCATCTGGTAGTTGAACTGCATCCCGACGGTCGTGCCCCCGATCGGGTTCCGCTTCCGCATGAGCCAGCCCGGGAGCCAGCCGGAGGAGCCCAGTGTAAAAGGAAGTTCATCGCTCAGAGAGAACCCATCGACCAAGCTGAGGTTGACCAATTATAGACCCTGAAGGACTATCTATTTCCCTCGCTAAAAAATCGCTTGGTCGGCTTTTATTCGCCCGTCAGGTCTTCGATTGAGGCTTTGGGGGCGTTAACTTTGACGCTTTTTATTCCTTTTAGGCAGCTCGATTTGCGGGTGTACCCTTCGGAGGTTGAGATTATTCGATTGTTTGCTGCAACCAACCTGAATCGGTACTCGTCCTTCGCGTCCTTAAATATCTCAAACTTCGGTTCAGCCATTTCATCCCTCCTTACATTCAGTTCCTGCTATGATCGATCGAACTCCTTGATTTTCTCCAAGACTTTATCAGGCTCTTTTAGCTCGTGTTCCCAGATTACGAGTGCTTTAAACCCAAGTTGACCATAAACGGCTTTTTTACCTTGCTCAGTCTCCTGCCATCTCAAATCTCTCTTCCCGCTGTGCCAATAGTCCCCAAAAACCTCTATTATCCTTTTGGAACCATCACAGTCGACAAAGTCTGGATTTAGACCATACAATATCAATGAACCGTCCCCAACGTACCTGAATGGGAGATTGTTCTCATTTATAATCCGCATTAGTTCTCTTTCAGGTTTGGTTGGTCTTCTCCGTTGCGCCGCAATCCTAGCTATTGATGTCTTATTCCTGTATTCTAGGTTTCTCCACAACTTTTCAACCGATTTGGAGAGTTTTCGCCTACTCTCTTCAGACATTGGAATGCCTTTGTTCCACGGTGGGATGCCGACCTTGCTTAAAGCAATACAAGCGCGTGAGCAGAACTTGGCGGAGTTTTTTCTATATAGAAGAACCTCAAAACTTTTGCCGCATTGTTGGCAGGTTAGAGAGACACGTCTGCGAGCGCATAGGCGTGGTTTTTTGTGAACCTCCGACATGCGCTTATGATGTTCCGAATTCGACCACAACCTTTTTTGTATTTTAGACCGCTCATCCTTGGTAAACAGATGGCGGTGCTTCTTTATTCTCTCCGCACGCTTTCGTTTTTCATCTTCCGAAAAGTGCATATGATAGCCGCGTAGCCCCTTGTTCCAAGGCACATATCCCTTTTTAAATTCCGTTGCAGGAGAAAAGTGTTCACCTTTTTTTCCTCTGTAAGTAAGATTGGCCAATTGATGTTTTCTCATTTCTGGGTTTCTGGATAGGGGCACTGTATCATCCCTATTTTTAATACTCAACTCCCGTCAGAGCACCTGTGACCACTATGGCCGTCCCGTCGCTGGACTTGGTTTCGACCTTGATTTCCTCTCCCCGGGGCAGCTCGTTTTCGGGGAATGTTAGGGTCAGGGAGCTTATGAGTTCTAGGTCTTTGAATAATATCTTCCCCAGCGCTGAGAACCTGAAGCGGGTCTTAGTGTAGCTGCTAGATTCGAGGTATATCCTGTGCAGGCGGCCGTGATCGAGCTCCCACATCTGGCCTATCTTCCACACTGCCACGGTTTTGTAGGAGGTGTCCGTGCCAGAGTAGCGCTCCACGATGGCGACTGGCTTTCCCTTCTCGTTGGGCATGCTATCGCTGAATATTTATGCTGATACGTTAAAACTCTTTTGGAAATCATGTCTCAAGCAGATCGGGGTGCTTTTGGCGAGAGGCTCGAGCTCAAGCTCGTCGATGGCCGCACGGGGGAGGTCAAGCGCCATCTGGTGGTGGCCGGCGGGGTGTGCGTGGACATGACATCATGGGCCCTCGCCATAGAACTCCAGAAGACCAAAGAGCTTTTAAATGAGGTTGTACAAAGAGAATTGGTGGAGAAATCCAAATGATGCCAGCACCAGCAACAACTGCGATTGAGAAGATGACTCTTTTCGGTGGACTCAAGCTGGTTCTGCGTGGTCCAGACGGTAGGATAAAGGCCGTCCGCCACGTCAAGAACATGAAGGTCTACGGCACGGTCAACATCATTGCCTCGGCGGTCGCGCAGGGTCAGACGCTTTCGGCGAACAAGCTCGGCCTCGGGAGCGGTCCGAGTGTTGCGAGCGCCGACACGACATTGTCCGGAGAGATAAGCCAGGTCGCCGCTGGGAACCGGACGATCGGCAGGTACAGCCACGACGCGAACTCGCCATCTTGGAATCTCTCGTTTAGCTTCACAGACTTCCCCACAACAGTTTCAATCGGGCAGGCAGGGATCCTGACCTCGCTCACAGGGGGTACACTGTACCTCAAAGCGAGCTTCAGCCGGATCACGAAAAATAGCCAAGATGTTTTGAACGTGGCTTGGCTTCAATCAATCGCCAGTGCCTAAATAACTCTTCTTTTCATATTTTATGTCTTAATATAACTTATTTTCTAAAATTAGCTACAAATTACGGTTTTCGGAGTTATTTGTGAAGGTTCGTTAGATATATTTAAATATAACCACGAATAATGTACCCTATGCGAGAAGCGGATCTAGGTTGGATTGCAGGAATAATCGACGGCGAGGGAACTGTCTACTTAAGCAAGGGCTACCACAAACCAGAATATAACGCTAGACCCTCTAAACGGGGTTTTTGCTGGGTTCCTAAGGTTTCTGTTGTTAATACCTCTCAAGAGTTATTGATACACTTCAAAGAGGTAACAGGTTTTGGCGCTGTTTTCTCCTACAACTATGGGGAAAGAGAAAACCAAAAGATGCGATACTATCTTGTATTGAGAAACAATGAAGCACTCATACTACTGCCCCAGATCAAAGAGTTTCTTGTTACTAAGAAGGGTCAAGCTGAGCTTTTGATTGAGGCATTGGAAATTCTAAAGTCACATCATAATTTAGAACGTCTTGAAGATGTCGTTGGCGTAAGGGATAGACGTTTGGAAGCTATTTTTTGGGAGATGCGGTTGTTGAACGCGAGGGGGAGAAACGGTCGGGAGGGGGTTTTAAATGAGATAGCAGTTTTGCCCTCTGATCCCAGGGGGTTCACCAAGGAACACTATGAAACCGAGCTGAAGAAAGTTCTGGAGGCGAGGAAAGATCATTTGTTTGAGATAGCTTACTACCAACTAAGGCACAAATCCAGACTGACCCCTGAACAGAGAGAGAAATTGTCCAAATGGCGTGGAGAACATAAGGATTGGATTCGTGATTATAACAAGAAGCGTTGGCAAGAAATGAAAGCTAAGCTTGGGAGCGATCCAGAATTCCGTGAAAGATATTTGGCCGAGGCGAGGGAGAAGGCGCGAAGGTATGAAGCTAGGAAAAAGCTCAAGGCCGCGGGTTCCGAACCCGCTCTAGTGGGCCTGCCTTAGGAACCCAAGAACTTTTATCCCCAACGCACAACACGTATAACGGTGTAAGGATGGTAACTGAAAGAGATTTCGAGGAGTTATCAAAAGCGATGGACGAATTGAAAGATAGGGTGGCCAAGAAGGCGGATGTTCAGGAAGTACACAGGGCGATAGATGCCCTGAGGATCAAGTTATCTGATTTCGAGAAAAAGCTCAAGGCTCCCGAACCTTCTCCAACCGTTCCAAGTCGCCCCGCGCCATAAGTTCCACAATCCCCAGCAGCTCCTCATCCGTCCAGCGCGTGAAGTTAGCGAAGCTTTCATTTATTTGCAGGATATGCTTCCCCACGTCTTCGACCTCGTGCTTCACCTTCTCGAACAGCGGTGTTCCAGGGTAGGGCTCGAGGATCTCGGACCTAGTTTCCAGCTTGTTG
>Ga0180008_1002173_pt1 | contig 10894 bp, 19 predicted proteins | sample MM_PW_MetaG_FD_121121 | JGI IMG/M metagenome (GOLD analysis project Ga0180008, IMG submission 121121) | Groundwater microbial communities from the Aspo Hard Rock Laboratory (HRL) deep subsurface site, Sweden - MM_PW_MetaG | ecosystem: Environmental > Aquatic > Deep subsurface > Groundwater... | reverse complement strand
AAAGTATAATATAGCATGGTTACTTACTTGTCAAGCAATAGCACCACCTAGACCAGATCAAGGATTAGCAGCCAAAGTAAAGTTTGTAGATAATTATTATCCTGTAGGTGGCGATACATTACTCCACTCCGTTCAAAATTGGGTTGCTCTTATGCAGGTTAAAGGCGACCTATATAAAGCAGCATTATTTGATAGTAGCCACGTAAAGAAAAGTACATGTGAGTTTATGTTAACATCTGCTGGATTAAAGGATGGAGTAAGGTAATATGAGTAAAAATAATTTAATACAAGAAACCATGAGAAGATTAAAAGAATGTAAGTGTAAAGTAACTTCATGTCCTTTTTGTGAATTAAAGGGGATTATAGCAAATATGGAGTATAGAAATGGTAGGTATATTTGTTATACTTGTAAGTCAGAAATTATTATATAGATAAAATAAAATGAGTGTGTAAGTAGAATGAACTTAAATAAAGAAGAATTATTACAGTTAAATGCTATACTTAGAGGCAATAAACTTAGAGGAATAACATCTGATATAGAAGATGAAAGTAGAGTATTTATTTTCTTTGAGAATGGAGTATTACATGTTAAAGATATTTATTTTAGTCCATACTTAGATGAAGTACAATCAACAGAAAAAGAAGTAAATATTATAAATAAAAGATTAAAGAATAATACTGAAAAAATACTAAGTAAATAAAAATATTCTGTACAGAAAATAGAGTAAAAATATACGGTGGTAATTAAAATAGTAATATATGTGGACAATAGAGGCAGTGGAGAAGAAGAAATATATAATCTATTAAGCAAGAAACACTTAGCAGTTGAACATACACATTTAGATAGTGGAGATATAATATTTGGTAGTATAGGCATAGAAAGAAAAACAGTAAGTGATTTAGTTAACAGCGTAACAGGTAATAACCGTCACTTATGGGAACAACTTAAAATACTAAAGGATACATATGATACTCCTATATTACTGATTGAAGGACCAATAAACTATAAAGATAAACTGCTTACAGGAATATTATTTGCTATATTACTTAAGTGGAAAATACCCTATATTAACACCTATAATATATATGATAGTGCAGAGGCTATACATAGAATGTTTATTAAAAGTGGACAGAATATAACTAAGTCCTACCCACCAGCAGTAGTAAAGAAGGAAGTTACAGTAGACAGAATACGGTGGGCTATGATACAATGTGTACGTAATATAGGACCAACACTAGCTAAAGAAATACTTAATAAGGTGGAATTTAATAGTATATGTAATAGTAACCCTAAAGAGCTAAGTAAGAGCATTAAAGGTTTAGGATTAAAAACAGCTACTAAGTTAATTGAAGTGTTTAAGTGATATTTACGTTAGAGTGAATTAATGTATGTGTGTATGTATAGTATATATAGGAGGTGTATATTGTGATATTTGGTGATAGGTCAGATGATGTTATTTGTAAGCGTATGGGTAAAAGGTATAGGGAAATAGCGGGTATGTTTAAAGAAATAGGGAAAGGAACATATAATGAATATCATAAAATTATTGGTAGGTTTGCAGCGCAGGAAGGTATTAGACGTACAACAGCTAAAGAATATGGGGAAACTTTATTAGAAATAGGATTGTTGATTATGAAGAAGGGTTCAGGTGATTGGTATTATAATGAGGATGCTGAGTGGGAGCAGTTTAAAATAAATATATAGGAAGAAGCAAATATGTTAAGGAGAGAAATAAATAAGGATAATAGGTTAATAAGGTTCGGTATACTATGTAAATGTGTATCTTGTAGCAACAATAATTATAGCAATGATATATGTAAACTACCCACTATAGAGATTGATGAGCAAGGTAAATGTAAATATTATAGGAAAAGGTGGTAGATAAATATGGGAGTGTTAAGGGTAATTAAGGGAGAAGATTTAATTAAGGAAATAATAAATAATGCTAAAATCAATACTGATGAGGGAATACTTACATTTAAAACTCTATACAATTCCTTAATTAAAGAACTAAAAGGAAAAAGAATATTAATAGATTAGGAGGTGAATATATGCAAAAAGAAATTATAAGTGAAGAAATGGGTGTACGATTAACGGGTATAGCTACTAAGATGGAAGTACCAGTAGAGGAAGTAAATGAACTATATGAGGATAAGTACGTTAAACTAAGTGAAGGAAATGTAAAGGATAATCTAGACCGTTTAGCCTATAATCAAGTAAGTAACCACTATAGAAGAAAATTACGTAGACAAAGTAATGTTTATGAACCTAAAACCAAAGCTACTAGTATAATAGGGTTCTTAGTTGGTACTCATGGTATGTGGGATAAAGCAGAGTTTATACGTAAATCAACTAAACGGTTAATGGATAAGCATGATATAGAATGGTGTAAGAACCATAATCCACCATACATAGATGAAGATGAAGAAGGTAACTTAGTATATTTAGACACTAGAGAAACAGTATTCGGTAAGGATAATCCAGATTATCTAAGTCCATTATCACCTAAACTAAAAGTGAGAAGTAATGTACTGTTAGGGTTCTTTAGAGAGAATGGTAATACAAACTATAGATTTGTTGCTATGCAGACAAACGATAATAAACTAGCATTGGCATGGACTAAAGTAAAATACTTCTTACCTTGTCAATCATTTGGTATAGTAAAAGAGACAGTAGGTAACGAAGTAAAAATGAATAGTAGTTCAGCAGAGGATACAATGAGTGTATTTAAGGCATTAGATGAAGATATAGATATATTAGATGTAATTATCAAGACAATAGGCAAGAAAGGGTTTACTAAGGTAAGCAAAGTAGAAGAACATTATGATACATACAAAGACGCATGGGATAGGAATATAATAGTTAGAGGAACAATAAGCTGGATAAGTGATAGAGAGAACAGTTGGGGTAGTGTATATGTAGGATTAGCAGATGCAGAAGCAGGATTAGATGAGCAAGCACAAGTAAAACTAGAGATACCTGATTACTTTAAGATAGATTGGGGAGAGGGTACAGAAGTAATAGTGTTCGGTAAGACAGATAGACAATCAGCTAGACAAGAGGATGGTACATGGAAGAAAAGAGAAGGGGATGTATTTATTAAGGTGCATGGAATATACCCAATACCAGGATTAACAGTACCTAAATCAGATGAAGTAGAAGATGTAGATGATGATATGATAGATGGATGGTTTAGTTAATAAACTATCCTACACCATTTTATTTTCTTTATTTTTTGTTTAAGTGTGTAATATAAGTAGGTTGATGTTGATGGTAAGTAAAGAGGAAGAAATAAAAGCACGTAAAATATGTGCATGGAGTAACTTTAGTAATGATTGTAACCAATGTGCACATACATTATTTCCTACATTAAAGTGGACAAGTGAACCACATTTTAATATAGAAGAATGTAATGAGTGGAAAGAGTATCTTGTACATCCAGTAGATAAACTATATAGAAGAATAAGGTGTTTATTGGGTGTACATAATTACATTGTAGAATCTACATTAGCTAATAACTTTGCTATATATAGAATATGTACTAGGTGTAAAGTGAAGTATGAGTGGGTAAGCAACAAAGATTATACTAAAGGTAAATGGGTTAAAGTTGGTTAAATGTCTATACTTAGTCTTATTATTGCTGAAGCAATTACTATTAAAAGGGAAGGTATAGAGTATCCATGTGTAGTTCTTATAGGAAGAGAAAAAGATACTAATAAGAAACTTAAATGGAGAACAGTATTTTATCCATATTGTTATATACTAGAGAAAGATTATAGACGCTTAAAGGAAGAGAATATTAACTTAGATGTTTATATTAGAGAAGCAGTAGGTACATATAAGAGAAGCTTAACTAAACTACCACTAACCAAAATATACTTCCATAATGATACAGTAGCTAAAGAATTTATTAAGCTACTGCGTAAGCACCATAAACTAGGACTAAAAGACCCTATATATACTTATGAAGGTGAATATGCTACTAGTAAAGACTTAATAGCACTTAGATTTTTAATAGACAATAAAATACGTAGTGGATATATTATAGATAAAGACAACAAAGTTAAACCAGTAGATTATGAGTGTAAGTTAAGAATATTGTTTATAGACTTTGAGGCTTACAGTAGTAAAATGTGCGGGCATGGTGCTAAAAAGAACGAAAGAATAATGATGGTTACTTTATATGATAATTATGAAGATAAACTATTTACTCTATATACAGAAAATACTAAGTGGACAAATACACAGAGAAGATTAATAAGGTTAAACTTTAAGAAGCAATATAGTAACCACTTAATAAAATCTTTTGATAGTGAAGCTAAGTTACTTGATTATCTTATGGGTATGACTATTACTTTAAACCCCGATATTATTAGTGCATGGAACTTAGATAGGTATGATCTACCACAGTGGAAGTATGGGGTAGACAGTAACAAAGATAAATGTTTTTATTCTTTTAAATACTTAAGCCCATTAAAGAGTATTAACCCTTACTGTATACCATATAGAATAAAGGGTAGAATATTATTTGATCTAATGAGAGCATTTAAGAAGTACACACAAGCAGAACTACGTAGTTATAGTTTAGAGAACACAGCAATAAATGAGAATATACCAATAGAGAAAGTACACTTTATAGGTACAACAGCTAACACATGGGATAATTATCCAGAGGTAATATTTAAGCGCAATGTAAATGATGTACTTATAATGAAGGCACTAGATGATAAATATGAACTAGTAGATATGTTTAATGATTTAAGGTATGAATTTGGTGCTCTATTCCATGAAGTGTTTATGAACTATAGGATAGTAGATACAGAATTATTACGCTTTGTAAGTGATAGTACAGCATTAATGACAGCTAAAGGTAATAGACCAGAAGGTAAGTTTAAAGGTGCTGTAGTAGTAGAACCCAATATAGGAGCACACAGTAATATAGCCCAATTAGATTTTAGTAGAGAATACCCATATATAATGATGATGTTTAATATTAGTCCAGAAACATATAGAGAAGAAGATTATAGTGGAGAATGTTATACTGTAGAATATGAAGATAATACTTATAAATTTATTAAAGAGCCTATAGGATTATTACCTAAACTAATTAAGTTCTTCTTTGATAAAAGAGATGAATATGATAGTAACCAACTAAAGGCAATAAAGAAAGGAGATACAGTTAAAGCTAAGATGTGGTATAGAAGGTCGTTTTTAGTTAAGGGCATATGTAACTCTATTTATGGTGTAATGGATTATTCTAACTTTAGATTATATAAGAGAGAATGTAGTGCAGCTACAGCGGTAATAGGTAGATTAAGTATAGAAGAGATTAATAGAATAATAAATAGTTTAGGTTACGAATTAATATATGGAGATACAGATTCTATATTTGTTAAGTTAAAGAGTAAAGGTAAAGAAGAATTAGTTACTGAAGCTAAAACATTACAAGATAAACTTAATGATAAATTAACTAAGTTCTTTATAGACAAATATAAAGTAAAATCTGCACCTAGTAAAATAGAGTTAGATAAGATATATAGTAGGTATTTACTGTTAGCTAAAAAGAACTATGCTGGTGGTTACTTCTATGATAAGAATAAAGGAATATTAGATAAGTTAGAATATGACTTTAAGGGTTACGAAGTTATTAGAAGTGATAGTAGTAACTTAGAGAAAAATATACTAGAGAAATTAACTAAGTTATGGTTAGATGAAGAGAATATTAAAGTAATAGAGGAATATATAAACTCTTCGTATGAACAACTTAGACAGAAAGAGATAGATATATTTAATCTTGCTTATCCACAACAAATTAAACGTAAATTTATAGACTATGGATATAATTACCAGAAAAAGAAAAAGATAACTATACCTAGTTTAATTAGAGCAACAATATATAGTAATAGGTACTTAAATACTGATTTTGAAAGGGGAGACAAACCAAGTAGATTACCTATTGTAGAGCAAAAGAAAAAGAAGCATATAGAGGGTCAATCTACTTTATTTACTGAGGACGAAATATACCCTAATCTATATACGTTTGAGAGAGTTAAAGGTGATATACGTAAATGGAGTTTAAAGGGTATAGCAATAGCTGATGGTATGGAAGTACCAGAATATTTTATTAGTAGAATTGATTATTATAGTATAATGAATAGACTTAAGGGTAAAGTAGATAAAATAATGTGTTTAGTTAAGGAGTTTAAGTAATGAAATGGACAGAGAAAGAAGTAAGGTTACTTAAACTACACTATGAGACTAATATTTCATGGACTAGACTAAAGGGTTACTTTCCTAATAGAACTATAAATGCCATTAAACGTAAAGCAAAGAAAGAGGGTTTAAGTAGAAAACATTTAAGTACTAGTAATTATAAGTACATGTATTGTGTAGTTCACGGTAGAATGTTAATTGAAGAAGCAAAGGTAGTTGAAAGTAAAACCAAAAGGAATATTAGGGTTAGGTGTCCTTACTGTAATAGGCAACTTAGGAATTTAACAGTAGATAAACTTAGTTTAAAGGAGAAGTATAAGTGAGTGTAGAACAGTTTATTAATAAAGTCCATAATGGTCATGTATTGGGTATACTTAAGTTAATGCCTAGTAAAAGCGTAGATTGTGTAGTTACTTCTCCTCCCTATTGGGGTTTAAGAAATTACGGGGATATAACTAATATTATTTGGGGAGGAAATAATAATTGTGAACATGAATGGGGTGGTAATATTTTAGTTGGCAAGTCAACATCACCTACTAAATGGAAAACATCAGATGAGAATATATGGAAAGGTAATAGTTCTAATTTTTGTATTAAATGCGGAGCATGGAATGGACAACTAGGATTAGAACCACACCCTAATATATATATAGAACATTTAGTAGAAATATTTAGGGAAGTAAAGAGAGTATTAAAGGATAGTGGGAGTTTATGGTTGAATATTGGGGATACATATTATGGTGGTGGTAGGGGACAATTAAAGAGTGGATTAAAGACTAAAGGTAAAATAACAGTAGACGAATTTAAATCTGCTAGTAGTGCTAAAGATTATATTCCTAATAAACAAATAAGTAAGTGGTTGCAGCCTAAACAACAGTTAATGATTCCAGAAAGGGTAGCTATAGAATTACAGAATAGAGGATGGATAAAAAGAAACACTATTATATGGCATAAAAATAATGCTATGCCTAGTTCAGTTAAAGATAGATTAAATACTACTTATGAACCTGTATTTTTCTTTGTTAAGAACAGAAAATATTATTTTGATTTAGATAGTATAAGAGTAAACAAGAAATATCCAACTGAAAGAACAGAAAGCCTTTTAGAAAGAATTTATGAACTTACTAAATTAACAAGAGGTAAAGATTCATATAAAGGAAAAGATAAGACTGTATCTGCTATACAGGAAGGTTCTAAACCTTATAGGGACGCTTTATATATTTTAATAAAAGAAATTAAACTTACTAAATCAGAATTAAAGTACCTTAAAGATTGGGTACAAAATCATGCTGGTTCATTTAAAGGTAAAAATCCAGGTGATAAATGGACAATAAACACTAAACCATGTAGAGAAGCTCATTTTGCTGTATTTCCTGATACGTTAGTAGAAAGAATATTAAAGTGTGTATGTCCTATAGAAGTATGTAGTAAATGTGGTAAGTCAAGAAAAAAAATAAGTAAATCTTTATTATTAAATAGAAATATAAGTAAACCAAATAAACCATCTTTTATTTCGGTAACTAGAGCAGGAGATTCTATACATAAAACTATAGGATGGACAAAATGTAAATGTGATAAACCATTTAATGCAGGTATAGTATTAGACCCCTTTATGGGTAGTGGTACAACAGGAATGGTAGCCAAACAAATGGGATTAAACTTTATAGGTATAGAACTTAATAGAGAATATTGTAATATAGCAGATAAGCGTATAGGTGGAGTAGAGATAGTAGAGTATCCGATTAATAGGCAAGAATTTACTAAATATGTAGAGAATAAAAAGGATATTAAAATACATAAACTTTTAAGAGAGGGAAGTAAGTGTAATTATAGTGGCAAGTGCATGTGGCAATCATTTAATAGACAGAATTGTTTAAGGAAAGATAATAAATGTATAAAGGAGAAATAGTTAATGATTAATCTATATTATTGTTCATCTATTGATATTAACCCCAAAGAAGCACTTAAGCAAATAGAAAAGTTTAAGGGTATATTGTCTAAGTATAATATTAATGTATTTGGTGCTGGAATAGATAAAGATAGTTCAATAATAGATGAAAATAGTACACTAGAATTAAAGGGTGTAGTATGTGCTTATGATCTTAGAAAGATAAGAGAATCAGATATATTATTATTTGTTACTGACTTAAGTACATTTTGTCCTGGTAGCTGTATGGAATTAGAGTATGCTAGGCAATTGGGATTATATGTTATAGTATTATGCTTAGCCAATAAAGACTTTGTTAAGAACATATTTATAGAAACTTACGCTAATAAGATAATATATTCTGTTGAGGAATTAGAGTTTATATTAGAGGATATTGTAGGTAAGAAAAAATGACTAAGTTGCAGAATGAACTATATACTACACTTAGACAAATTTATCCTAATGGTAACGATAGATTTTATAGGGTAATGATTGAGTTAATGACTCTATATAACGATAAACAAAGTGACTATGCTACTATAGAAGAACCATTTAGGAACTTTACTGTAGTGGGTAATAATTTAGAGTATTATGGTATATTAACTAAAAAACACTCAGCCATTAAAACCGCTATAGTGTATATGTATAAGCAGTGGGATGCTGTACTTAAAATGGTTGGCAGAGGAGAAATCGGTAATGTAGAAAGCATATTAGATAAACTAAATGATATTGCTGTTTATGTTATTATAGTGCGTATATTATGTGAGGGAAATAAATAATGCCTTTAAGTGACAGGAAAAAGAGAAAAATAAGGGAACAGAAAAAGTTAGGTATAGAAATGGCTATAGAGACATTAGAGGCTCTTCGTGCTAAACAACAATCAGGTAAGAACTTAAACACTAAAGAATTGGATAGTATGAAGTGGGCTATAAAGTATATAGATGATACTGAGCATGAGGTAGTACAGAAGATAGAGGATGTACTACCAGAAGGTGAACTTAAGCAATGGGTAGATAATCACATTAGGTTACAGAATAAGATGATAGAGTTTACTGGTAATAGAAGATACAAATTGACCAGAGAAGAGAATGATAAAGTAGTGGATGAAGTGGGTTACTATAGGTGTGGTTTATGTGGTGAATTGCACGGCAAAGATAGAAAATGTATGTTTGATGAGTATATTAGTTTAAAAGAGAAAAATATAAATAATGAAGAAGAAAATGATATAGAAGATGAAATAGATGCTTGAACTTAAAATAGGCAGTAAACCAATCAAACAGTATATATCAGCAGTATTATTCTATTGGAGAACAAATGAAGATAAAAATGTTAAAGTGTGTGCTAGAGGCAAATTGATAAGTAAAGCGGTAGATGTAGCTGAGATAGTTAAGCGGTTTAAGGAACATAAATTAAAGGTGGACAGTATAGTTATAGGTACAGAAGAGTTAGTTAATAGGAATGTACATGGTAGGGGAGTAAGAGAAATACCTATTACTGTTAATGTTTCTACTATTGAGGTTTTACTTAAGGAGGTGAATGATGAATGATAATTGATAAAAAAGGAAATATAATAATAGGTAAGATAGACGGATTAGATAATATGATAAATGAAAATGTACCAGAAGATATGATTGAGTATTATAAAAGAAATGCAATGTTATCTGCTATACAACAAACACTTACACCACAAGAAATTTCTTTTTTACTATTAGACAAAAAAGGTATGATATTAGAATCGTTATTTGATATACATAAAATAAAAGAAAGTAAAGATTATCATAGTATGGAAGCTAGAACACAAACATCAATAGAAAATATCAACGAAAGGTTATCTAAAGTAGTTAATTGGTTTAATATAAAGAAAGGAGGGATAAAATAAATGATAGAATGTAAAATATGCCATAATGATTTTGATGGTATTGAATTAGATAGTATATGTTATGATTGTATAAGGAAAATATTAAAGCGTTTAGGTGTTGAACTTACAGAGGATTTTGATTGCAAAGATGAAGAAAAAGAAATTGTAGACTTTGTTAATTTGGTATCTAAACTTGGTGGATTAACTGACTATCTATTGCATGCAGTAGAAAATCATACACACGGAACAAAGACAGTAAATACGGTTGATATAGAGTAAAACTTAAATACTTGATTGAGAATATGATAGTTGGTGTAGTTAAGTGAAATCATACGTATTAGATAGAAAAATAGTAATTAAACTTAAAGATAATTGTAATCATTGTCAATCTAAAATAGATACACTTAACGATATATTTGAAAGGTATGATAAAGGTGGTATAGTATTTAGAGATTTTAAACTTACTATAGAATTAACTAGTGATTGGTTAGAAGGACAAGTATTTCATTTAAATAATGTTACTATAGAGAAGAGATAATAAATGGATGAACAAGCAAGGTTAGACCTAGTTAAAATATTAATTAACCTATGTGATGCATTTAAAGAGACAATAGATAAAGTGTGTGAGTATTATGGATAAAGAAAAATTAAAAGAACATAATGGTATTTTAATGAATGAAGGGTTCACTATAGGAATAGTTGAAGATAAAGAGACAGATTATAGTAAAAGCTTAATTAAAAATTGTGGATTTAATAAGGAACCAATAGCAACATTTAAATTTTTACCTATTATAAAACTTAGAAAATATACACTTGAAGAACATGGTAGTCGTGGTGATTGTTTAGTAAAAGAAACAGTATATGATTCCCATTTAATAGCCAATGTATTAAGTTT
>Ga0180008_1002172_pt1 | contig 10899 bp, 10 predicted proteins | sample MM_PW_MetaG_FD_121121 | JGI IMG/M metagenome (GOLD analysis project Ga0180008, IMG submission 121121) | Groundwater microbial communities from the Aspo Hard Rock Laboratory (HRL) deep subsurface site, Sweden - MM_PW_MetaG | ecosystem: Environmental > Aquatic > Deep subsurface > Groundwater... | reverse complement strand
CGTTCTGGAGAACTGCCATGCTCAAATCTTCCCTGCTTCTGGCGGCCTTGCTGCTGCCTGTGTTCAGTGCTGCCAATGCCGATGACTACAAGGCCGGCGACCTGCTGGTTAGCGATCCCTGGTCCCAGGAATTGCCGCCCAACGCACCGACGGTTGCCGCCTACTTTGTGATCCATAACCAGGGCGACGCCCCGGACCGCCTGCTCAGCGTCGATACGCCGGTGGCGGCCAAGGCCGAGCTGCATGAGCATGTGATGCAGGGCGACCTGATGAAGATGCAACAGGTCCCCAGCGTGGCCGTGCCACCCAAGGGCGAACTGACCTTCGCGCCAATGGCCTATCACGTGATGCTCCTGGATCTTCAAGATCGCAGCCAGCTGCGCGACGGCCAGCGCTTTCCGCTGACCCTGAACTTCGAAAAGGCCGGGCCGGTAAAAGTGCAAGTCTCGGTGCAAAAAGTACCGCCGACGGTCGGCCACGAGCACAAGCACGCCCAGTAACCCGTCCAGGCCGCTCCCCATGGGTGCATCCGCCAACAGGTCGACCCTGCGCCGCCAGCCCGTAAGGCTGGCACGCGGCAGTTGGATCAGCCTGTTTGCCATGCTGATGATCTTTATCGGACCGCTGATTTCCCAAGCGATGCCGATGGATCATCACGCCGGTATGTCCATGCAGATGTCCATGGACGACATCTGCCATGCCGCACCCCAGCACCCGGCCGAGCATGCCAAGGCTCCCGCCGCCGACCACGTCATGTGGGAAAAATGCGGCTATTGCAGCTTGTTGTTCAGTTGCCCGGCCCTGCCTGGCAGTGTCTCGTTCGTGGCCCTCGGCCACCCACTGCCGGCCACCGGCCTGATCCCCGCACCGCGCCTGGGCCATGCCCGGCAGAGCATCTTCCCCGGCGCCCGCAGTCGCGCCCCGCCGATCCAGTCGTAGACCGCCACTGACAAACAACTTCCCACGGCCGCCTTCACACAGACAGCCACAGGCTGCTGGCCGTGTTGTTTACGACTGATTGATGGAATTTTTCATGTCCAGGTTTCCTGCTGACACCCGTATGGGATCGACCCCCGTGCTCGCCGTTTTGTGCGGCGCACTCTTGGCGCCACAGGCGTATGCCGACGACCACGCCGAGCACCACAATGAACTGATCCCGACGGTGATTACCGGCGTTGCCCCAAGCTCTCCACTGACCATCGTCACCAACCCCAAGGACCCGCGCCAGCCGGTGCCGGCCAGTGACGGCGGTGACTACCTCAAGACCATCCCCGGCTTTGCCCTGGTGCGCAATGGCGGCACCAATGGCGACCCGGTGCTGCGCGGGATGTTCGGCTCGCGCCTGAACATCCTCACCAACGGCAGCCTGTTGCTCGGTGCCTGCCCTGGCCGCATGGACGCGCCCACGTCCTACATCTCGCCGGAAACCTACGACAAGCTGACCGTCATCAAGGGCCCGCAAACCGTACTCTGGGGCCCTGGCGCCTCGGCCGGCACGGTATTGTTCGAGCGTGAGCCGGAGCAGTTCGACGAACGGGGTACCCGGGTCAACGCCAGCCTCCTCGCCGGCTCCAACGGGCGTTTCGACAAAGTGCTGGATGCCGCCGCGGGTGGCTCGCAGGGGTATATCCGCGTGATCGGCAACCAGGCCCACGCCGATGACTACAAGGACGGCAACAACGACACCGTCGCCTCCCGCTACGACAAATGGAACGGCGATGTCGCCCTCGGCTGGACCCCGGACGCCGACACCCTGCTGGAACTCACCGCCGGCCGTGGCGATGGCCAGGCACGCTACGCCGGACGCGGCATGGATGGGGCGCAGTTCCTGCGCGAAAGCCTCGGGCTGCGCTTGGAAAAATCCAATCTCGGCGAGGTGCTGGACAAGGTCGAAGCCCAGGTCTACTACAACTACGCCGACCACGTGATGGACAACTACAGCCTGCGCACGCCCTCAGGCACCGGGATGATGGCGGGGCCCATGGCCTCCAACGTCGACCGCCGCACCCTCGGCGCGCGGATCAAAGCCACCTGGCGCTGGGCCGATGTGCAACTGATCAGCGGCATCGATGCGCAGACCGACGAGCACCGCCAGCGCAGCAGCGCCGGTGTCGACACCTACAAGAACCTGCCCCGCAGCAAAGACGCCAGCGCCCACAACTACGGGGTGTTCGGCGAACTGACTTGGTATGCCGCCGACAATGACCGGCTGATCACCGGCGCCCGCCTGGATCGCGCTGCCGCCAAGGATTACCGCCAGCGCATCGGCAGCGGCATGATGAGCCGCGCCAACCCCACCGCCGGCGACACCCGTGCCGACACCTTGCCGTCGGGTTTCGTGCGTTACGAACACGATCTGGCCGACAGCCCGACCACGCTCTACGCCGGTTTAGGCCACGCCGAACGCTTCCCCGACTACTGGGAGTTGTTCTCGCCCAATCGTGGCCCCTCAGGCTCGGTGAATGCTTTCGATTCGGTCAAACCGGAGAAAACCACCCAACTGGACTTCGGCCTGCAGTACAAGACCGCTGAACTGGAAGCCTGGGCTTCCGGGTATGTCGGCCAGGTGCGCGACTACATCCTGTTCAACTACACCCCCGGCATGATGGGCATGACCTCCCAGGCACAGAACATCGACGCGCGAATCATGGGCGGTGAATTGGGTGCCGCCTACAAGCTGACGTCCCACTGGAAAGCCGATGCCACCCTGGCCTATGCCTGGGGCAAAAACAGCAGCGACGGCAAGGCCCTGCCACAAATGCCGCCACTGGATGCGCGCCTGGGCCTGACCTACAGCGAAGACGACTGGAGCGCCGGTGCCTTGTGGCGTGTGGTGGCAGCGCAAAACCGCATCGACCAGAACAAAGGCAACGTCGTCGGCAAAGACTTCGACAAAAGTGGTGGCTTTGGTGTGTTCTCCCTGAACGCGGCATACCGCATCAATAAGAACTTCAAGGTCAGCACCGGGGTCGACAACCTGTTCGGCAAGGCCTACGCCGAGCACCTGAACCTGGCCGGCAATGCCGGGTTCGGCTACCCGGCCAACGACCCGCAAGCCATCAATGAACCGGGGCGCACGCTCTGGACCAAGGTGGATATGAGCTTCTAACAGCATCGCGCCCCCCCGTAGGAGCCGGCTTGCCGGCGATGAAGCCCTTGAGGACGCCATCGCCGGCAAGCCGGCTCCTACAGGGGGATTGCCAGCGATGGCGTCATCAAAACCAATAAAATACCAGCCTTGCGGAGCCCCCTGATGAACCCTCCAAAGATGTCCTTCTACAACCTGGCCTGGCGCTGGCATTTCTACGCCGGGCTGTTTGTCGCCCCCTTCATGGTGTTGCTGGCAGTGACCGGCATCATCTACCTGTTCAAGCCCCAGCTTGACCCACTGATGTACGGCCAGTTGCTCACCGTGCAGCCTGCCGAGCAGGCCCTCAGCGCCGATGAACAACTGCAACGGGTCAAGGCCGCCTACCCCCAGGCCACGCTCAGCAAATACCTGCCGCCCACGGGCGCCACCGGCAGTGCGCAATTTGTGCTGCTCGACGCGGGCAACGAGCTGACCGTTTTCATCGACCCGTACCGCGGCAACGTACTCGGCGAACAGGACGCCAAATACAACCTGCAGGCCATCGTCCGCGCACTGCACGGTGAGTTGATGATCGGCACCACCGGCGACCGCCTGATTGAACTCGCGGCGGGCTGGGGCGTGATGCTGGTGGTCTCCGGCCTGTACCTGTGGTGGCCCCGCGGCAGGTCGGGCGCCGGGATCCTGTGGCCGCGCCTGGGCAGTCGCGGGCGCCTGTTCTGGCGGGACCTGCATGCGGTCACCGGGTTCTGGGGGGCCGCCTTTTTGCTGCTGATGATCCTCAGCGGCCTGACCTGGACCGGCTTCTGGGGCAAGCAGTACGCCGACCTGTGGAACCGCTTTCCGGCGGCGATGTGGAACGATGTGCCGCTGTCCGACCAACAGGCCCGCCGCCTCAACACCGCAACCCAACAGACCGTCCCCTGGGCCCTGGAAAACACCCCCATGCCCCTGTCCGGCGAGCATGCCGAACACAGGCAGCACGGCGGCATGAATCACGGCCCGGCCGCCCCGGCGATCAGCCTGCAACAGGTCGTGGATTTGGCCACCGCGCGCCAGGTCGAGCCGGGCTACAGCATCACCTTCCCCACCACGGCCACGGGCGTGTTCACCGTCGCGGTATTCGCCAACGACCCGCGCAATGACGCGACCCTGCATATCGACCAATACAGCGGCAAGGTCCTCGCCGATGTGCGCTGGGAACACTACAACACCGTGGCACGGGTCACCGAGTCCGGGGTGATGTTGCACGAGGGCAAGATGTTCGGCGTGGTCAACCAGATCATCGTGCTGCTGGTGTGCCTGATGATCCTGCTGAGTTCGGTCAGCGGCGTGGTGATCTGGTGGAAGCGCCGGCCACAGGGCGGCCTGGGGGTTCCGCCACTGCGCCATGACCTGCCGAAGTGGAAAACCGCGATGCTGATCATGCTGGGCCTGGCGATCATTTTCCCGTTGGTCGGCGCGTCGCTGATCGTGGTGTGGGTATTGGATCGTCTGGTGTTGGCGCGTTTTTTCAAGCCACGTGAATCGGCCTCATCTTCTGCATGAGACAGGCGAGATGCCCTAAATAGAGGCGTTGTGTAGTCTTACGCGGGCTTTCACCCCCACCGCAACAAGTGTTAACTTATAACACTTGCTGCACTGTCCCTACTCGTCGCGTCCAGCGGCGAGTGCCGTCTCGAAGAAGCGATCTGTCGTCCGATGAGCAAGTACCGCACCGGTGCCGGCGTGACCTGGAAAGCCATGCGCAACACGACATCGGGCCTGCAATTGAATAACCTGTTCGACCGCACCTACGCCGTGAGCCAACACAATGACGGCCCGCAATGGATACTGGGTGAGCCACGCTCGTTCTTTGTGACGGCGGACTACACCTTCTAACCACCACACTGGATCGCTGTTTGACTTGAGAGATTTGATGCCCACTCTAGACCTTCACCACCTCGCCTGGGCCCCACTGGGCCACGGCCACTGCCATCACCAGTTCCAACTGCGTGATGCCAGCCTGCAAGTGGGTGCGGGGGAGTTTGTCGGGCTGATCGGGCCCAACGGCAGCGGCAAGACCAGCCTGTTGCGCTGCGCCTATCGCTTCAGCAAACCCGACCAGGGTGAAGTGCGCCTCGATCACCAGAACGTCTGGAAGCAATCTTCACGCTGGTGCGCCCAGCGCATCGCCGTGGTGCTGCAAGAGTTTCCCGACGCCTTCGGCCTGCGGGTCGACGAAGTGGTCGCCATGGGGCGCACACCCCACAAAGGGCTGTTCGACAGCGATACGTTGCTCGACCGCCAACTGACTCAACGCGCCCTCGAGTCCGTCGGCCTGCTGGGCTTTGAAGACCACGCCTTTGCCACCCTCTCCGGTGGTGAAAAACAGCGGGTGATCCTGGCCCGTGCCCTGGCCCAGCAGCCGCAACTGCTGATCCTCGACGAGCCGACCAACCACCTCGACCCACGCTACCAGTTGGAGCTGCTGAAGCTGGTCAAGCGCCTGCAGATCGGCACCCTGGCCAGCATCCACGACCTCAACCTGGCCGCAGCCTTCTGTGATCGCCTGTACGTGATCAACCACGGGCAGATCGTTGCCAGCGGCACGCCCCATGAAGTACTGACCGCAAAACTGCTGCGCGAGGTGTTCGGTGTCGAGGCACTGATCGATACCCATCCACTTTCCGGCTACCCGCGAATCACCTGGATAACCCAACCATGATCCTGCGCTCCCTGCTGTGCCTTACCCTACTGTGCGGGGCGGCCCAGGCCTTTGCCGAGGCCACCCGCTACCCGTTGAAGATCCAGAGCTGCAACCGCGAGGTGACCTTCAATCAGGCCCCCGAGCACGCCGTCAGCCACGACATCAACATGACCCAGATGATGCTCGCCCTGGGCCTCAAGTCGCGCATGGCCGGCTACAGCGGCGTGACCGGCTGGAAAGCCGTGACCCCGCAAATGGCCTCGCTGCTGGACGGCCTGCCGGAACTGGCAAGCAAGTACCCTTCGGTGGAAACCCTGCTCAATGCCAATGTGGATTTTTTCTTCGCCGGCTGGGACTACGGCATGCGCGTGGGTGGCGACCTCACCCCACAAACCCTGCAACCGTTGGGCATCAATGTACTTGAACTGACCGAATCCTGTGCCTTCGTGATGAAGCGCCCGGCAGCCACCCTGGACGACACCTACAACGACCTGCGCAACCTGGGCCGGATCTTCGACGTGCAAGACCGCGCCAATGCCCTGATCGCCCGGATGCAGGCCCAGGTTAGCGCGGTGCACAAAACCCTGCCCGCCGAAAAACCACGGGTGTTTCTCTACGACAGCGGCGAAGATCGCGCCATGACCTCCGGCCGCCTGGGCATGCCCCAGGCACTGATCGATGCCGCCGGAGGGCGCAATATCCTCGATGACGTGGACGCCAGCTGGACCCGGATCAACTGGGAGACCGTGGTGGAGCGCAACCCCCAGGTGATCGTGATCGTCGACTACAGCGAAATCACCGCCGAGCAGAAAATCCAGTTCCTGCTGGAGAACCCGGCCCTGCAATCGGTGGACGCGATCAAACAGCGACGCTTTATCGTGATCCCCTACGTGCAGGCCACGCCGGGTATCGACAATGTGCTGGCCGTGCAAACCCTGGCCAAGGGGTTCCACCGCCAATGATCCAGCGCCGCTACGCCCTGCTGCTGGCCGCCCTTGGCGCAGTGCTGCTGGTGTCCTGTGTCGTCTCGCTGGGCTTCGGTTCGGCGCGGGTGCCGGTGGACGTGGTGTGGCGGATCCTGCTGCACAAGGCCTTCGGTATCGGGCCGGTGGATTGGTCGGTGGGCCAGGAACATATCGTCTGGCTGATCCGTGTACCGCGCATGTTACTGGGTGCCCTGGTAGGCGCCGGGCTGGCGCTGATCGGTGCGGTATTGCAGGCGGTGACACGTAACCCGCTGGCCGACCCACACCTGCTGGGGGTGACCTCGGGGGCCACCCTGGGCGCGGTGATCGTGGTGCTGCATGTGGGCGAAATCATCGGCCTGCTGACCTTGCCCCTCGCCGCCTTTATCGGCGCACTGCTGAGTATGCTGGCGGTGCTGGCCGTGGCCAGCCGCAATGGCCGGCTGGAGAGTGATCGCCTGTTGCTCTGCGGTGTGGCGGTGTCATTCGTGATGATGGCCGCAGCCAACCTGCTGTTGTTCATGGGCGACCATCGGGCGGCGCCGGCGGTGATGTTCTGGATGCTCGGCGGCCTCGGTTTGGCGCGCTGGGAACTGCTGGCGATCCCCTCCATTACCGTACTGCTCGGGCTGTTGCTGCTGCTGGGCATGGCGCGCCCGCTCAACGCGCTGATGGCCGGCGAGCAGACCGCCGTGACCCTGGGCCTGAATGCACGCAATGTGCGCCTCAAGGTTTTCCTGATCGCCTCGCTGATGACCGGCGTGCTGGTCTCGATCAGCGGTTCCATCGGTTTTGTCGGGTTGATGGTGCCGCACATTGCCCGGCGTCTGGTGGGCGCCGAGCATCGTCGACTACTGCCGGTGTGCGTGTTGCTCGGCAGTGTCTTCCTGGTCTGGGTCGATGTGGCCGCACGCACGCTGATTGCCCCGGAAGACTTGCCGATTGGCGTCGCCACGGCAGCCATTGGCGGGCTGTTTTTCATCGGTTTGATGCGCAAGCGCTGACCGCGCCCCGTTGTAGCGCACGCACGTGCACCCACTCGCCCGGCCTGCCAGTTCATGGTGCACCCCTCAAGCCCTGCTGGGCTCAAAACGACCATTTCCTGCTTTCACGCGACTAGGCACATCCCTTGCAATGCCTCTCTCAATTGTCCTTAAACACTGTTGAGTTACGGAGATTGCACAATGAAGCGTCGCTGCTTGATCAAGGCTTTCACACTCACGGCAAGCATTGCCGCCATGGGCCTGACCTGGACCGTCCAGGCTGCCGAGACCATCAAGGTCGGCATCCTGCACTCGCTGTCCGGGACCATGGCAATCTCCGAGACCTCGCTTAAAGACATGGCGTTGATGACCATCGACGAAATCAACGCCAAGGGTGGCGTCAACGGCAAGATGCTGGAAGCGGTGGTGGTGGACCCGGCGTCCAACTGGCCACTGTTCGCCGAGAAGGGTCGGCAGTTGCTGACCCAGGACAAGGTCGCCGTGGTGTTCGGTTGCTGGACCTCGGTGTCGCGTAAATCGGTGCTGCCGGTGTTCGAAGAACTCAACGGTCTGCTGTTCTACCCGGTGCAATACGAAGGCGAAGAAATGTCGCCCAACGTGTTCTACACCGGTGCAGCGCCGAACCAGCAGGCAATCCCGGCGGTGGAATACCTGATGAGCGAGGAAGGCGGCAGTGCCAAGCGCTTCTTCCTGCTGGGCACCGACTACGTGTACCCGCGCACCACCAACAAGATCCTGCGCGCGTTCCTGCACTCCAAAGGCGTGGCCGACAAAGACATCGAAGAGGTCTACACCCCGTTCGGCCACAGCGATTACCAGACCATCGTCGCCAACATCAAGAAGTTCTCCGCTGGCGGCAAGACCGCTGTGGTGTCCACGGTCAATGGCGACTCCAACGTGCCGTTCTACAAGGAACTGGCCAACCAGGGCCTCAAAGCCACCGAGGTACCGGTGGTGGCGTTCTCGGTGGGTGAAGAGGAACTGCGCGGCATCGACACCAAGCCGCTGGTGGGCAACCTGGCGGCATGGAACTACTTCCAGTCGGTGGAAAACCCGGTCAACGCCAAGTTCGTCGCCGACTGGAAAGCCTATGCCAAGGCGAAGAACCTGCCGGGCGCCGACAAGGCCGTGACCAACGACCCGATGGAGGCCACCTACGTCGGTATCCATATGTGGGCGCAGGCCGTGGAGAAAGCCAAATCCACCGATGTCGACAAGGTACGTGAAGCCCTCGCCGGCCAGACCTTCGCCGCACCGTCGGGCTACACCCTGACCATGGACAAGACCAACCACCACCTGCACAAGCCGGTGATGATTGGCGAGATCCAGTCCGACGGCCAGTTCTCGGTGGTGTGGCAGACCGAAGGGCCGATCCGCGCCCAGCCATGGAGCCCGTACATCCCTGGCAACGACAAAAAGCCGGATCACGCGGTGAAGAGCAACTAAGCCCCAACACAGATCAAATGTGGGAGCGGGCTTGCTCGCGAAGGCGGTGTATCAGTCAACATATCCATCACTGACGCACCGCCTTCGCGAGCAAGCCCCCTCCCACATAAACCTAGTCCGTGCATGACCAGGACATTTGTTTATGCCCACTGCCCTCCACCGCTTCCTCCTGGCCTGCCTGCTGTTGCTGCCCCTGGCCGCGCACGCCGGCGATGCCGAAGACTTCCTTGCGGCCAACCCCATGCAACAGGCCAAGCTGTTGCAGGACTGGGCCGCCCAGCCCGACCCGGCGCGTGCCGAGTTGATCAACGCCCTGCAACAAGGCCAAATCAGCGTCAACGGCGAAACCCGGACCGTGCGCCTGAACAACCGCCTGCGCGGCCTGATCGACAATGTACAGGCCAGCCAACAACTGCTCGCCACCGAACCCAAGGTGCGCCTGAGCGCCGCCCGAACCTTGCAAAAAAGCGCGCAGCCTGCGCAGTTGAAATTCCTCGACCGGCAACTCGCCAGCGAAACCGATGACGAGGTACACAGCGCCCTGAGCCTGGCCCTGGCCAACCTGCAGCTGGTCGACCCCGACCCGGCCGTGCGCCTGGCCGCCGTGCGTCTGCTCGGCAGCACCGGCGATCCGCTGGCCCGCACCCGCCTGGAGGCCCTGCTGGCTCCCGGCGTGGAGGCCGACGCCGGGGTGCACACCGCCGCCGAAACCAGCCTGGCCCAGGTCAAGCGCAAGCTGCTGGTGGGCGAGGTCCTCGGGCAAGCCTTCAGCGGTATGTCCCTGGGCTCGATCCTGCTGCTGGCGGCCCTGGGCCTGGCGATTACCTTCGGCCTGCTCGGGGTGATCAACATGGCCCACGGCGAGATGCTGATGCTCGGCGCCTACTCCACCTACGTGGTGCAGTTGCTGATGCAGCGCTACGTGCCCCAGGCCATCGAGTTCTACCCGTTGATTGCGCTGCCGGTGGCGTTTTTTGTCACCGCCGGCATCGGCATGGCCCTGGAGCGCACGGTGATCCGTCACCTCTATGGGCGCCCGCTGGAAACCCTGCTGGCGACCTGGGGCATCAGCCTGATGCTGATCCAGTTGGTGCGCCTGCTGTTCGGCGCACAGAACGTTGAAGTGGCCAACCCGGCCTGGCTGTCGGGCGGGATTCAGGTGCTGCCCAATCTGGTGCTGCCTTACAACCGCCTCGTCATCATCGCCTTCGCGTTGTGCGTGGTGGTGCTGACCTGGCTGCTGCTGAACAAAACCCGCCTGGGCCTGAACGTGCGCGCCGTGACCCAGAACCGCAACATGGCCGCCTGCTGCGGCGTGCCCACCGGGCGCGTGGACATGCTCGCCTTTGGCCTCGGCTCGGGGATCGCCGGCCTCGGTGGCGTGGCCCTGAGCCAGATCGGTAACGTCGGCCCGGACCTGGGCCAGAGCTACATCATCGACTCCTTCCTGGTGGTGGTGCTTGGCGGGGTTGGCCAGTTGGCCGGCAGCGTCATGGCCGCCTTTGGCCTGGGGATCGCCAACAAGATTCTTGAACCGCAGATCGGCGCCGTGCTCGGCAAGATCCTGATCCTTGCGCTGATCATTGTGTTTATCCAGAAACGCCCGCAGGGACTCTTCGTACTGAAAGGACGGGTGATCGACTGATGAACCAGCCATTAATGCTTACGGCCGCGCAAAAGGCCGGCCCCAAGGTGACGATTGCGGTG
>Ga0180008_1002171_pt1 | contig 10901 bp, 11 predicted proteins | sample MM_PW_MetaG_FD_121121 | JGI IMG/M metagenome (GOLD analysis project Ga0180008, IMG submission 121121) | Groundwater microbial communities from the Aspo Hard Rock Laboratory (HRL) deep subsurface site, Sweden - MM_PW_MetaG | ecosystem: Environmental > Aquatic > Deep subsurface > Groundwater... | reverse complement strand
GCTATTCCGCAAAAAACAGTGAACTGACAGGAGGAAAGGTCTGATTTTCGATTAAGTCGGTGTTTTTTGAACCTCAGACAGCGAGGCCGTTAAAAACGGCTGCTTACTTCAGACCTTCCTTAGTAACAGCCAGCAGCGATGGTTCGACCCGGCTTTGGAGCGTGCCTGAGTTTAAATTGCAATGCGTCATGACCAGCCACAGTGATGACGTCATGCAGGCCAAGTTCTCTCCCGATGGTGAAAAAATAGCCAGTTGCTCTTACGACAGCAGTTTGTCGGTGCACCATAAAAATGGAAACTTCATCTGCAAGATGCAAGGCCACAGTGGCCTGGTAGAGAGCTTCGATTGGACGGCGGACAGCCAGCAACTTTTATCCTGCGGTACCGATGGGACCATTCGCGCCTGGGAGGCGAGCACGGGAGATTGCCTGGCCATCAAAGAGACTGAAGGTCACGACATGGACGCCCTGGTGACCCTGTCGGCAGGGGTTTTTATCGTTGGTAATAATGACGGTGAGCTGCAGGTGATTAGTGGCGATACAGTTTTAAGTTCCTATAAAGGGCACCGCTCCAGCGTCAAGAAACTGGTGAAGTCAAAGTTCGACAATAGCCTGCTGAGCCTGGGGTATGACGGGGTCGCGGTGTTGTGGTCGATCGAGGGGCACACCCTGGTGGAGTGGAAACGTTCGGAGTATCCGAAGGAAATCTGGGCACGCTCGGCGGAGTTTCAAAGCCGCGACAAAATCTACTTCGCGACGTTTGGTTCTACGTTTGCCATTTGGGATATTGCCCGCAACCACTGGGATCTCGAAGGCTTCGTACCCTCGGCCAGCTTGAACTCGGTCCATGCGGCAGACGGGGTTATCTACAGTATTGGCGATGCCGGTCTGTTGAAGGCCGATGGCAAAGACATGGGCGGGCCACAGTCGCTGTGCAATTTTGTGGTGAAGACCGGCCCGGTCCTGGTCTGTGGCGGGCAGACCGGACAGGTGTTTGATGTGCTGAAAAACCGTGTGGCTTATGCCCATCACGCGCCCCTCAACTGCGGGGTGAACTTTGAGGTCGATGGCGAGCAGCGCCTGGCGGTGGGGAGTTATTCCGGCGATATCATCATCTTCAAAGTTAACGATCGCCACTTGGAGTTTGTGTCTTGCCACAAGATTCATGAAAACGCGATCAAGGGTATTTCGTTGCATGGCAACTGCCTTTACACCGGGTGTGCCGATGGAGAAATCGGCGTCACTGATACCCGTTCTTATGAAGTGGTCAACAAGATCACCCATGCCCATGAAGGCATATTGAATGACCTCTGCTCCTATGCGAATGGTGTTGCCACGGTTTCCCGGGATCTGACCCTCAAGTTATGGGGCGAACCGAGAGCGACGATTCCCAGCCGCCATACCCACTCCATCAAGTGCATTGCGTCGAACGACGACGGCAACTTTATCGCCACTGGCAGTTATGGCGGCACCGTCGATGTTTACGACTGCAAGGCCGGGCAGTGGTTGGGCAATGTGCGCAAAGTCAGTGCCGCCGGTATTTCTTCGCTCTCCTGGGATGACGAAAAACAGCGTTTCCTGGCGTCGTCCTATGACGGGCGCATTTATGCCGTCGAGCTTGGCTGACCTTCAATTTTCAGCGTGGACTTACAACAATGAATGCACGAGAAAAAGTAGTGGTTGCACAGAAGTGTACGGTCACATCGCCGCTCGACCCCTGTGAACAACCTGCGGCTTATCAACCTCAAACCGGGTTGCTCGAAACGCTGGAGCGGATGAATCGTTTCCGAGAAACGCCAGAGGCGGCGGCGTTGTTGTGCCGTTTCGAGGAATCGACGGACTTGTCCCGGCGTTTGCAGTTGGGCATGGAACTGGCGATCAAGGGCGATCCGAGGATCGTTGCAGGGGCGCTGAATCATTTGGTGGCTATTCCCGCAGGTGAGGCACGCATTGGTATCGACGAGTCGCAAATCGATGCCGTCGTGCGTGAATATGCCGATGTCGGGGTCATTCGCGACTGGATTCTCAAGGAGGTACCTCGGCATACAGTGTCCCTGGCAGGCTTCAATATTTCGAAGTATCCGGTGACCAACCTGGAGTACCTGGCGTTTCTACAGGATTGCCCCAACGCGCAGGTGCCTACGTCCTGGCCTTTGCGGGCGTTTCCGCTGCACTACGCCAACCATCCGGTGTACTCGGTGAGTGCGAGCGCAGCGGATGCGTTCTGCACCTGGCTGTCGGCCAAGACCGGCAGGACTGTGCGCTTGCCTGACGAGGCGCAATGGGAGTACGCCGCCGGCGCGGGGAAGTTTGAATACCCTTGGGGCAATCGGGCCCGGACCGAAAACGCCAACACCGCCGAGCTGGGCCTGCTGTCCACGACGCCGGTCGGCGCTTTCCCTCAGGGCGCGTCGCCCTTCGGCCTTATGGACATGGGCGGGAACGTCGAGGAATACACCTCGAATGATTACGACGCGTACCCCAATGGTCCTTTTGTCATGGACGATTTGATCTCTGAGAACCGGCCGACCTATCGAATCACCCGGGGCGGTTGTTTTGGTCGTTTTGCCGACCTTTGCCGGGTTTCCCGGCGGCATGGATTGAGCATTACCCCCTATGCCTCGTTGTATGCCGTGGGCTTTCGGGTGGTCGCCGAGTGAGACAGCAAGCATCCGGGGGCCCGGACGGGTGGCGGTTGAGCAGAGATATCAACAGCCAGGCCATGCACACCATGTTGTCGTTCAGTGCCCTGATGGTCGCGAATGCCATCGACATGGTGTTCATCGCCCACCTCGGTCATGAACCACTGACGGCGGCAAGCCTGGCCAGCCCTTTCATGTGGTTGATGAACACGATTGCCATGGGCATTGCCCTGGCGATCAGTGTTCATGTGTCCAAGGGGCAGGAAAGGGCCGAGGGCAATACCGTCATCGATGTGCTGCTGCCCGGCCTGCTTATCGGTGCTGCGGTCTACGGGGTCGTGCTGCTGGGGGCAGGCCTGAACCTTGAGGCCGTGCTGGGTGCGATGGGGGCGGCACCCTCCATTTATGAGCAAAGTGAAGGCTATTTAAAGACGTGGCTTTACGGCTTCATCATTACCCTCACATTTGCTATTTCCACGGCGTATCTGCGGGGGCTGTCGTTGTTCAAGACCCAGGCCATCGTGGTAGCGGTGGTCTGCCTGATGAACATTGTGCTCGATCCACTGCTGATGTTTGGCGTGGGTGGCTTCGCCGGGTTCGGTCTGGTCGGCTCGGTGTATGCCGCCTGGCTGGCACAAGCCGGTGGTGCGCTTGTGTGCATTTACTTTGGCGTCAGGCGCACCCGGGCCACCGGTCCCCGCAACCTGGGGATGGGCAAGATGCTCCAGGCGGCCCTGAACATTTCCCGACTGGCCTGGGTGACCAGCTCCACGGCGACCTTCTGGCCGATCTCTGGAATCGTGGCCACTTACCTGATCTCGAAACTGGGAGACGCAGAAGTGGCAACCATGGGGGTTATTTCAAAACTGCAGCCCTTGATCATGATTCCGGTTTGGGGGGTGTCTGCGGTCACCACGGTGCTGTTGAGCAAGGCATACGTTCAACAGCGCCATGACCAGGTAGGGATGATCTTCAAGTCCGGCTATGGGCTGGTCCTGATGTGGCAAACCGCCGTGGCATTGCCGTTCATTGTCTTTGCCGGGCCCGTGGCTCGTTTCATGTTGGGTGGGTATGAAGAGGCGCTGCCCTTTGTGGTGACGTACTTGATGATCATCCCGATCACGGTATTCGGCAGGGGCATGCTGTACCTGGCAGCCCATGGCTTGCCAGCGATTGAAAGAGCCCGGACGGCCATGGCGATTGATGGGGTGTATGTCCTGCTGCTTCACACTGGTTGTTATTGGGTGGGCTATCTGTTCAACGATTTCAATCTGGCCCTGCTGATGCTGCTGGCGTTGAATCTGCTGGGGGCTGTGTTGGCGGTTTGGGTGGCTAAACATGCCCGCTGCTCCCTTTCCATGCCGAAAGCGCCACACCGGCCGATGGAAACTATTTGATCGTTAACGAAGGGGCGACTATGGAAGTGCTGATTATCGCTGGCAGCCCAAGAATGGATTCGCAAAGTTCAAGGGTGAGCAAGATTCTGGAAAGTTATGTACGTGACTACTCAGTATTTACACCGACAGTCTTGAACCTGGCAGCACAGCCAGTGGGCTCGCATAGTCATGAGCTTGCAAGCAGGGCCGAGGCTTTTATTGTTGTAGTGCCGGAACATTCGGGTATGGCTCCGCCGGTGTTGAAGGAGTTTTTTATTTCCAGCGAGTACCCGGTACTGGCGCACAAGCCGGCCTTGATTGTTTCCATTTCCAGCGGCTTGGGGGGGAGTTATCCGGTGCTCGATCTACGCGCGACTACTTATAAAAATACAAAAATCTGCTACATGCCGGATCACCTGATTATTCGTGATGTGCATAACTTTGGCGCGGATATGAGCAGCAGTGCCTACCCAGGCCTGGGGCGGCGTATCAGCGCCTGTGTGCAAATGCTGGAGTTGTACGCGCGTCAACTTTCGGCTGTTCGTGCGGACCTGTTGGGGGTTGGTGCGGCGATCAGTTACGGCATGTAATCAATTTGAGCTGAATCGACTATGAAACCACAAGAACTTCACCAGTTGGTGTTCAACTTCAGGGCGGCTCGAGCCGTCATGTTCGCGGTACAGGCAGGCCTGTTTGAAGAACTTTGCCAGGAAGACCTGACGATTGACGAACTGGTTGCCCGGCTTGAATTGCATCGTGTTTCTACAACGATCCTCCTGGAAACCCTTGTGCAGCTCAATGTCCTGAGCAAACAAGGCTTGCGCTACAGGGTTGCGCAAGACCTTCGGGCCACCCTGCGCCTTGATACCGAGGGGTCGATCGCCAACCTGCTGTTGCTGGACGCCAACCATTGGTCGAACTGGTCGGTGGCAGAGGATTTCTTCCGGCCTGGGCAGGCCACCTCGTTTGCCTACGACCGGCAGAGCAATTTTGCCGCCGCCATGCAACAGGGGGTCGGCGATATGAATGAGCGCTTGGCCCAAGTGTTACTCGCCCACGAACCGCAGCATATCGTGGATGTGGGAAGCGGCCCGGGGTTGTTGATCGAGCAGTTGCTGGAAACGGCGACACATCTGAAGTACACGCTGGTGGATTTTGCGAAAACCCTGGACATCGCCAAGGGCAACCTGAGTCGTTATGAACGGTTTGATGTGGACTTCCTGCCCCATGACATCGTGCTCGGTAAGTTACAGATAGAGGCTGATTGTATTGTCACCTCGCGCCTGTTGATGGGGTTTGACGAAACCGAGGCCAAGCAGATCCTGGCGAATATGTGCCATGGCCTGGTACACGACGGCGTGCTGGTCATCAATGAATTCGATACCCAGACAAAAGTAGGCGCCTTGATGTCGTTGGATATGCTTGTTAACTGCGGGGCGAGAGTCTATGGCCGGGAACAACTTGCGCGGCTCTTGGATGAGTTGGGTTTCGAGATAGTTTCAGAGCAAGCCACTACGGTGTTCACTCGCGCGTTGTCTGCCAGAAGGAAAGGGATATGAGCCAATCAAAACTTGGAAAGACCCCCCAGGCATTTGTCGATCAGATCTACGATGGACTTGAAGTCATCGACGAGGTGTTCAGCGCCAATGGGCTCGAATATTGCCTGGCGGCGGGTACTTTGTTGGGGGCTGTACGCCACACCGGCTTGATTCCTTGGGACGATGATGCGGATCTCTATATTCTTGAAGCGGATACCGAGAAGTTCTTTTCCCTGGAGCAGCAATTTGCCCAACGGGGTTATCGCCTCAGTAAACAACCGTGGGAACTATGGGGCGGGTATAAGGTGTTCCCTATGACGGGCATCTCCATGCCAGAAGAGAACAATCGTGATTACTTATATCCGTCTGTGGATATATTTCCATTGTCCGAACTGGATGGGCACCTTCGCTATACCAGCCCCTTGGCATTGGCAAACTGGCCCCGCGAGTACCTGTCCGTGGAAGATTGGCACTCGCGAGTCGCGACACCTTTTGGGCATCTGGATTTGCCGGCTCCCGACGCATTGGCATCCCGGCGCTATTTGGAGCGTGCGTACGGTCATGAATGGAATAGCCATGCGGCCAAGGGGTTTGATCATCGGTATGAAGTGGACCTGGACACCGAAAAAGTGACCCTGAGTGACTTTCGGTGTGCTGTAAAAACCCGGGCCTGAACCCAGGTCATCCTTGTTGATAGTCCGGCGTCACAGGGCGCCTGCGGGTTATCAACAGATTTCGCTACTTCGCTTTTGCTCTGCAACAGGTGAACTGTGATGAAAAAAGCTATTGTCCTTGCCGCAGGCATGGGGTCTCGCCTTGGGCGTGCCTCTGACTCTATTCCCAAGCCACTGACTGAGGTCAACGGCCTTAGTATTCTGGCTAACGCACTTAATATTCTTGTTGAAGCGGGCTACCAGGAAGTGGTTGTGGTGATCGGCTATAAAGGCCTGAAGATTCGGACTTTTGTAGCGGCGCTGGAGTTGCCGGTGACGGTGCGGTTTATCGAAAACGCAGAGTGGGCAACTACCAACAACTTGTATTCGTTGTACCTGGCTTGCGATGAACTGGCAGGCGAGGCGGGCGTCACGTTGCTGGAGGGGGATATCTTCTTTCGCGCTTCGGTGATTTCGGCATTGGACGCACACAGCGGTCGCGACTGCCTGGCAGTCGTGTCACCGCTTACGCCATTGATGGAGGGCACTTTTGCCGAGGTGGATGCCCATGGGCTGATCCGTCAGTTTGGTAGCAGCAAGGCCGATGATCATCTGACCGCCGATAGGCCACTTAAAACGGCCAATATTTATTATTTATCCGCCGATTTTTGCAAAAACTATCTGATCGGTGAACTGGAGCGAAACGTCAAAGACAACCGGGTCAATGACTATTACGAAGTGACCTTCAAAACGGCATGTGCGCAGGGCATGGGGTTCAAGGTCATTGAAGTCGACCCCGGCACCTGGATTGAAATAGATAACTTGTACGACCTGCGTATCGCGTCCTATCAGTTCTCCGAGCACAAACATGCGTTGCTTTCCAGCCAGCATGGAGGGTATTGGCGTTTTCCCGTGACCGATCACGCCCTGATCTATAACTTGCACTTCCCGCCTGCGGGCTTGAAGAAGCTGATGGTTGACCGCTTCGCTGACATTGCCCTCAACTACCCAGCCTCGGCCGGTGCGAGCCTGCCGCTATTGTCGGACTTCCTGGGGGTGCCTACCGAAAACCTGGTGATTGCCAATGGCGTCTCGGAGATCATTCGCCTGTTGCCCAGGCTTGTTAGCGGCAAAGTGCTGGTGTTCGAGCCTTCGTTCAATGAGTTCGCCAATGCCTTCCCCGTGGAGCGTGTCACCACCGTCAGGTTGACCGCGAAAAACCAGTTTGCACTGGATATCGAGCACACGTTGCGTGTTGTCGAGCAACAGAGGCCGGATGCGATTGTGCTGGTGACGCCGAATAATCCCACGGGCGGACTGATTCCCAAGGACACGATCCTGGAACTTTACGCACGCACCCAGGATCAGGCGCCCTACCTGATTGTGGACGAATCATTTCTCGATTTTGCTGGCGATGGGTGCGATCAGTCGGTGCTCCACGACCTCTTGGCTTTTCCAAGAATTATCGTGTTGAGAAGCATGAGCAAAACCTTCGGTATTGGCGGCCTGAGGCTGGGTTATGCGGCCAGTGCGGATCAGGGCTGGCTGGACGCCCTGCGTAAGGAACTGCCGATCTGGAACATCAACGGTTTTGCCGAGGAGTTCATGCTCAACCTTCCGCAATACCGTAAAGAATATGCCGCCAGCTGCACCCAGGTGCGACACGAAACGGATGACCTGGTTATGCAACTGCGTGAAATCGAGGCCCTTGAGGTGTTTGCCACCGCCAGCAACTTTGTACTATGCCGGTTGCGGCCGGGCTACCCGTCGGCCCTGGAGCTGGCTGCGTTACTGGTTGATGACTTCAGCATCTTCATCAAGGAATGCAGCGGCAAAGTGATGGATGACGCCGATCGGTACCTGCGCATTTCCTCCAGGAATCGCGAGCAAAACGGCAGGCTGATTGACGCGTTAAAACACGTGTTGCTTTTAGACGATTACACGCCGGCCGTTCGGGCCAGCGTCAGGCTGACGTGTACGACCCCCAGCCAAGATGCAGCTTTCAGCGAGTGATGGCCCCATGAACCCGATGGATTGCATGCAAAGGGCTATTGAGCTGGCACAGTTGGGCCTGTATTCCACCAGCCCCAACCCGCGAGTCGGGTGTGTCATCGTCAATCAGGGGGGCATTGTTGGCGAGGGCTGGCATGTCAGGGCTGGGCAGGCCCATGCTGAAGTGCATGCTTTGCGCCAGGCAGGCGCCGCCGCAGCTGGCGCAACAGCTTATGTCACGCTGGAACCCTGCTGCCACTTTGGCTCCACCCCGCCTTGTGTCGATGCGCTGATCGAGGCGGGAGTGAAGCAGGTGGTTATCGCTATGGTCGATCCCAATCCGCAGGTTGCCGGCCAGGGCGTCAGGCGCCTGCGTGCTGCCGGCATCAGCGTTGCGTTCGGCCTGCTGGAGCAACAGGCGCGGCAACTCAATCGAGGGTTTATCAAGCGAATGGTCACAGGTTTGCCACTGGTACGGGTAAAGATGGGTATCAGCCTGGATGGCCGGACTGCTATGCACAACGGTGAAAGCCAGTGGATCACCGGGCCGGCGGCGCGGGCAGAAACCCAGCGCTTGCGGGCGCAATCGAGTGCCGTCATCACCGGTGCCGACACGGTGTTGCGTGATCAGGCGCGGCTGACGATCCGCAAGGCCGAGTTGCCGTTGGAAGAGTCCCAGGCCTGCCTGGCCATGGAGCGACCGCCCCTGCGGGTGTTGATTGACAGCCAGAGACGGGTGCCCCGTGACGCTGCCTTTTTCACCGCCGGCCCGGCGTTGGTGGCGACCACTTCAACGTCACTGGCCGATCCTGGCGCGGGCCAGGAGTTGCTGATGTTTGACGCGGTCGATGGGCAGGTGCCGCTCGAAGAGTTACTCAAGGCCTTGGCAAAGCGCGGGGCCAACGAGGTGCTGATCGAAGCCGGCTCGCGTCTGGTGGCTGCGTTCGCGCGTTTGAACCTGGTGGATGAATATATTTTCCATATTGCTCCCAAGTTCCTGGGGTCTTCGGCCAAACCTGCGTTGGCGTGGCCGATCGACAAACTGGGGGACGCGATGAAGCTTGAATTCACCAGCGTCAGGCCATTGGGGGAGGATATTTGTGTGATTGCGCGGCCGGCGTGAACCGTTCCGCAAGGCTCGGAGAGCCCGGGCGATTTGCTCTAAGGCTGCGGTGACGGCTTTGCAGCCGCGCACGCCCAGGTTTTATTGCGTACGCCCGCTGAGTCAACGGTGCATGGGGTAAACCACAGGGGTTGCCAGCCGATCATCCCAACAGGTGTTTGGAGATCAGCCTGGAAATTTCAACAATCGAGGTTTTGCCGGTGAACTCGAACTTAACTTTGCCCAGCGACGAAAAATAGATCTCCAGTTCCGAATCCAGGTCAAACGTGCCGGAGGTCTCCACCGAATACGCGACGATGTTTTTGTAGGGCAGGGAGGTGAAGTCTTTCTTGCTGCCGGTGATGCCCTGCACGTTCACGGCGATGATGCGCTTGGTGGTGAACACCACGCCGTCGCGCATGGCTTTGTAGGCATCCACCACGTGTTCGTCATCGAGCAGCAGCGATGCAACGCGTTCGGCGTATTCGTTGTTTTGCTTGAGTTTAAAGAAGCCTTTGTTGTTGAAGTCGATCATTGGACGGTCCTGGTGGTGTGTCTGGGGAGGGCGCTACAAGATTGCCTTGAGGTAGTCCTTGAGTGCTTCGAGTGGGGGCTTGAGTTCCTCTAGTGTGGAGGCTTGCTGAACTTCAGTCGCAAGCTTTTGCAGCTCACGGCCCAACACCGTGTTGGCACCACCCAGGGTTGCCAGGGCCGGCTTCATGCATTCATCTACCTTGCGTTGGATGGATGTCAGGTCGCTACTGCGTACCAACAACCCGAACACTTCCCGCTCATACCCATCCATGACCAGATCGTCACGCAGGATCGGGCTACCATCTTCGGTCTCGTGCACCAGCTTGAGGGCGAATAGAGCAACGGCTTCGAGCGTCAATTCCATGGGGCGCAGTCCTCTACAATCAGGTGCGGTAGGCGGTGAGGGCAAAAAAAGACCTTGAGCTTCAAGGTCTTTCTTTAAAGCATTAATTGATTGATTTGTATAGATTAAATTGGAAGTGCCCATTCATCACCTGCACCGAACGCGGCTTCCAGCACCGAGTAATCCCCGGGGAGGACAGGCAATGCGCTGCACTACGTAGCCGCATCAACTGCACAGAGCGTGCAACAGACACGCCCACGAAGGCGGTTAACTGTCGGTGGAAGTGAAATGCCGAAAAGTTCGCCACCCGGCTCAACGTCGTCACGGACAGGTCGCCTTCGAGATTGGCTTCTATATAGGTGAGTACTGTATTGAAGCGCTTTGTGTAGGCGGCGTTGCTCGTTAAGTCAGTCACTGGGTGGAGGCTCCGGGGAATTCGGTAGGCGCTAGCGTCGGTGATACCAGCGTGCCGCGCCTAGCCGAGCTTGCTGAGGTTGCAATTGGCTGCCTTGGAAAGATTTTTTAGACGGGGGTTGACCACGTGTTTTAATCCTGTATTATTCGCCTCCCGCTGACGAGAGATCGAAAGCGCAAGTGGTTGAAGTTGTTGAGGAAATCCTCGAAAACTTCTGAAAATAACCACTTGACAGCAAGTGAGGCTGCTGTAGAATGTGCGCCTCGGTTGAGACGAAAGATCTTAACCAACCGCTCTTTAACAACTG
>Ga0180008_1002169_pt1 | contig 10906 bp, 15 predicted proteins | sample MM_PW_MetaG_FD_121121 | JGI IMG/M metagenome (GOLD analysis project Ga0180008, IMG submission 121121) | Groundwater microbial communities from the Aspo Hard Rock Laboratory (HRL) deep subsurface site, Sweden - MM_PW_MetaG | ecosystem: Environmental > Aquatic > Deep subsurface > Groundwater... | reverse complement strand
TTGTCCCTCAACTGCAACTGATACTGTGCCCAAGTCTAATACAAATGTTCCATCAGCCAATTTTTTTGTCTGTAGAAATTGCCATGCTCCATTAACAGTGTTATATCCAACCATAGCACTGTACTTAGCTCCAGAGCCATCCTTTGGGATAATTAAATCCTTGAATAATGGATCAGCTGCATAAGAAACCTCTGTAATCGTCAATAATAACACTATAGCGAGTATTCTCTTAATCATATCCTCCCCCTTGTGCCCATAATGTTTCAAGCTCTTGTGATTGCTTGATAGGAACAACATGTCTAATAGCATCTCTGTATTGACTTTCTATTTCCGAGACACCGTTCCAATCTCGCAATTTACCTAACACCCTTTGCAACATATATAATATTAATATCTCCGCATCTTCATCTGGGACAAAAATATTCTCTGTCTCGGACACTATTTTATTTGGTTTGCAAAAATAATTTAATAAAATTGTACCTGCTTGCACCGCATCCATCACAAACAAGTTGCCCTGTATGAAATACATTGAAGGCGTTCCTGTTGTGATGGATGCGGCAGGTATTGTGGTAAAACTTCTCATTTACATATACACTCCCTATCCTATGTCGTACTCCATGCACTATCTCCACCAGCGTTTGTCGAACACATCCGCCAATGATAAACTGTCGCATTCGATAAGGGAATTGTAAGCACCTTGCTTGTGCCAGTCAACCCATCAAATGACTGCACTGCAGCAGCATCAAGAAACCCATCTGTAATCCCCACCTTTAACTTATAGCTATCAGCACCTGTTACTGCTCCCCAAGTAAAAGTGGTTAATACTGCTACATTTGTCGCCAGATGTGTTGGTGTATTCAACACTGGCACACCTGCTACCGCTACGATTGTCGTAAAACTTCTTGCCATACTCCATCCTCCTAATCCTAAAATTGAGCTATAAGCTCTTATTCTCCAATAATATGTTGTACCGTTCTCAAATATGACTGTCTGATTTGTAGCAACACAGCCTTGAAACAAAGTTTCCTGTGAAAAGTTTGCATATTTACTATATGATATGTGATATGAGTCTGCCCCTGCAACGGCTGTCCATGAAAGGGGAACAGCAGCATTAATATTTTGAGCATTATCGGCAGGTGAAATTAATTCAGGCGTACCAATAATTGTCGTAAAACACCATGCCCCCGACCAATCACTCTGTCCAACAATATTAGTTGCCATTACTCTCCACCAGTATGTTGTTCCATAATTAAGGTTAGGGTCATCAAACTGGTTGCTGGTAAAATTCCCCATAGTCTTACTAACAGCACCAGTAAAAGCACTATTTGTCGCTCTTTCAATGATATATCCTGTTGCCCCTGCGGAAGCCTGCCATGTAACCAATGGGTTTATTGGAATGCTTGTTGCGTTATGGGCAGGGGATGTTAAAATAGGAGCAAGGGGTGCTGTAAAGGTAACTTGTCGAATAGCTGCAACACAGAAAGCTTCTGTTTTACCTGCTAAGCTCGCACTACCAGTATCAAATAATATGCGGTATGCGTTTGCATACCAATCTGCGTGAGGTTCTTCTGTTGAACTCCAAAAAAATTGGGTGGTTAACCCAAGAATAATACGATTTGTATGAATTGCTATTAATTCATTTAATGCGGGTAGATACCAGTCTAAAAACCCACCACCAGTATAATCTTTGCAAACTTTGGCAGCATAATCTCCTGCTCCTTGAACGGCAATTATTAAATCTGTATTAGCTTTCCCATCATCAACAGATTTGGCATTTGTAAGAGTAAGAATGTCACTCCACCATTGGCAATTATTTACCCTTAATTCATGAGAAACCACTTTTCCTGTCAATCCATCAGGAGAAATCCAAAATACCTTTCCACCACCATAAACATCCCCAATACTTGCCATTTATCTCATCCTCCTGCTACAACTACCTGCTGGTTAAATTCCTGTCTTTCCCCAAAATCCATAGGGTATAGCAGAGTATATGATACACTATCACACGAATACATTGCCTTTTTTATTTCCAGTATATCTTCTGGCAACCTAAAGGCATTGTATTGAGTGTCAATCGTAAATAAACCCTCTTTCTTAAAGGCATGTGTCCGTTTGGCATAATCTATCTGTGCCATATTCAAAAGATGCAACAACCATGTCCTTGATATTTTGCCTTCTTCATCATCAACCCTTCCGAGTACATCATCTATTATCTCAGCAGCGGTATAAGCCATCAAGACCTCCCTTTAGCTGCCTCAATAGATGATATTGTTGCTGCATTAGCACCTAAAATATTCTGTACTACCCCTGCAATTGTCTGCTCTGCCGCATTAGCAGCATCTACTCTGTTCAGTTTTCGTAATGCCATCATCTCAACATAATCAATAATTAATCCGTGATATTCCTCTGGCAATGAAGAAACCAAAACAGACTCGGAAAACGCTACAATAGGCTTTAGATAATCTATTCTGATATGTCTGGCTGTGCTACCACCCATAAGAGTAACAGGATAAAATTCAATCTTACCCGACCACTCAACATAGAACGGTTCTTGTTCTGATGCTCCAAAACTATTATCTGCTGAGTTTATTTCGTCTATTTCCTTTCTCTTTGCCTTTTTACCAGAAATAAGTACTCTCCGTACTTGTCTTAATGGAGGCAATTCGTATCCATCTACAGGGATTATTACTTCCTCTTTTTTGGATGCTGTCATCTTAGGTGAGAGGACTGGCAATAATTGGGTATAAGTAATATCTTGTCCAATATTCGCCCAATGAATAAGAAGCGTATCGGTTAAAGCACCACTCTTAGCATTTACCCTTGCTCGAACATCAGCCATTATTTGTGTTATTGATATTGACATCTACTTTACCCCCAGTAACTCGGCTATCCCATTAATGTATTGTGCTTTATAACTATTCGCTTCTGGTTGCCTATCAATTGCATACCCTTGAGATAGAGAATAAGCAAATATTAATTCCTCAAATTGGTCTAATTCTATTATATCGGCTTTCACAGATAGCGTGTTTGGTATTTTGAGATAGATTGATTCTATTGTGTTTATCCCCGCAGACAATGACGGATATATCTCAACTTTTCTTTCCCTGATTGTTGCCATTGGTTCACTCTCTGTAGGGCAATAATCCATATTTTTTGATATTAGCTGTCTTTCTCGTAACAGTATTGGCTTACAAGGGATATTATAATAAACCACCTCAATCATCCTCATAAAGTCATCAGGAAGAGGGTACATATAGCTCCCTGTTGTGCTTGCAACACTATCTTGTTTACGGCTTACCACTAACATAGATAACGCATCAATGGGTAGTTTCCAAGCCAAATCCTTCTGTGCATCATTTATCCATCCGATTTTGACAGATTCAGCATAAATCGTATTGTCCTTATCTTTGAAATGGTTATTAATCCTTGTTAAAATATTATCAACTGTTACCGCCATCTTGCGCCTCTCTTGCTGCATCTAAAAGACTTTTGATTTGTGCTTTTCTTTCATCAGGGATGCCCTTCAATACTCCAACTGCAATCTTCCAGTATAAAACATTAAACTTCTCTGGATTCAAAGCATCATCCCACTTTTGTCCAGCAAGTTTACCGGTCTGTATCGTATCGTCAACCGTTATCGTTTCCTCCACTTCAATTTTCTCCTCTACCACAGATACTGACTCAACCTGTTTCTCCTCTACCACTACTGGCTTAACCTGAATTTCCATTGGCTTAAAAGTTGGGATGTCTTCTATCCTTCCGTAGATTTGTAGTTTTGGTTTCCCATCACTACGCCTAAAAGCAACCCGTATATCATCTGTTGCTGTTCCATCACCAACAAAAAACAATGCTTTTCCGAGTACCATAACCTGATATTGTTTTGGTTTTATACATACCTGCTCATAGGCACAAATATCTATAAACTCAACATCTCCGTAGTTATACACATAAACAATCTCAGACATCATGACCCCCTAATAGTTTAGGTGGAGGAGTGAGACATTTACTCACCCCTCCATCCCCTTATGCTGCATTATGCAGGGATAGTAAACCCTACATGCTTTCCGTTCAATCTCGGCTCTTCACACCACAGGCACATCATTGCCTTAATATATAAGGCTTTTGCATGTACCATGTTTCCTGCCCTTGCAGGAGTGCTTGCATCCATTGCGGTTACAGACTCCCAGTCGCCAATCGCAAAGTCAAAATCTGGGTCAATGAACAGCCGTGTAACATCTTCGTTCAAATGCAACCACTGGGTGGCAGGGCAATTGATGTCTGATATTACAGGAGACCCATTCAGGAACAGATGCTTAATATTCCTTGCTGCCAACTCATGGTCAATTTGAACATACTCAGATAACTTTCCTAATTGAAAGGCTGCCTCTCTCCATAATGAAGAGGTAGTAATTTGGATGGTTGGCACAACTTCTATCCCATCTGTTAGCTTGTCGTGCATAGCATCAATTCTACTCAAACTAAAATCCGTAGCAACAGCTAATCCAGAATAGGTTTTAACATTTCCATTGAACCAACTGTTAGATACTGGTGGAGTAGCACCATTATTGCCTGTCCTGTCTATTCCCCCATACTTATTACCCTCTGCTACAATAACAGTTAAGCTATCAAAAGCTAAGGAGTTATAATCGGGTGCAAGAGGATTTGACCTATCCCCCTTCCACAAATCTTCTGCTACATCCTTTTTTAGTCCTTTTGTGGTTTGTTCCATACGAGTTCCCATCAAATTAAAAATCTGATTTCCTGTCTTATTGGCACTCTTGTCGCTATCAAACAACAATACATTGCCTACACGAGTACCATAGGAAACCTTCATTGGCATTTCTGCCTGAAATTCTGTAGGGACAACGACAGCGGTTCTTCCATCTGTACGCACAGAAGGCTTATAGGCATATTGAAGCATTTTATAGTTTTCTTCACCACCACGATACCTTTCTGCCCCTCTTGCTTTATCCCCTCGTCCATAATACATCCGTTCCATTAACAAGGATGTTTTGGATACCTGATTTCTTAATCCTGGTCTAAACTTAGAAATGATACCATCTCTAAGTTCACTTAAATTTAATTCAGCCATTTTATATCAACTCCTTTTGTTATTTAACCGTTTTGTTTTCAGCCATACGGCTTAAATTCTACAGCAGCCTCTTTAGCGGCTTCACTAAAACCCCTAAACGGTTTCTCTACACTTACAATTCCTCCTGTCCCACCATTAGGTGCAATCCGTGGGGGAGTTTTCTTTTCATATTCTACCAATGCAGCAGCCTTTGCTTTCGCAGCATGATGTGCGATATTAGCGTCTGAACCTCGCAGAATGTCATAAGCAACGGATAACATTGGTATCTGGTTTTCATCAGCAAAAGCAGTAACATCATCATAGGAAAACATATCACCACTTGTTTTAATTTTAGCGGCAATCTGTTGTTTGTCTGTTTCAATAATCCTATTGCTCTCTCCCTGCTCACGGAGTAGTCTTAGCCTTTTCTCTTCGGCAATCTCTTGTTTTGTTGCCTGTAATTCTTTTTTGTAAATCGCTAATTCGCTGAACTCATCCCCCAATCCTGTTGGTTGCTTCCCTTCCAATATGTCATCTAATGCTTGCTTAAAGTCTTCCTCTGTGCTATATTTGTCAATAACAGGTCTCCATCCTTCAATAACCTGTCGTTCAGACTCCAACGCCCTTCTTTCCTCTGCGTTTTTCTGTGCTGCCACAGTATTTGCCTTTTTCCAGTCAGCATCTTGCTTAGAAGTAGTCATTGCTGAAAGTATCTCATCTGGAGTATACTCATTCTCCCCTACCTTAATTTTTGTAGGTGGGTTTGGTTCTCCGACTGTATCACCCTCCTCCGCAAAAAGCTGAATATCAAAATCATTCACATTTCTTATCATTTCTTTTCTCCTTTTGACTCTTGTTTAAGTTGGCTATTAAGCACTGTTAGTTGGCTTTAAGCACTTTATTAAGTTGGTCTATTCCGAGACGCAACGCACATCCATTCCTGTACCAATCATCCGCCTACTCTGCCTGCTTTTCTGTACATACCAGATACCATGCTGGATACAGGTTGATACCCCGAACTTTGTCCACTTGGAACAGTAGACTCCTGTGGCAACATATTTGCAACACTTTCACCTTCAGCTATCTTTGTCAATCCTTCAATGGTCATTGCCAAAAACTCATCGACTGCTGGGTCTCGCACAACTTCATCTGCTCTTATACTCGCAAGAACAGTTATCACTTGTACAAGTTGCTCTGTCACTGTTGGTGATGGTGGTTGCTGTTCTCCACCTTGCATTCCTGCTGGCATTTTATAGCCACCTTGATAATTTCCTATCGGTGCTGGCATTCTTATCCACCTCCCATTTGTTTTGTCATCTGTGCAAGTTGCTGTTGCAACCCCTGATTTTCTTGTAGCATTTGTCCCATTTGTGTTTTAATTTGAGTTAATTCGCCCTGCTTTGCCTCTATTTTATCAGCTAATTCTTTTGGATTAGCCCATCCTAATGTTTCAAGTTTGGTTTGTAAATCTAATTCTGGTAGCAGCATCACCTGATCCATTTTTAGCAATTTACTTGACGCTGCCGTGCTACCTGTAGAGATAGTCAAGTTCATTTCATCTAACGCTTCCATGTCCTTAAAACTTTTCGAAACTACTCTTCCATCGTCATCCCGAATAGTTATTTCTTTCCCTGACATCCAATGCAATTTCACATATTCTTTGCATTGTTCAGCCCATTCAAGCAACCCATTCTCAAGGTTACGAATTTTAGGTCTCGTCCTACTTTGTTCAGCCTCACTAAATAACATAGCCTGTGCTGCTGTTCGTGTAGGCATACCAGCATGTTGGCCTGTGATGCTATCCAATATCTTCAACAGGTTGTTTATTAGCCCCACAAATTCTGGTGGCAACATAGGGACTCGCATAAAATCTACTTTATCAAAAAATCCTGTATTTACATTTAATATTTCTCCTGCCCTTGTAACCCAATTTTCATTGGTTACGCCTGAACCAATCTCAGCTTTTACAGGTGGGTTTGCTACCAAATCCATATAATTACATATCTGACTCATAAACTTGTTGATAAGAAATTGTGGAGACAGCATCCATTCTACTTCCCCACGACCCCAATATCCTTCTGTAGTATAATCATCTATCTTGCAAATAGGGATAAAAGGATATTGCCATACTTGCGAGATAGACTTCAATATCACATCCTCTACCATCACATAATATCGCCATGTAGGATATTTACGAACACCACCTGCTTTCTCTAAATCTTTTACCCAAAACTCACGGATTAATAACCTTTCTTGATCGTTGAGATTTTCTGTTGGTCTACTAATAAGACTTCCTAATCCATAAGAAACTTGTCTGGCTGACTCTTTTATCCCTGCCCACATCCCTTTAGCAGCTTCCATTTCCATATCAGGCATAAACTCATAAGCAATGTTTCTGGTCTTTCTAATGTCCTTAATCTCATCTCCAAATCTCTCTTGAAGGATAATTTTGGGAATTAGTCTTGCCTGAATGTAATAAGGCATATCATCTATTCTTGACTCAAACGGTGCGGGGAAACAAGAGAATGGGCTTGTATACCTCGTTTTAATTGCTCTGGTTTCAGGACAACATTCTGTCCTGAAATGTCCTGAACCAACCACCAATGCACACCTTACAATAATCTGTATCTCGCTATCCATTCTACTTTTACGCCATAGATATTTATTAAAAACATCCTTCATCACATTGGCTTCGTCTTCAAGATTAATATTGCTTGGTATAACATCAAATATTGGTGGGCTATCAGTAATATTGCTTAAAACATCCTCTATTGTCGCCCCTATTTGGTTTAATACTGCAGCTGCCTTTTTAGGCTTTACTTTTCTGGCATCCCAATGATTGCCGTTATGTGCCTCCCAATAACCTAATGCGTTTTTCCCAAAGTTAGTTAGTTTTCTGTATCCAAACGCATTTGTCCATAGTTCATTTTCAAGATATTGCTTTATTTGTTCGTCTGTTCGTGTTGAATTAATTTTTTTAATCATAATTAAAATTGTCTCTATGTATAAAATCTACATCGTTCTTTTTCCCCCACTCTTCCATCTGATATTTTGTGGTAAAAGTAGGTCTATCTCCATTTTTACCTATAACTTGACACTTCACATCTTTCTTGAACCCGATTTTTATTTGTGGAGCCGTTAAGTATGCTCTTCTCATTTCTCCACCACATCCACAATGTTTTACGCCTTCGTATGGAATAAAAACCTCTTGTGGCTTTTTACATGCTTCACACATATATTCAAAAACTGGCATTAAAATTAGACCTCCGATGAACCATCTTCAAGAATTTTCTTAAACCTTTTTTTATTCATCTCATCAGCCGTATTTCCTATCAGGGGAATATCAGGTAAAGCAATTATTGGTTTGTTTTCTTTACATCTCCATACAATGTGTGCACCTATTAATACACAAAGCATATTTGACAATATCACAAACAGAATAAAACCGCCTATGTCAATTAATCGTATAGCCATGCTTCTGCATCCTCCCTACTTTTTATCTCAGTATTACGGAGAAAAGAAGATTGCGGCAATATAACATTACAACACTTTCCTTCGTTTATCTGCCGTAATGCCAATAAATACGCCATCACCCTGTCATCATGGCAACCTGCTCTTGCTCCACTTGAGCCATCATCATTCCTGAGATAATTTTGAAATTCCTCAATAGTTTCTATATCATGGATAATTCCCAAATTATGAACATATCTCTTGCCGTCCAGCAAAAGCAGTGGTTTTGTTCCACCATCACCTCTGCCACCTTTTGTCTCCCAACCTAACTTGTCCGATATTGCACAACCAAACTGGTCATATCCTGTTTCTCTTCGATATAAATTATAATATCCTAATTTCATTACTTGGTTTTGCACTGCCCTACCAATGCCGCCAGTAACCTCTATTATTACAGTTGATTCGCTATACCATTTACCAGATTTCACAGTTTCTAATGCAAGGGTATCCTCATCCACCTTACCGTAATATTTAGCAACCTGCTCGCAATTACTAATATCAAGTATCTGGATGCAACTATAATCATCTGACTCGCCTGTGGATGAGTCTACCCCTACAGAATAAATATGCCCTTGCTTAGGCATCTCCCATACTTTCCAGTTTCCTAATTTCGTATCATCAAAAGATACTGCCCCACCAAGTGGTAATACTAATCTCCCTTTATGCTTTGGAGCCACTCCATGTAATTCTTTTATTTCTTGTAACTTCTCGTTGTTAAAGACCCCTGTTCCCGCAATGGTAACAAATTCACCAAGTATCCTTACTTTATATTCAGCTTCAGAGCATCCCTCTTTCCACTCATCTTTCTGGTCTTCTGATAATGAAAAATTATCATCCATCTTTGCAGAAAATACATCATAGTTAAGGCTGCCTCTCTTCTGAAAAATATCTTTATAAAGGTAGGTATTATACCCTGCCATAGGAAGAGCAGCACCCCAAACATAAAGTCTGCGGTCCCTTCCGTCCTTACTTCCTTTTCCTCTCATCTTGACTTCTTTATAGACATCAGCCCTTATCTCTTCGTCTATCTGCACCCAGTCAAGAAGAGCAGCCTGAAATTTAAGCCTACCACTATCTGCACTCTTAAAAATACATGTGCTGCCATTAGTAAGTGTCAACCTTTTCTTAGAGGCACTCCAATTAGCTATATCAGCGGGAGGAATTAACTCAAATATTCTTGGGACTATGGTATCCCGTACCGTTGGCCAGTCCACGCCAATAACATATCCATCATTCGGAGCAGGGATTAACTTGTTGAACCCCATCATAGTCAAAGCCGTTTTTATGTGGCAAGCCTCTGACTTGCCTGATTTATTCGCTCCAATAATATGGCAATTTGTTTTCTTTGATGTTAGAAAATCATACTGGTATTGAAATGGAGCATATCGAGGATCATCTTTGCTCTTCTTGATATATCCTTCTTTCAATGCTTTCCAAAACTGCAAAATAGGTCTCTTCCCTATTTCAATCTCAATATCATCATCCACACCATCTGCCTGTTCAAAACATATTTTAGTCTTTTTTGCCATGATGTGTTTGGCTATTTCTTGCCTATCCTCCTATTAAGAAGTTCAACTGATGACACATGAGCATTTGGCTTTATGCTTGCAGTATTACTTTCTTGCCCTTTTTTTGAAAATGAAACAAGTGTATCTATTGCCTTAACAATATCACTTGTCCTAATTTTATCGGTCTCAATATAATGGATAGCAGAGATTATTTTGAGTAATGCTAATTTAGCGTAAATATCAACTGAGGATAATGCAAACATTTCTTTAAGGTGTTCTTTGATTTTTTCTGTGGGAATTGATAAACGGAGGGATATTTCTACTAATGGATTGCCGTTGGACAACATGGAACATGCTATCTCTGATACTCGTGGATTAGCACAAAGGGGACATTCAGACAAGTGAAGATTAACGCTATTGATAATCTCATCAAGCGTGTCTGCTACTGGATAATCTATTGCTTCCTGTAATGCCGTGTTTGTTAAATTCATAGATTTGCCACCCCTTTCAAGCATAAAAAAAGACAATGAAATGATATTTAATTATCACTCCTTGCCTTGTTCGGGGAACACCCTATGATTTCTCAGAAGCTCAGGAATTGGATACTTTATACTTAATAATTGGCTCAACAACAGCCGACATTAATTTGCCTTGATGCTTAAATAATATAATCCTAACCTCACCAAACTCTGTCAGTTGGTCAACTTCTTTTATTAATTTCATTAACTCAGGATTTTCCGTAAACCCCTGATAACATATTTTATCCATAATATTTTATATTATACACTATATTTTTACTTTTGTCAAGCATTATTTT
>Ga0180008_1002168_pt1 | contig 10908 bp, 16 predicted proteins | sample MM_PW_MetaG_FD_121121 | JGI IMG/M metagenome (GOLD analysis project Ga0180008, IMG submission 121121) | Groundwater microbial communities from the Aspo Hard Rock Laboratory (HRL) deep subsurface site, Sweden - MM_PW_MetaG | ecosystem: Environmental > Aquatic > Deep subsurface > Groundwater... | reverse complement strand
GAAGACTAAAAAAGTAACCATAAGTTTAACGGCTGAACAACAGCAACAAGCAAAAGAAATAAGTAAAGAAGTTCTTGGGAATGAAAATATATCAGGACTTTTTGCTTATTGGATTAATCAGCATATTAAACGCTCGAATGCTTCTTAATATAGTTGCTAACGGAACGCAGGTATGTTCTGATTTTTTACGAATTTGAAACACTAAAATAAATAATAATGATAACAAAAGAGCAAATAATTGACATTTTAGAAGAACACACATTTAAAGTGTACCAACACGGAGATGTTGTTGCAAAGAGCGACTTTGACAATATAGCAGATTGTATAGTAAAAAATTTGAATATACCTGATGTTATAGATACGGTTTGCCACAGATGCAAATCCGACATAGCAGAAGAATTTATTCCTAAATGCTATTGCCCTGAATGTGGGGCAGAATGGCAAACTGGACTATAACAGGACCGTATATACACCTATGTTTGTTAAACAATTTAAAGCGTGGTATATGAAAAATTACAGAGTTAATTCACGGGAGGAAGCGTATCAGTTAATAAAGGGCAATTGTGGAAAGAAAACTCAGCTACTTTTACAACAGCTTTTAAAGGAAGATGATTTAATTAGTAATATTAATGAAGCTATTGATAAACTTTTCCTTTCAAAACAATATGACTATAAATATATAGTAAACACCCAGGACTATGTTGTGTATATTAATAAATCATATCAGGATTTTGTTAACATCGGTGATACTTTGAATATAGAATTTATTGAGGTTGATAATAAAAAGGGTGAGGGGAGATTGATAATTGGTCGGCATAAATTTGATCAGATAAAAAAACAGGTTGCTTGTTTTCTTAACAAAAAGAATCCTACTAGTGATCTTGTTATTTCCGGTCAAATGTGGTCATGTAGAGTAGATCATGTTAAGGACAACTGCATGATTGTTTCTGCTATGGAACTAACAAAGTTGAATATTGAAAAATTAAAGGAAAAGTTTGAGGGGTGATTGTGAATTTTGTTATTTTTATAATATGGAATTGTGGTTAACGATATTAATAATTAGTGGAACATTCCTTGTCTTTTTTGTTGCAGGGATTGTTGAATTTTGGTTTTTATTGAGAAAAGCGAATAAAATAGCTTATGATAGGGACTGTTTTGAGTGTGATTTGAATGAAGAAAGAAATAGAATGTTATATAACATTCGCCAACTTCACATTAAGACACAGGATTTAAAGAAAATATCTTGTGAAGTTCACTCCTTTCTTGGGAAACAAGGGATTTCAGAAGAAGAAAGAACAAACATAAAAGAAATTGAAACTTGTCTTGAAAGTTATGTAATCAGTTTTGAAAAAGACTTTTTCACGATAGCAAACTATCCAATTGATGAACAACAAATAGATGTGGTTTCAAAACAACTTGCCTCCTGTGCTTTTCTTGTCAATTAATCTCATTATTTTGTAAATCAAAGTAAATTTAATATCTTTATATTCTATTATAATAGGAATTTACTTTAGAATTATAACAATGAGAAACCCGAAAGACCTTTTCACAAACCTCAATGAAATGACTGTTGAGGAGTTTACAAAAGCAAAAGAAATGAATGGTTGGGATAGTTATGATGAGTTAACTGTTTCCAAATGGTATAAAGCCGTTAATGAAACAATACAGAAAGGGGAGGTGAATCAACTTTCAGAAAAGGATGTTTCAAGTATTGAGAAGGCCAGAGAGAACTTTGATAACTTTCAAAAAGTTATTGTTGTTGGCAAGGGCGGTATTAAAAGAAATATTTATGTGCTTGATAAAAAGGAAGAACCAAAAGAAGAATAAAAATTTAATTGGCATTTTATAATTTATTGGTTTTTCAATGTCTAAACCTATTTCCAAAGAACTTGAAGAAATAATTGAGTTTAAGCAACAAATTGATGTAGAAGCTCAATTAATAATTCAGAAGGCTTTAAACAGCAATGACCCCAATGCTATAATTAAAGCTAACAATATTATTACACAACTTGAAAAGACAAAAGACGGGTACAAGTCTTATATTTTTGATCCCTGGCAGTTTAATCAACAACTTGGTTATAAGTATAAGCCTGAAAATCTTACTTACCGTCATTTGCGTAATATGGCCAGGACTCCGGTAGGACGATCTGTTATTGGTACACGGATAGATCAGATCTGTCGTTTCGGACAACCACAGACAGATGAACAGGCTGTTGGCTGGATGATAAGAAAGAAAAGAGGACTGTTTGATAATAAGAAAAAGGAACTAACCAAAGAAGAACAATACAGGATTGAGGACATAACTGAATTTATTCTTCATGCCGGGGTTTTAGAAGATAAGTGGGGAAGGGTTTCATTTGATCAGTTTTTGAGGATGACAATGAAGGATTCTTTGGAGCTTGATCAAATGACTTATGAAATCAGGAGAACCCGGAACGGTAAACTTTACTCTTTTATGCCAACTGACGGAGCAACCTACCGGTTATCTGATAATTTCACTCAAAAAGAAGAAAAGAGGGTAAAAATAAATGGTTACTTTCCAACTTATGTTCAAATTTATGAAACTCAAGTTGTAAGTGAGTTTTATCCCTGGGAGTTGTGTTTTGAAATGAGAAACCGGACAACTGACATTTTACAAAACGGTTATTCTATTTCAGAACTTGAAGACTTGGTTAAAATTGTGACGTGGATGTTGTACGGCGACAGCTATAATGGCATGTTTTTTAGCCAGGGGTCTTCACCAAAAGGTATTTTAAAAGTTTCAGGAAACATAGATACTCAGAAACTTGCTCAATTTCGTCAGCAATGGCAAACGATGATGTCTGGAGTAAGTAATTCACATAAGACTCCTATCATTGAATCTGACAAAATGGAGTGGATTGACTTGCAGAAGAACAATCGTGATATGGAGTTTAAAGAATGGAATCAGTATTTGAGGGGAATGTTTTGTGCTGTTTACAAAATTGATCCTTCAGAGATTGGTTTTCCGTATACAGGCGGGAAGGGTGGATCATTGTTTGGTGAGCAAGGACAGAAACAGAGGACTGATTTTTCAAAGGAAAAAGGGTTAAAGCCTTTATTAAAGTTTAGGCAGTATGATATAACTAAATATTTGGTTTCAGAACTTGATCCTGCTTATGAGTTTGTATTTACAGGACTTGACCCGGAAGACGAACAGCAGTCTGTTGATTTGGATGTAAAGCGTATCCAAAACTGGATGACTGTAAATGAAATCAGGGAAAAGAGAAATTTACCTCCAATTGAGGGTGGTGACGTTGTTCTTAGTTCTGTTATGTTACAGTATAAAGGTCAGCAGATGGGTATGGGCGGTGGTCAGCCACAGCCGGGAATGGAAGGTGAAGAGGAAGATATATATGAAGAAAACCCATTTGAGCAGTATGAGAAAGGAGAAAACCCTATTATGTTAGCATTAGATGAATGGATTGAAAAAGGAATGCCTGTTGAGTGATGGATTTAATAAAAATCATACGACAAAAGAATGATATACAGAAGGCAAGGATACTGTCTTTGTTTGGCGTTGATGTTTTAGAAAAAGCCAGGTCTTTACCTGAAGGAACTATCCGGGAACACGGGGGGAGGAAGGTTATAAAGAAGTTTGGTCAGTGGGTTCCTGTGAAGATGAAAGAAAGAAAGGTAACGGAAGAACCGGAAAAGACTAAGGATAAGAAACAAGAGCAACCAGACCAACAAAAGACTAAGCAAGCAGAAGAAAACCTTCAGAAGCATGTTAAGGGTGCTTCAGATGAGGCTTTAAAGAAGGCTATCAAAGAAAGTAAGGATGAAAAGATAAAAGAGGTTGCTCAGAAGGAGTTGGATAGGAGGAAGGGTAAGGAGAGTCCGGAAGAAGAGAAGGTTGAGAAGAAAGAGGTTGACGAGGAAAAAGAAAATAAATTTGTTGAAAATTTTAGAGAGTTATCAAAAGAACAATTAAAGTTTTATTTGAATTCTCCGGATGAGGACATTGTTAATGCAGCAAAGAAGGTTTTAAAAGAAAAGGGTGTAAAGAAAATAGAAGAACCCTTGATTGAAAAATTTAAAAGATTACCTGAACAAAATTTAAGAGAACTTTCGAATTGTTCTGACCAAAATTTAGTAGAAATTGCAAAAAGGGAATTAGAAAGGAGAGGTCTTAAAATAAAAGAAACGGAAGAAGATGAGTTTTATAAATTGTTTAAAGATTATACAGACGAGAATTTGATAAATTCAGTATCATTAAAAGATAAAGATGCTCGCAATGCAATTTGGAGACTTATAAAAGAAAGAGGTCTTGAGGATAAAGTTAATGATATATTAAAAGAAGAAAAAGAAGAAAAGAAAAGACAGGAAATTAGAAAGATTCTTCTAAAAAACAAAATAAAAGGATTAACTGATAAATACAAAGAAATAACAAATCAAATAACAGATGACGTTATTTTTTCAAAGCCAGAAAAATTAGAAAAATTATCAAGAGAACAAAAAGAAATAGGCAGATATTTGCAAAGGATAAAAGGGTTTGAGAATAAAAATAAGGATGAAGATATTAATTATGTTAAAAAGAAATTAGGGATTGAATCAGATGAAAAACTAAAGGAGTTTTTTGGAGATGGTTTAATTATTTCTGCTTATATTAATGAAAGGGATGGCGTAATGGTGTTGGCAGAGGACGCTTATATATATAGATCATTTTATGATAATGAAGTAGACATGTCTGAATTTCTTTTGAACCCTGAATTAGAAAAAGGTTCTGGAAAAGGAAGTGAAATATTTAGTAATCAGGTAAAGAATTTTAAAGAAAAGGAATATTCAAAATTATTAACTTATGCAGCGAGAGGTGAAAATTACAATGGATATTATACATGGGCAAGGCTTGGATATGATTTTAGTGAAGAAGGTGGCAAAGAAAATTTTAAATATATCGTTAAGGAATTAAGTAAAGATAAAAGGATTAATGAAGTTAAATCTTTACCTGAATTAATGTCGTTTCCTGAAGGGCGTGAATTTTGGAAAAAGAACGGGTTTGCTTTTTATGGTGAGTTTGATTTATCGGATGGTTCTGAAAATATGAAGGTTTTAAATAAATACATACAAGAGAAGTGAAAAAGAATGATTTAGAAAAAACAGAAGGTTACAATGAACTTTCAATTGAGGAATTTGAAAATGATGACCAGGATTTTTTAGATGAGTTTCGGAGGGAATTCAGGGATAAAAAATCAAAAGAAGAAGAAAAATGAAAATTAAGTTTAACCAATAATTTATGATATGAAAAGAGTACTGTTTTTAAGTATGTTTGCCTTGTTTACTGTGTTTTGTTTTGCAGACACAATAGTAATGGCATTGGTTGATTCACTTTCAGTTCAGCCTGAAATCATTCAGCCTGTTATAAAGAAGGTTGTTAATGGAGATATTGTTTTTGGAACAACGGCTCCAAAGGAGTTTATCGGGTTGATGTTTTTTGCTTTAATTGGTGTTGCTATCAGACTGCTTTTAGGAACAACGAATAGGAATGTGGAAGGGAAAAGGAGTCCTGTAAAGTTTAATTGGTTATTTTTTATTCAAGATAACTGGAAACAGGTTGTTCTTGTTTTTCTTTTGGTTTATGTTTCATTGAGATTTTCGCCGGAGTTGCTTGGTGTACAAATGGATTATTTTGTTGCTCTGAGTGTTGGTTTTGGGTATGATTTATTGATGAATATTTTGAAGAAGAAAACCGGGCTGAAAAACATTTTGCAGGTTAAGAAGTGAGTAAACTAACTTTAATATTAGGTGGTATTATCCTTCTTCTTTTAGGGAGTTTGTTTGTTTTAGGTATTATATACAGCAATAAATCAAATGAAAGTTCCCGGAGGCAGGATAATATCCTTGATTTGACAAAGCAAAATTATTATCTCAAAGACAGTTTAATATCCAGGGTTGGTGTTGTTGAAATGACTACAAGGGAAATGGGTTTAGTTTATAAGAATAAGATGGATTCTCTTAAATTGTGGTTTGATATTAAGGCAAAGGACCTTGTGAGATATGGCGAAACACAAATTAATACGGTCAATGAGTTTTATGTTAATGTACGGGATTCGTTGACCATTGACAGTATTGAGGTTGAGGTAGCTAATTATCAGGATGAATGGTTGGATTTTTCTTGGGTTAAGCCAATAGGGGCAAGGAAAGCTAAAGTAGAATACAGTAATACAGTGACTTTTATTGAGGCTGTTCACTGGACAAAGGAAAAGCCGGAAAAGAAAATATACTATCTTAATCCAAAGTGGTGGTTTAAGAAAAAAAGTCTTGTAAGGGATTTGAAAGCTGATAATCCTAATACAAAGATTATTTACGATCAGGTCATTAACATTGTTGATTAATGCAAAAAGAATTAACAGATAGACAGCATGAACAACCTTTATATCCGGTTATAACGAGGGGTTATGAGGGTGATTTTAAGAACAATTATAAGAAGGTTTTAAATAAGATGATACTGGAGATTGGCAAGAAAATGATTAAAATGAAGTCTTGACATGGCAGGGGAGAAAGGAAACGGAAGCGGGAAGGTTAAGGATTATATTGGACTTGTTCTTGGAGGGATTGCTATTATAGCAACTATATGGGGCTATGCTATTAATTATGCAAAGATAGGGTTTAATCAACAGACTTTTACGGAACAAATAAAGGAATTAAAACAGGAAAATAAGGAATTAAAAAAGAAAATTGAGGACAGTGATGTTAAGACAATAGACCTCAATTTCAAGAATCTTGAAAAGAATGTTAACGAAAAACTTAATCAATATGGAGAAAAAGTTACAAAAGTTTACGAATGGCATCTTGTTTACAAAGATAAAAATGAAGAGGTTTATAACTGGTATATTCGTCATCGGTAGTATTGTTTGCTATTCACAGTCAAGTTTTATAGCTGACAATGGATTTTTATTGTACGATATTAAACCTGATAACAATAAAGAGAAAGTGGATTCAACGTCACACTCAAATTTGGTCATTAGACAATGTGGGGACACAACTAAAATTGATGTTAAATTTGATACAACAGTAATAGACAAGCAAATATCTAATTTAGACAAGTTAATTGAGTTAATGGAAGAAAAATCGGTAAGAAACCAAATAAACCAAAGAAGAAATGATTGACTTTGTAAAAATACAGAAGGAACAGGAACAACTTCAGAAATCTCGTATTAAAGGAATGTTTATAAAATCTCAGACTGCTGAAGGATTACAGGAAGAAGGGGTGGTTAAGGAATCTTTGGAAGGTTCTATAAGTAATCAGGATGATAAAAACAAGAAGAAAAAGAAGAAATTAACAGATGCAGAGGCCGTTGAAGTCATTAAGAAATCTAATGAGTTAGGTCTTGTTTCTGATGGGGAATTGGAAAAGGCTAAGTCTGGTGTTTACGCTGACACTCCTGAGAACCGAAAGTTAGGCAGGGTAGGTCAGAAGTTTGGAGAGAAAGAGACTGGAAGAAAAGTTCATTAGTTCTAATTTAACTTCCGAAGCCCCTATACCTTTAGATTAGAGGTAGTTCACATCTGCTACAATAAAAAGAAATGAATGATTTTCACCCAAAACCAAATAGAGGAACTTCTTCGCATTATAAGGTATAGCCATACCTTTTTTATTGCCTCAAACGTAGGAATAGACATACTTACTGAGCAGGACAAATTTTTACTTAAACAATATGGCGTTGATTTAACCTTTTTAAATGGTAATACACCTATTGATATGGCCTATAAATTTGGTGTCCTTTCAATGGCAATAGGTCATGAAAAGAGCAAAGATTTGTCTTACGATCAGTTTAAAAAGTTTCTCAGGTCACGGGAATATGTGCCTTTAACAATAAGGGAACAGAAATCACTTGAATTTTTAAAGAAGCAATCATATAATTATGTGAAGTCGTTGTCAGATAAAATTGAAAGTGATGTTTATGAAAAGATTGTTCAGCAGGAAAATTTATACAGGTTGGATGAACCATTATTAAAAACTGAACTTGAAAGAGCTATAAGAGAAAGAAAAGGGGTTAAATCAATAGTGTCGGAACTTGGGAATAAAACCCAAAGGTGGGAAATTGATTTAGGCCGGATAGCAGAAACAGAGATGCACAATCTGTTTGATCAGGGCAGAGCAATGGAGTTAAAAGAAAGGGAAGGTGAAGAAGCGAAGGTTTATAAAAGGGTTTATCCGGGGGCCTGTAAGTCATGTGTCAAATTATATCTTACTGCCGGGATAGGTTCACAACCAATAATTTTTAAGTTATCAGAATTGGAGGCTAATGGGTTAAATAATGTAGGAAGGAAACAGGCTGAATGGAAGCCGGTTGTTGGTTCGGTTCATCCGTGGTGTTTTTCTGACGATACAGAAGTTTTAACAAATGAAGGGTGGAAATTTTTTAAAGAGATTACATTAAAAGAGAAATTTCTTTCTCTTGATATAGAAACGGAAAATGCTTTTTGGGTTAGTGCGATAAACAAGATTCAATATTTTTATGAAGGGAAAATGCACCATATTAAAAGTAGGGATTTTGATTGTTTAACTACGATAAATCATAGGCATCTTGTTAAATCATCTTGTTGGAAAAAAAAACCGAATAAATTAAAATTAGTTGAAGGAAATAAATTACCTACAAATAGTAGGTTTTTAAGATCAATTCCTAATTGGATTGGTATTGAAAATAAAACAATAAAAATAAGCAATATAAAATTTAATGAAGACGATTGGTTTAAATTTATGGGGTGGTATCTTTCAGAAGGAAGTATTTCTTATCACAAAAATGAAAGATTTGAAATAAAAATAACTCAAAGTGACAAAAAATTAGAAAACAAAAAAGAAATTTATGAGGTATGCAAAAAATTATTTCACAGAGCTTGGTTTGCAAAAGAATATATTTCAATTCCAATAAATACAGCTATTGGATTTTACGATGAAAAATTTGTTAATCATTTTTTAGAAATGGGTCGGTCTTATGAAAAATTTATTCCAGATTATATAAAAAATGGCAGTAAAAGGCTTTTAAAAATATTTTTATTATCTTTTTGTAAAGGTGACGGAACATTTAATAAACCGTCAAATTTTAAAGATTATGAATTTAATGGAGACAAAATTTACTATACATCTTCAAATAAGATGGCTTCTGATATTGGAGAAATTTTATTAAAAATTGGGAAAAGACCGTCTTATTATTATGACAAAGGGGGCTTTTATGAAGGATATAAAACGAGGCCGGTTTGGAATATAGTTGAGTGTAATAATCAGTATGCAATTAGAACAAGCCGCAAACAAGAAGATAGATTGAAAGAGGTTGATTATAGCGGAATGGTGTATGATGTTGAGTTAGAAAAATATCATACTTTGTTTGTAAGAAGAAATGGAAAAGTTTGGTGTAGCGGAAATTGTCGCTGCACCCTTAATGAATACCCTGACAATTACGTATGGGATGAAGAAAAACAGTCGTTTGTTCCTCCAAAAGATTATGAAGGGAAGGTACAGCGAAGGGCAAAGATTAAGATAACAGTGGACGGTAAGACGAGAGAAATCTAAAATATTCATGGTTTGTGTTATAAAACATATAAAACCATTTGTTTAATAAGTATAAATATTATATTTTTACAGAGTAAACTAATTAAAAATAGAAATTATGAAAATAAAAAATTACACTCCGCATCCTATTAATATTGTAGATGCGGAAAATAATTCGGTTTTGAGCTTGCCCTCAGAGGGTATTGTCAGGCTCAAAGCCTCAACCGAACCTGCCGGTACAATAGCAGGGATACCGGTAACCCGGACTGTTTTCGGACAGCCGGAAGGGCTACCGGAATATTCTGATGGCACGTTCTATATCGTGTCTCAGATTGTGAAATCCGCTCTTCCGCAGCGGAATGATCTTCTCGTACCAGCGGAAGTGGTACGGGACGCAGCCGGTAACATTATCGGCTGTAAAAGCCTGGGGGTGTAAAAAATAACGCCGGCGGGCATTGTACGCAGAATAAAAATGGAGAAAAAAATTGCGAAATGGATTAAAAGGGGGGTTAGCACCCCCTTTGGAAGTGCCGCAGAGATGGTACTTTCGTTTGAAGCCCCAGAAGGCTTCAGGGTTACAGATTCCGAATATACGGGGTCGGAGCCAATTTATCATCCTGATCGGGATGATAAAATTGTTAAATTTCTTACACCATGTCGTTCGATATGGTGTACTAATGATTTCGGCGATGTGTTTAACCTCGCCGAGGGTCACGATAGTGACGATCCCGAACTATCGAGGCCGGTGAAGTTTTTTGCGTCTAAAGAACGCGCAGAAAACTTCTCTTCATCTTGGGTGGGATGGGGAGAGTGAAACTCCCCTACCCCAAAGGGAAAGCCTCATCCCTGAAACTGAGGCACAAAGGATGGCAAAAGCAGAAGCAGAAACTGAGGCAAAAGCCAAAGCAGAAGATGTCCTCCTATTATGAGGAGGCCGATGATATGGCCGAATTCGATGCGGCTCGTAAAAAAGCGAAAAAAATGTATGATGAAAAATTTAATAAAGTATCTGAAAGAGAGTAACATCTCTTTTGAAATTGAAAAAGAAATAATAAAGGTCAACGGCTGTGATGTATATTTGGATTCTTACAACTCACACCCGCTACCTGAAGGCATTGTTTTCAATAACGGAGGCACTGTGTATTTGAGTTCTTACAACTCACACCCGCTACCTAAAGACATCGTTTTCAATAACGGCGGTTATGTGGATTTGAGTTCTTACAATTCACACCCGCTACCTGAAGGCATTGTTTTCAATAACGGAGGCACTGTGTATTTGAGTTCTTACAACTCACACCCGCTACCTGAAGGCATCGTTTTCAATAACGGCGGTGATGTGTATTTAAATTCTTACAACTCACACCCGCTACCTGAAGGCATCGTTTTCAACAACGGCG
>Ga0180008_1002167_pt1 | contig 10909 bp, 10 predicted proteins | sample MM_PW_MetaG_FD_121121 | JGI IMG/M metagenome (GOLD analysis project Ga0180008, IMG submission 121121) | Groundwater microbial communities from the Aspo Hard Rock Laboratory (HRL) deep subsurface site, Sweden - MM_PW_MetaG | ecosystem: Environmental > Aquatic > Deep subsurface > Groundwater... | reverse complement strand
TTCGCGGGCATTGCGGGTTGCTTCTGCAATCATGTCTGGCTTCAACTCATTTAAACCACTGAATATAAATTCGGCTTTACTGTCGTAATCCTGACCAGCAATGGCTATACCTGTTTTACTCAGCTCCAGTAACTTCGCCATGGCCTGATGCACCAAATCAACATTGCTGCTGTACACAGTGACAGTGGAGCTGGCGGTATAACGCATCTGATTGGCATTCGGGTCGTAATAACCCGCCTGACGATCAACAATTTGTGGCACAGCGACAGTGATTTCTTTTTGACTAAAACCCTGTAATTTTAAAAACGCCTGAATTTGCTCGTTTTTACGCTCAACATTGGCCACCAGTGTCGTCAGGTTATTGTCGACATCGTTAAATTTGATAGGCCAAATCACAGTGTCTGCTGCTACTTCGCGTTCTGACAAACCTTTCACCTGTACCACACGCTCCATAGCTCTGAATTCAATCAGGCTGTTGGCTAAAATGGCGCTACCAGCAACCATACCCAAAGCTATTACTGTTGCTGCAACCCACGAGCGGGACTGGACCATATAAACTCCTTATTAAGATAAGCTAAGTGTATGCAGAGTAGCTGAATGGCTGATTAATAGCGTTCTGGCAGGAAAAACACGCTGGTGCCTTTGTGTTTTGCTCCTTATGATGGAGGCCCAGCCTTCTGTTTAAGACGATTTTTTTTATGCAAATTGAACACAGCAAAGTTACCTTAACTACACCAACAGGGCCTATGTTGGTCTATCAGTACCAGCCTGTTGCAGCTGCAGGCAAAACTTACCCGGCTATTTTGTTTTATTCAGAAATTTTCCAGCAAACCGCTCCTATTGCCCGCAGCGCCGCCATTCTCGCCAGTCATGGTTTTGTCGTGCTGGTGCCTGAAATTTTTCATGAGTTAAATCCGCTGGGCACTGTGCTTGCTTATGACGATGAGGGCAAAGATAAAGGCAATCAGGATAAATGGGCTAAGCCGCTGGAAAGTTACGATAGCGACAATCAGGCGATGTTGGATTATTTAAAAACCTTGCCTTATGTCCGGCCTGAAGTGGGGGCTATGGGTGTTTGTATTGGTGGCCATCTGGCATTTCGTGCAGCTTTGAATCCGGCCATTAAAGCCACCTATTGTTTATACGCCACAGATTTACACAGTGATACCTTGCCTTGTGGCGAAGGTCAGCAGACCTTAAGCCGTGCTGCTGATATTCAGGGCGAACTGGTGATGGTTTGGGGTAAACAAGACCCTCATGTATCGCCGGAAGGGCGGCAAAAGGTGTATCAACAATTGACCGAAGCCAAAGTACGTTTTAGCTGGTTTGAATACAATGCCCAGCATGCCTTTATGCGGGATGAAGGCGAGCGTTATGATGCCGCTTTGGCGCTGCAGAATTACCAGCAGGCTGTGGCTTTGTTCCGTCAGATGTAAATGGTTTTTCTGGCTTTGGTTTTACTTTAGGCCGTAAAATAACGGCCATGAAGCCAAAGCCTTTGAGTGCAGTTGAGAAACGATGAATTGTGTTGAGTTTTTAGCCGGACGTTGTAACTCCTGTAATCAGCTGGCTGTGCCTTATGCTGCACAATTAGAGAAGAAACAGCAGCAACTGGCGCTTTTGATGGCACCTTTTGCACAAGCTGAACTCTTACCTGCCGTGGCAAGTGACGAACAAGGGTTTCGCACTAAAGCCAAAATGGTGGTGTCCGGCACGGCAGACGATCCTGTATTAGGCATTTTGAACGGGCAACAGCCTGTCGATTTATCGGCTTGTCCTTTGTATCCCGTTGCTTTCGCACCTGCTTTTGCGCTGATTAAAAGCTTTATTCAACGTGCAGCCCTCACTCCTTATCAACTGGAGCAGAAACAGGGCGAGCTGAAGCTTATTTTGCTCAGTCAAAGTCAGCATTCAGGCCGTTTTATGCTGCGTTTTGTGTTGCGTTCTAAAAATTGTTTGGCGTCTATCCAAAAACATTTACCCTGGTTGCAACAGCAATGGCCAGAGTTAGAAGTTTGTTCTGTCAATCTGCAGCCCGTGCATATGGCTGTGCTGGAAGGGCCGGAAGAGATTGTATTAACCTCACAGGAGTTGTTACGTGAAGAGTTAAATGGCATCCCTTTGTACCTGACTCCTCAAAGTTTTTTCCAGACTAATACTTCAGTGGCGGCTGCTTTGTATGCCACAGCAAAACAATGGGCAGAACCTTTGCCTGGCCAGACATTATGGGATTTGTTTTGTGGTGTGGGTGGTTTTGGTTTGCATCTGGCAAGTTCAGCTCAAGGTCAATTACGGGATTTAACTGGCATTGAAATTGCTCCCAAAGCCATTGCCAGCGCAACACGTTCAGCTTCTGAGCTTGGTCTTACTGCAGTTAAGTTTCAGGCATTGGATGCGGCGACTTTTGCGAAAGCTTCAGAATATGCGCCTGATCTGCTGTTAGTGAATCCGCCCAGACGAGGCTTAGGCGCGGCGCTTTGTCAGTCAGTGCTGGCATTACAACCAGCCTGGCTAATTTATTCGAGTTGTAACCCAGAGACGCTCGCCAGCGATTTGGCTTTGTTGAATCAGGATTATCAGCTATTAAAGGTACAACTCTTTGATATGTTTCCTCATACCCAGCATGCGGAAGTATTAACTTTGTTACAGAAACGTCCGCTGTAAGTTATTCAGCAATTTATATATTTCTTATATTTCCTGTCCAATACTTCAATCTGCTGCTAGGTTTTTATCAGTATTTTCATTTCCCTGTTTTAACTCATGTCCGCTTGATTTAGCTGTATCTTGGACCACTAAGGAGAGTGTCGCCGATGCGTAAGAACTTACCTGTTACCGAAAAAGAACGTACTTTTCCAAAAGAGCAGCAGCTTATTTCCTCCACTGATATCAAAGGCACGATTTTGCATTGTAATGATGCTTTTGCCTCGATCAGCGGCTTTAGCAGAGAAGAGCTGGTGGGCAAACCTCATAATGTGGTGCGGCACCCTGACATGCCTGAAGCTGCATTTAAAACTATGTGGAGCTTCTTACAGCAAGGAAAACCCTGGATGGGGCTGGTAAAAAACCGCTGTAAAAATGGTGATTATTATTGGGTTAATGCTTATGTCACTCCTATCACAGAGCATGGTCGGGTGGTGGGGTATGAGTCAGTGCGTACTGTGCCGAGTCGTGCTCAGGTGGCACATGCTGAACAGTTGTATAAAGCTATTAATGCCGGAAAAAATACTGCAAACGCAGCTTCAGATCTGTCTGCTGATGTACGTTGGGCAGCAGTGCCACTCATCGCTGTGATTGTTTCAGTGCTGTTGTGGTGGGCATTAGGTCCTGTTGCTGCAGCTATCGCCTTTATTATCACAGCGTTATTAAGTTACAGCCTGGGTGTCTATCGTTTAAAACAGTCCTTGACGAGTCTGATCGGTTTATTGCCAACTCCCTTTACTGACCCTTTGGCTGTGGCTTCTTATGCTAAACATCAGGGGTTGCTGGGGCAGTTGGAAGTTGCGTTATTAGCGGAGTCTGCTCATTTAAATACCGTATTAACCCGGATTGAGGATGCCTCGACTAAAGTGGCTGTGCAGTCGGATCAGGTGCGACATTTATCGGTCGACGCCGCCGATAGTATCCGCAAGCAGCAGATGCAAACTGAACAGGTTGCGACTGCGATGAATGAAATGACCACTACTATTGCTGAGGTGTCTGCTCATGTGCAGGACACAGCGAGTAAAGCTGATGATGCAGATGCATTGGCCCGCTCAGGCTCAGCAGTGGCTGGGCAGACCCGTGGTGCTATGCAGCAATTGCAAAAAACAGTGAACGATATCAGTCAGTCTGTCGCGGATTTGGCTGACCAAACCAATAAGATAGTCGGAGCTGCACAAATTATTGAGCAGATTGCCGAGCAAACCAATTTGCTGGCATTAAACGCTGCTATTGAGGCTGCACGGGCTGGTGAACAAGGTCGTGGTTTTGCTGTGGTGGCGGATGAAGTTCGACTGTTGGCATCCCGTACTACAGCATCGACCAAAGAGATTTACGACATTATTCAGCAGTTATCGAGTAAAGCCAAAGCATCGGTACTGGTGGCGGAAAACGGCCGGAAGGATGCTGAATTAGGTGTGACTCAGGTGGCTCAGACCGAAAAAGCGCTGGAAGGTATTAGTGTTGCCGTCAGCAGTATTGCAGCTATGGCGGGACAAATGGCTGCTGCTGTCGAAGAGCAGGCTCATGTGGCTGAGGATATCAACCAGCAAATTGTCAGTATTTCTGATCTTGCCAGTAAGTCACTAAACCAAGGCACTGCGGTCAGTGAAAGTGGTAAAGATTTACAAAACACCTCTGAGCAACTGCATGAGCTGGTGGAACGTTTCCGCAAAGTTTAACCTGTCCCGATGGACTAAAGCCGCTGAGCCGGCTTTAGTCTTCAAACACCGAAATAGCCTGCAGCTGTTTAAAATCAGTCACTCCGGACACTACTTTCAAAATGCCATCCTGCACTAAAGTACGCATACCATCGGCAATGGCCTGTTGCTGAATTTGTTCTATGCTGGCTTTGTGATAAATCAATTGCCGTACTTTGACTGTGACTGGTAACAACTCATGCACACCGACCCGGCCTTTGTAGCCTGTTTGTTCACAGGCAGGGCAACCTTTGGCTTTGTATAACGTCAGCGGAGTTTTTAACTCAAGTTCAGGCGCGAAAGCCAGGCCATAATGCCGCTTTATGTAGTCTTGTTCTATCTGGTCTGATTGATAGGCCTCTTTGCATTTAGTACATAAAGTGCGGACCAGCCGCTGCGCCAGAATACCGATACAGGCGTCGGCAAAGTTTATAGGGTCTATACCAATATCAATCAGACGGGTAATGGTTTCAGGCGCTGAATTGGTGTGCAGTGTGGATAACACCAGGTGGCCTGTTAACGAAGCTTCGATACCAGCATGCGCTGTTTCTTTATCACGCATTTCACCTATTAAAATAATATCCGGATCGGCCCGTAAAAAAGCCCGCAGAGCTACCGCAAAGGTTAAGCCGGATTTGTTGTTCATTTGCACTTGCTGTAAGCCTGGCTGGGTAATCTCAACTGGATCTTCAGCCGTCCATATTTTTTTGTCCGTGGTATTCAGCTGCCCTAAAATGGCATGCAAAGTGGTGGTTTTCCCTGAACCTGTAGGGCCAACGACCAGCAACACGCCATGCGGGTGTTTGATCATCTGCGACATCATCTGGTGATTGCGGGGACTCAGTTGCAGCTTGTCAAAAGGCAGAGCTTCGCCACTGGCTAAAATCCGCATCACTACACCTTCACCAAACACTGTGGGCAAAGTGGCAACCCGTACTTCTATGATTTTATTCGCCAGTTTGACGCTGAATTTACCATCCTGTGGCAGACGCTTTTCGGCTATATCCAGCCTTGCCATAATTTTGATGCGGGATACGACGGGGGGCATAAAAGCGGGGGGAATTTGGATCAGTTCACGGCATTCGCCATCAATTCGCAAACGCACGCGGCAGGAGCTTTTACCCTTGCCGGATTCAATATGAATATCCGAAGCATTCAGTCGCTGCGCATCCATTAAAACCCGGTTCACCAGCTTCACCACCACAGGAGTTTCTTCAGAGATACCTTCTTCTTCCTGCTGAAAGTTTTCCAGCGTCAGATCGTCATCGGCCTCATTGAGTAAATCGCCCAGTTCAGTTAAGTTATTGTCTTGCTGGCCTTTAATGTAATGCTCTATATCCTCTGGTAAAGCGACATAAATATCGTAGCTTAATAAGCCTGTTGCCCGTTCCACTTCCATCAGGGTATCGGCGTGGTTTGGATTGGTCAGTACTATCACCACTTTACCGGATTGATCTTCGAGGATCACCAGATGGTTTTTCAGCAGGTAAGAGCGGTTGAGTTTACTGTTCAGCGCATGCAACTGATACTTGTCTGGTTCAAAACCAATAAAACTGACCTGATAAAAAGCTTCCAGTGACAACCCCAGTTGTTCTTTACTGATTTTATAGTCGGTGATGATTTTATTCACCTGAACGGCAAAATCCTGTGGTGGCAGATTTAACTGCTGTAGCTGGCTGGCTGAAATTAAATTGCGGTGCTGTAAATAGTCAAAAGGCCCACGGGTAGCGCCTAATTCATAACGGAATTTCTGGCCAAGTAACTGTGCGAGCTGAGTGGCTTTGTCACAGTCGTCCTGACTAAAAGCTGCTGATGTTTTCGCATTGATCAGCTGGATCACCCCTAACAATACATTTTGTTCAGTGATAGGCACGGCCAGCACAGAGCGGGTACGAAAGCCTGATTTCTGATCAAACTGACGGGCAAAATTCAGTTTAGGATGGATCCGATGCAATTCCTGTTCATCGTAAGCGTCATTAATCAACACTGACTTTTTACTTAAAGCGACATAACCCGCTATGGACTGCGGACCTATAGGTACGCGGATTTCCGTCAGTTCTGAGCCGGTTTTGAAGCGCGAATAAATATCCTGGCTATGGTAACTACGCTGATAAATAGTAATACGCTCGGCCGAAAAAAGCTGCAGTATTTGTGCTTCCAGTTCGGGAAATACATCCAGAAAACGTTCAGAGTTATGGATAGACTGAAACAGTTCTAACAATTTCTGATAAAACGCCATAAAGCCCCTGCAGCAGACTGTAGCTTGTCAAAGAAGGAAAAACTTCGTTGCTGTCAGTCTAGCATAGGGGATTATTTTTGCTGTGACGCCACTTGGCTAAGTGCTTGATCCAAGAGATTGATCTAGTTGGTGGATGAGGTGCAAATATCTGGCTGTTGGATAGCATAACTAAACAAGCGGTAGCCTTGCTCCGACTGCTTTAACTGATACACAACACCATAGTCTTGTTCGCTGATCTGCGGTGCTGGCAACTGACTGAGCCGATGAATGAGTTCAGGTGTGGTATTGCTGTGTCCTACCACCAGCACTATGCTTTCCTGTTGCAGGATTTCTGCCGCCAGAGCAGGTAAATCACTGGCGTTATAAGACTTAAGTTTGGCCTCTGATTGAGCCAATGCAAGGTGTTGAGCTGTTTGTTGAGTGCGCTGATAGCCGCTGTGATAAATAGTCGACAGCGGGGCGGGGATCAAGTGTGCCATCGCCTTTGCTTGCGCCAGACCACAAGGACTTAACACCGGGTCTTTGTCCGCAGATTTTAGTTTTTCAGCATGCCGCAGCAAATAAATCTCAACCGGAGCTGCGGGCAAAGTCCAGGCTGAAACGCCAAGCAGTGTGATTCCGGCAAGAACTGATAATTTTTTGATCACTGGTTAACCCCTTTTTCCCTGCTGTTTCGTCTAATTAAAAAACCAGTGGAGAATGCCAGATGAACAGAACAGAAACCAGTGCAGATACACAGAAACTAATGGCGGCTGCTTTGCCGGCATTTGTGATTACCTTTTTATTGTTTGCCTTGATGCAGCAGTTGATTGGAACTGATGCTGTGTCAATCCGGCCTGTGTTTATCTCAATCGACAATGAACTGCCTGAACCACGAAAAGACAGTCAGCCAAACAACATAGTGCGTACTTTGCCTGAGCCAGAAAAACCTATGCCAAGGCCAGAATCCTTAACACCTGATCCTACAGGTGACGGCGGGCCTTTAGTTGAGGTGTCTGTGGACCCAGTGTTACCTGTACCGGGTTTAGAAGCTGCAGCGGACTTTATGCTGCTGGATAAAACAGCCACTGCTGTGGTTCGTATTGATCCTAAATACCCGACACAAGCCGCAAAAGATGGTATTGAAGGCTGGGTGAAGTTAAGTTTTTCAATTGATGCCAGTGGTGCTGTTATTGACGTACAAGTGCTGGACGCTGAACCTAAACGTATTTTTGACCGCGAGGCCATCAAAGCGCTGAAAGCCTGGAAGTATCAGCCGCAAATGAAAGATGGAAAAGCTGTTGCGCAGCAGGGCATGCAGGTGCAGCTGGATTTTAGTCTGGATAAAGCATAAAAATAAGTCATAACAATAAAACACAAAGTCAGCATCTGTTTGGTGCTGGCTTTGTGCGAAAAAGAGGAGCAAAGGATGCTGTTATCCTGGTTAATCAGACGTGACACAGAGCCTGAATCTGATCCGCTGTCGCTGATGCAAAGTTATATTCAGACAGATAACCCAGCTTATCTTGCACTATTGATCAACTGCTATGGTGATGATTTATATCATTTCTTATTAAAACAAACTGATCCTGCTCTGGCTGCAGATCTGAGTCAGCAAAGCTGGCTAAAAGTGATGGAACAAAAACAACAATTTGCTGGGCATAGCAGTTTTAAAACCTGGTTATTTGCCATTGGCCGTAACTTGCTGCTGGATGAATTCAGGAAGCAGAAAAGATGGTTATATGAGGTTAATGAAGAGTTGGTGGCTGAGGATACCAGCCCTGATCAGTTGCTGGAACAGCAGCAAAATGAACTGCAGCTGCAGCAGCTGTTGTTGCGATTACCTTTGTTACAGCGTGAGACTTTATTGTTGCAACTGGAAGGTTTCAGCCTGCAGCAGATAGCGCAGATCACTGCTGCAGAACCCGAAACCGTCAAAAGCCGTTTGCGTTATGCGCGGCAAGTGCTAGCAAAACAGTTTGGAGGGCATGATGAGTAAGCTGGACGAAAAACTGCAGCAGTTGTATCAGCAAAGTAAAACTGAGCACCCTATGCCGCAGCAATTAAAGCAGCAGCTGTTGCAGCTAACATCAAAACCAAAAGCAAAAAACTGGAAATCCTTATGGCCAGCGATGCAGGGATTGGCTGCATCTGTCGCTTTAATTTGGCTGGCTCAGCAACTCTGGTGGCAACCGGCTTATTACCAAATCGTGCTGCAATCGGATACAACTTACCATCAGGTGCAGTTGCATAGTTTGGCTAAAAACGAAACTTTGCCAGAGCAAACCGCCTATCAGCAACGTTATCAGCAGTATCAACACGCCCGCCAGCAGCTGGATCACAGTAATAGTCTGGTTGGACAGCTGCGTTTTGCTGACCAGCAATGGCAAATTGAAGTCTGTGACCAGCTATTGGTAAAAATTGATCAGCAACTGGCGCTGGAGTTACAGCAGGACCAGCCATGGTTGGCAGGACAATGGGTGGAACTGAAGACGGGGCAGCAAGGGCAAATACTGGCAGTGCAATCCGGAAAACAACCTTTGCACTGCAGCAGCTAAAAAGAAAAGTTCACGGCAGGGCTTTTATTTTTTACACTAAGCATCGTTTTTATTCCGGATGATGCTTAGTGGAACCTGTGTTAACTTTTTTGACTTCTTATCCTGAAGCTGTGCGGACACAAGTGCAGTCATTGATTGCGCAAGGCCGTCTGGCTGAAGTACTGGCAACACGTTACCCTGAACTGTCACATGAGATTCAGAATGACAAAAGCCTGTATCAGTTTACTCAGGAACTAAAACAACGTTTTGTTAAATCCAGCCCTCCGGTCAGTAAAGTGTGCTTTGACGGTAAAATCCATCTGGACAACAGTTTAGGTTTACATAGTTTTGTCAGTCGGGTGCAAGGTGGCAAACTAAAAGCCAAACAGGAAATCCGTATCTCTGCTTTGTTTAAACAGTTGCCTTTTCCGCTGTTAAAGATGGTTGTGGTGCATGAATTGGCGCACTTGCGCGAAAAAGATCACAACAAAGCCTTTTATCAATTGTGTCAGCACATGGAACCCCAGTATCATCAACTGGAATTTGACTTACGCCTGTTTTTAACTTTAAGACAGCTGGAAGGGAAAGCCTTATGACCTCTGGTGATGCAGTATTTGTTTATGGTTTGTTGACCTTGCCGGAAGTGGTTTATGCCATTACTGGAAAGCAGTTTGCCATGCAACAAGCCAGTCTGGCTGATTACAAAAGCTATGGTTTAAGTCAGCAACCTGGTGACACACCTATACCTGCCTTAACTGTTAGTCCCGGACATCTGCAACATGGACAAGTATTGCTGGGGGTTTTACCTGCGGATCTTGAAAAGCTGGATTTTTTCGAGGAGCTGGATTCAGGTTTATATCTGCGTCAAAAGGTCAGAGTACAGTCTTCGGGTTTGTGGCTGGATGCCTGGTGTTATATGGTCGGGCCAGCTTTGGTGCCTTATTTAACCGGAGAATGGTCTTTACAGCAGGTCAGTGAAGAGCATAAACAGCATTTAATTACGCAGTTGATACCGTCAATGTTGACGACTTATCATAACTTACATGCCAGCAGTGGCACTACAACAAAGGCAGCCCCTTTGTCTGAGGACTAACACTTTGAAATTAATCCAATTACTGGTGGGCGCATTCTTCGTCCTTTCCCCCCAGTTACTGGCAGCCGACGTTGATAAACTGGCTACCAATTTTGACTGGCATTTTCGCCAGACGTTAAAAAAGAACAATATTCCCGGTGCGGCTTACGCTATTGTCAAAGACAACAGAGTAGTGAAAGTAGGTGCTTATGGTGTGCGCTCCGTCGGCACTAAATCAAACATCGATGCCTACACCGTATTCCGCTTGGCCTCTGTATCCAAAACCTTTGCGGGCCAGCTGTCCTCTTTGTTGGTGCACCAGGGCCGCTTTCAGTGGAATGATCCTGTTACCCGTTATGTGCCGGCTTTTTCCTTTAAAAGTCCACGTCATACCGGGGCATTGAGAGTGGAGCATTTGTTGTCACAAAGTGCAGGCCTGGTGCCTAATACTTATGATGATTTAATTGAAGCCAATCAAACGCCAGCTCAAATTTTACCTAAGTTTCGTTACTTAAACCCAAGGTGCGCGCCTGGCAAATGTTATGGCTATCAGAATGTATTGTTTAGCCTTATTCGCCCTGTGATGGAAAAAACCACAGGCAGTAGTTATGAAAGTCTGATGGAGCAAAAACTGTTTAAGCCTCTGAAAATGCCAACAGCTTCTGTGGGGTATTCTGCCTTTTTA
>Ga0180008_1002164_pt1 | contig 10924 bp, 10 predicted proteins | sample MM_PW_MetaG_FD_121121 | JGI IMG/M metagenome (GOLD analysis project Ga0180008, IMG submission 121121) | Groundwater microbial communities from the Aspo Hard Rock Laboratory (HRL) deep subsurface site, Sweden - MM_PW_MetaG | ecosystem: Environmental > Aquatic > Deep subsurface > Groundwater... | reverse complement strand
GGTCGGTACGGCGGGGCGCGGCCAGGCTGTAGAGCACCAGGTCGATCTTGCCCAGGTCTTTCTTGATGGTTTCGATGGTCAGGCGCTTGATCTCGTCAGAGAACGCATCGCCATTGATGCTCTTGGCGTACAGGCCTTTTTCAGCAGCAAACTTGTGAAAAGCGGCGCTGTTGTACCAGCCGGCAGAGCTGAGCTTGCCTTCTTCGCCTTCTTTCTCAAAAAACACGCCTAGGGTGTCGGCGCCACAACCAAAAGCGGCACTGATACGCGCTGCCAGGCCGTAGCCGGTGGACGCACCGAGCACCAGGACTTTCTTCGGGCCGCCTTCGATGGCGCCGTGTTCGGTCACGTAGTCGATCTGCTCTTTGACGTTCGCTTCGCAGCCAACAGGGTGGGCGGTCACACAGATAAAGCCACGAACCCGCGGTTTGATGATCATAAAATTTCTGCCTCTTCCAAGGTGCCGATGGCCAATGGTGGCCATTACGGCGTCAATCGTACCGGTCTATGACGTCCGAAAAACCGAAGCGTCACGATAGTCGCAATTCTTCTGTTCTCAAAATCCAATCCACACCGGCCAAAGGCACTATATTTTTCCAACAAGGGCGCGGATTCAGCAAATTCTGCGGCATGATGAGGCAGGACAGTGTTTGCGTCCTGCCCCCATGGCAGGGAAAATGCCCGTCCTGTGCGACCGTATTCGGCGCTCTTCATCTTCAAGCCACTGGCTGTTCATCGCCCGGTGGCTGCGTTTTCAAGGAATAAGAATGCCTCAACGCCAAGTCATCAATGCCTCCGTCAGCCCCAAGGGCAGTCTCGAAACGCTGTCGCAACGTGAGGTCCAGCAACTGAGCGAAGCCGGCTCCGGCAGCATCTATACGCTTTTCCGCCAGTGCGCCCTGGCTATCCTCAACACCGGCGCCCATATCGACAACGCCAAGACCATCCTCGACGCCTACAAAGACTTTGAAGTGCGCATCCATCAGCAGGATCGCGGCGTACGCCTGGAGCTGTTGAACGCACCGGCGGATGCGTTCGTGGATGGCGAAATGATCGCCAGTACCCGGGAAATGCTGTTCAGCGCCCTGCGCGATATCGTCTACACCGAAAACGAACTCGATAGCCAACGCATCGACCTGAGCACCTCCCAAGGCATCACCGACTACGTGTTCCACCTGCTGCGCAACGCCCGTACGTTGCGCCCGGGTGTCGAACCAAAGATCGTGGTGTGCTGGGGCGGTCACTCGATCAATACCGAGGAATACAAATACACCAAGAAAGTCGGGCACGAATTGGGCCTGCGCAGCCTCGACGTGTGCACCGGTTGCGGCCCGGGCGTGATGAAAGGCCCGATGAAGGGCGCAACCATTTCCCACGCCAAACAACGCATCACCGGCGGGCGCTACCTGGGCCTCACCGAGCCGGGCATCATCGCCGCCGAGGCACCGAACCCGATCGTCAACGAACTGGTGATCCTGCCGGATATCGAAAAACGCCTGGAAGCCTTCGTGCGGGTTGGCCACGGCATCATTATTTTCCCAGGTGGCGCCGGCACGGCCGAAGAGTTCCTGTACCTGCTGGGCATCCTCATGCACCCGGACAACCGTGAAGTCCCCTTCCCGGTCATCCTCACCGGGCCAAAACAGGCGGCACCGTACCTGCAACAGTTGCATGCGTTTGTCGGCGCAACCCTCGGTGAAGCGGCCCAGGCCCACTACCAGATCATCATTGATGACCCCGCCGAAGTCGCCCGACAGATGACCGCAGGACTGAAGGCCGTCAAACAGTTCCGCCGTGAACGCAACGACGCCTTCCACTTCAACTGGCTGCTGAAGATCGACGAAGGCTTTCAGCGCCCGTTCGACCCAACCCACGAAAATATGGCCAGCCTGCAACTGAGCCATGCCCTGCCGCCCCATGAACTGGCGGCCAACCTGCGCCGGGCGTTCTCGGGGATTGTGGCGGGCAACGTCAAGGACAAGGGCATCCGCCTGATCGAACAGAATGGCCCGTATGAGATCCACGGCGACCCGACCATCATGAAGCCGCTGGATGAGCTGTTGAAGGCATTTGTGGAGCAGCATCGGATGAAACTGCCCGGTGGTGCGGCGTATGTGCCTTGCTATCGTGTCGTCCAGTAACAGGCAGACTGCCAGGTCATATGCTGTAGCGCTTTAAGGGTCGCCTCAGGGAGGGTCGATAGCAAAAACCGGACTAAGGTTTTATCTATTCCAGCCCACCGACATCTAAAAAGCAGTCTAAGGACCAACAGATGCAGCACCTTGGCGTTGCTGCAATCGACCTGCTTTGATAAAACCTGTGTTCCACCGCCCCTTGAGAGACCGCCCAACGTGCGCACGCTTTTGCTCGCTGCCCTGCTCCTGACACCCACCCTGACCTTGGCGCAAACCATTGCCTGGCCCGACCTCCCCGAGAACTGTTTCGTCAGCGGGCGATCCGCCACCAACGACGATGTCGACAATGGTTGTGCGGCGTTTCTGATCAATGTGAAAGGCAAGGCGGCAGGCACACCGATCAAAATGGATATTCCCCAATACGCCATGCACGTCGAGGCGGGTACAGGCAAAGAGACGCCGGTGATCATCATCCAGGCGGAACAGAACGGTGATATCAAGGCTGTGGGGTACAAGGAGCTGGGCACCGAGCAACTGGGGGCGGCGCTGCTCAAGGAAGTGCGGCTTTTGGGAACGAAAAAGCCGAGCTAGAGCGCAGCCCTGAACCGCGTCCATAAGGCGCCGCAATCAAAATCAAAAAACCCGCTGACCGTTGCCGGTTCAGCGGGTTTTTAGCTATCGACTCAATCCTGTCTCAGGACCTCGTCAAACGCTTACAGCGCAATGTCAGCCGCCGGCTTGCTCAGCTCAGCCGCAGGCTTGGCAGCTTCGGTAGCTTGCGGAGCAGCCATTTGCGGAATGACTGGCGGAGGCGTCAGTTGCAGAACCTTGGCGGTGTAGGCCCATTCTTGCGCAACACGCTCAGGGCTGCCGTTCAGCTTGGTGCCATAGCTAGGCACGATCTGCTTCAACTTTTCCTGCCAGGCCGGGGTAGCGACCTTGTCCTTGAACACCTTTTCCAGCACGGTCAGCATGATCGGTGCTGCAGTGGACGCACCTGGCGACGCACCCAACAGGCCGGCGATGGTGTTGTCTGCAGAGCTGACCACCTCGGTACCGAGCTTCAGGATGCCGCCTTGCTCTTCGTCACGCTTGATGATCTGTACACGCTGGCCGGCTTGCCACAAGCGCCAGTCTTCTTTCTTGGCATTCGGGAAGTACTCTTGCAGCGCCTTGAAGCGGTCGTCATCCGACTGCATCAATTGACCGGCGAGGTACTCGACCAGTGGATATTCGCGGATACCGACTTTGGTCATTGGCCAGATGTTGTGGGTCGTGGTGCTGGTCAGCAGGTCCAGGTACGAGCCTTCCTTCAGAAACTTGGTGGAGAAGGTCGCGAATGGGCCAAACAGGATCACGCGCTTGCCATCCAGCACTCGGGTGTCCAGGTGCGGAACCGACATCGGCGGCGAACCTACCGACGCTTTGCCGTAAGCCTTAGCCAGATGTTGCTCGGCAATCGTTGGATTCTCGGTCACCAGGAACGAGCCGCCAACCGGGAAACCGGCGTATTCCTTGCCTTCAGGAATGCCCGACTTCTGCAGCAAGTGCAGGGCACCGCCGCCCGCGCCGATGAACACGAACTTGGCGTCGGTCTCGGTCTTGGTCCCGTCTTTCAGGTTTTTGTAGCTGACGCGCCACGAACCGTCGGCGTTCTTGGTGATGTCCTGCACTTCGCTCGACAGTTTCAGGTCGAACTTGGGTGTGGTCTGCAGGTGAGCGACGAACTGGCGGGTAATCTCGCCAAAGTTCACGTCGGTACCGATCGGCGACCAGGTAGCCGCGATTTTCTGGCTCGGGTCACGCCCTTCCATCATCAGCGGAACCCACTTCTTGATCTGTACCGGATCTTCGGAGTATTCCATGCCAGCAAACAGCGGGCTCGCCTGCAGCGCTTCGTAACGCTTTTTCAGGAACTTGATATTGTCATCGCCCCACACAAAGCTCATGTGCGGAGTGGAGTTGATGAACGAGCGCGGGTTCTTCAGAACGCCTTGCTGAACCTGCCACGACCAGAACTGGCGGGAAATCTGGAACGCTTCGTTGATCTCGACCGCTTTCGGGATCTCAACGGTGCCGTCCTTGTTTTCCGGGGTGTAGTTCAGCTCAGCCAAGGCAGGGTGACCGGTACCGGCATTGTTCCAGCCGTTGGAGCTTTCTTCGGCGACGCCGTCCAGGCGCTCAACCATCTCCATGGACCAACCCGGCTCCAGCTCATTGAGCCAGACACCCAGGGTTGCACTCATAATGCCGCCGCCGATCAGCAGCACATCAACTTTCTTTGCCTCTTCCGCCTGGACGGAAGTGATCCCCATCGACAAAGCCAGCCCCAGCAGGGCGGTGTTCACTTTTTTAAACATCGTAGCACCTATGATAAAACGCCTTCCGCCCTACCGCCCTCGACCTTCTGGCAACCGTGGTGCGCAAAACATCAGGCAATGTTTTGCTGGTTCCCGTACTCCCAAGAGCTGCAGGGTGGGCACACAAAGCCGACGTATCGACCTCACTTTTATGTCCCTTCTGCGCTGACTTCTTATCATTATTGGCTTCAGCTACCTCGGCAACAGCTACCCTGCCGGTACGCATTCGGGCGTGCGTACCAGAGAGAGAATAGACCAAGATGGCGTGCAGAATATCATGGTCCGGCTGGATCGGGCGTCTGTTCTGGACTTGGTGGTCGTGTTGGCAACAGGCTCAGCGCGACATCGACAGACTGGCGAAGGCGCTCCGAGGTAACGCCATCCCTCGCCTGGATGGAAATTCCGTGCAGAAAGGTCGCATAAAAGTCCCCCAGCGCCTGCACATCGGCATCCTCGCCAAGCTCACCGTTTTCCTGCCCGCGGTGCAATCTGTCGATAATCGACTGGGTGCGCTGCAGGCGATGCTCGCGCAGCCATTGCTGAACCTCAGCACCATCGGGGCTGGTACTGCTTGCGGCACTCACCACCAGACACCCGCCGGGACGATCCGCTTGCGTGTAAGTGGTGATGGCATCGTCCAGCATATCCCTGATCGCGCCTCTCAAACCTGTCTGTGCCAGCGCACAGTCGGCAAAACCACCCTCGCCGCTTTCATATAACGCCACCGCCTCACGAAACAACGCCTGCTTACTGCCAAAAGCGGCGTAAATCCTCGCCGAGGCAATACCCAACGCATCCACCAGCGCCGACATGCTGGTGCCCTCATACCCTTGCTCCCAGAACAACAACATAGCGCGCTGCAATGCCGCTCCCCTGTCGAATTCGCGCGGACGTCCAGCCATTAATTGCTTACCTGTTGGTGTGATTTCATCACTTTAACTCATATCGGGTTGACGGTAATGAATCGGCCAGCCTATTCTTTGTTGATCGACAAATAATAGAGAGAATCTGATGCGTACCCTTAAAGGACCTAGTTTGCACCTGGCGCAATTCAGTGGCGCCGAGCCACCTTTCAATAGCCTGGAAAACGTCGCCCAATGGGCCAAAACGCAAGGTTTCAAGGCCCTGCAGATTCCGGCCTGGGACAGCCGATTCTTCAATGTCGAACTGGCCGCGCAAAGCCAGGCTTATTGCGATGACATCAAAGGCATGCTCTTCGACCACGACCTGCAGATCAGTGAACTGACCAGCCACATGTTTGGCCAACTGGTGGCGGTTCATCCTGCCTACGACGCCCTGTGGGATGCTTCCACTCCAGCGCCGCTGCGGGGTAAGCCCCAGGCCCGTACAGAATGGGCGATCGAACGCATGAAATTGACCATCGCGGCCTCGCAAAAGCTTGGTCTTGAAGACCTGGGCACGTTTTCCGGTTCCCTGGCCTGGCCCTATCTATTCCCCTTCCCGCAACGCCCGGAAGGTCTTATCGATGCAGCATTCGATGAACTGGCACGGCGCTGGCGACCGCTCCTGGACCTCGCCGACGAGAAAGGCGTCAACCTCTGCTACGAAATCCACCCCAGCGAAGACCTCCACGACGGCACCAGTTTCGAGCGCTTCTACGACCGGGTTGACCAGCATCCACGCTGCCGAATCCTATTTGACCCCAGCCACTTCGTGCTGCAACAACTGGACTACTTGAGCTACCTCGACATTTACCAGTCGTTCATCCGCATGTTTCACGTCAAGGACGCCGAGTTCAACGCCACCGGCCGCCAAGGTATCTACGGCGGCTACAGCGACTGGGCCGACCGTGCCGGACGCTTCCGCTCACTGGGTGACGGCCAGGTGGATTTCAAAGGCATTTTTTCCAAGCTGGCCCAATACGACTATCCGGGCTGGGCCACGCTGGAATGGGAATGCTGCTTGAAAAACCAGGAGGCCGGAGCCCGCGAAGGCGTCGAGTTTATCAATCGACACATCATTGAAGTCACTGACCGGGCCTTTGACGACTTCGCCGGAGCCCCGGTCAATCAGCAGCAGATCCAGGCCATGCTCGGCCTGCTGCATGAGGCACAACCATGAACGCTCGCACCGCCACATCGCTGAATAACGGCGACGACTTTACACATCACTACATACGAATCGATGGTAAGAAAACCCACTGCGTCGCGGTGGGAACCGGAGAACCTGTGCTGCTGATCCCGGGCTGGCCCCAAACCTGGTATGCCTTTCGACATACCATGCGAGCTCTGGCACGTCAGGGCTTGCAGGCCATTGCCGTCGACCCGCCAGGCCTGGGCAACTCAGACCGGCCAGCACTGGGCTTCGACACCGGTAACATTGCCGATGTGCTCCATCGGACAATGCTGGCGCTGGGCATCCCGCGCTATCACCTGGTCGGGCACGATGTCGGCATGTGGGTCGCCTATGCGCTGGCAAGTGACCAACCACACGCCGTGCGCACACTGACCGTAACCGAAGCCGTCATCCCCGGCCTGGCCCCACCGCCACCGATTTTTGTCGCACCGGAACAAAACATCTTCCTGTGGCACTTCCTCTTCAACCAGATCCACGACCTACCCGAAGCCCTCATCACCGGAAGAGAGGAAACGTACCTCAATTTCATGTTCGACCGCTGGTCATTCCACCGCGATGCCGTCGCCTCCGACGTCTACATTCGTGCCTACTCGACACCCGGCAGCTTGCGTGCAGGTTTCGACTACTATCGCGCGATTCCCGAAACAATCCGACAAAATACTGATCGCGCTACCCGCATGCTGGAAATGCCAGTACTGGCCATCGGCGCTGAACATGCCACTAACGATGCGCCACTGATGACGCTCCAGGGGCGCGCAACTGACCTGCGCGGGGCGATCATCGCCGATTGCGGGCATTTTGTGATGGAGGAGGCACCGGAGGCTTTTTTGGAGCACTTAGTCGGTTTTTTGCTGGCGCATCCTGAAAGCGGAGACTCTGTGCCAGAAAAGTGAATTGGCAGCATACGAAAAATCCGAAATCAGAAAAACCGATGGAAATCATCGAGTTTTTACGGTTTTCCGACCTGCCGAATTATCGATAATCGCGCCTACTCAAAAGGGAGGCGCGTCTCCAGATGACAGAGGCAAAAAGCTACACCTCCATTGCAAAGTGGTTGCACTGGAGCATGGCGCTCATCTGGATTGGCGCCTGGCTGGTGGGAATCGTGGCCGTTCATTGGCGCGATGAATTCAACCCACAGCATCAACTCACCTTTCTACACAAGGCGATGGCTAGCACCCTTCTATTCCTTATCGTCCTGCGCATCGCCTGGCGCCTGACCCATGCAGCACCAGCGATGCCCGACACGATGAGCCCGCGGCTCAAGCACGCGGCGTTCATCGGCCACCTGCTGTTATACATCGTCGGGCTATTGGGGCTGCCGATCTCCGGCTGGTACTGGAGCTCGGTGGCTGACAAGCCCATCCTGGTTGCCGGCCTGTTCCTGCTGCCGCCGCTGGTCGAGCCGGATAAAAATCTCTATGAACTGGCAAAAGCGATCCACACCTACAGCGCCTGGTTATGTGGCGCCCTGGTAGGTGGCCACATGGTGATGGCGTTGAAGCATCAATTTATTGATAAAGACCAGGTACTCACAGGCATGCTGCCGGGGCATATTGACTGATGTGGGACATCTCCCATTACCCGGCATCAACGGGGTTACTCCGTTCCTGATAAACTGACCGCCCTTTGCCGCCCCCTCCAGATACTTCAATGCCCCTACAGATCGCATCGCCATCACTTTCCCACCGATTTTCGGTTGCGCCGATGATGGATTGGACCGACCGCCACTGCCGCTTCTTCCTGCGCCTCCTATCCAAGCACGCCCTGCTCTACACCGAAATGGTCACCACCGGCGCGATCCTCCACGGTGACCATGAGCGTTTTCTGCGCCACAACGAAGCCGAGCACCCGTTAGCGTTACAACTGGGCGGCAGTGTTCCAGCTGATTTAGCCGCCTGCGCCCGCATGGCCGAGGATGCAGGCTATGACGAAGTCAACCTGAACGTCGGCTGCCCCAGTGATCGGGTGCAGAACAATATGATCGGCGCATGCCTGATGGGCCACCCTGCCCTGGTGGCTGATTGTGTGAAGGCGATGCGTGATGCGGTGTCGATTCCGGTGACGGTGAAGCACCGTATCGGGATCAATGGCCGAGACAGTTATGCGCAGTTGTGTGATTTTGTTGGGCAAGTGAAGGAGGCAGGTTGCACCAGTTTTACCGTGCATGCGCGGATTGCGATTCTGGAGGGGCTGTCGCCCAAGGAGAATCGAGACATTCCCCCGTTGCGTTATGACGTGGCGGCGCAATTGAAGCGGGACTTTGCCGAGTTGGAGATTGTGCTCAATGGCGGGATCAAGACGCTGGAGCAGTGCGAAGAGCATTTGCAAGTGTTTGATGGGGTGATGCTGGGGCGTGAGGCTTATCACAATCCGTATTTGCTGGCGCAAGTGGATCAGCGGCTGTTTGGCAGCACAGCGCCGGTGATCAGTCGGGCCGAGGCCTTGGCGCAGTTGCGGCCTTATATTGCCGAGCATCTGGCTACAGGTGGGGCGATGCATCACATTACGCGGCATGTATTGGGGTTGGGCACTGGGTTTGCGGGGGCACGCAGGTTTCGGCAGTTGCTGTCGGTGGATATTCATAAGGCCAGCGATCCGCTGGCTTTACTGGATCAGGCTGGGGTGTTGCTGGAGGGCCGCTGACCGAGCGGGCCGCTCAATTAAGTGAGCGACGGGTCCATCGCAATCGCGGGCAAGCCCGCTCCGACGCGTTGATCGCGGTGCCGGTTGAACCCGATGGCGATTTTGCCCTCCTACTTACCAGCAAGGCCGGTCATTCAAACGGCTGTTTTCAGGTTGTTGCCCTCGCAAACGATCGAACGCATTTGCGCCCTTGAGCGGCTAGCAGCCGTCGGGTAATGTCATCAGACCCATAGGACAGAGCACGCCCATGACTTCCAAGCTGGAACAACTCAAGCAATTCACCACTGTAGTTGCCGACACCGGCGATTTTGAAGCTATCGCTCGTGTCAAGCCGCAGGATGCCACCACTAATCCTTCCCTCTTGCTCAAGGCTGCCTCCATTCCTGGCTATGCCAAGCTGTTGGATGCCTGCGTGCAGGACTGTAACGGTGATGTGGGACTGGCCAGTGACCGTTTTGCGGTGGCTGTGGGCCAGGAGATCCTGAAAGTGGTGCCCGGCCGTATTTCCACCGAGGTGGATGCCCGCCTGTCATTCGACACTGACGCAGTACTCAAGCGCGCGCATCGCCTGATCGACCTGTACGAAAAATCAGGTATTGGCCGCGACCGTGTGCTGATCAAGATCGCGTCCACCTGGGAAGGTATTCGTGCCGCCGAGCAGCTGGAAAAGGAAGGCATCCAGACCAACCTGACCCTGTTGTTCTCCTTCGCCCAGGCGGTGGCCTGTGCAGAAGCCGGGGTCTTCTTGATTTCGCCGTTTGTCGGTCGTATCTACGACTGGTACAAAAAAGCCAATGGCAACGACTATACCGGCGCCGATGATCCTGGCGTGCAGTCGGTGACACGTATCTACAACTACTACAAGGCCAATGGCTATAAGACGGTGGTGATGGGCGCAAGCTTCCGCAACCTGAGCCAGATCGAAGAGCTGGCCGGTTGCGACCGCCTGACCATCAGCCCGGATTTGCTGGAGAAGCTGGCGGCCGATAATGGCAAGCTGCAGCGCAAGTTGGCGCCAGGCCATGCCGGCGAGCCTCGTGTGCATATGACAGAGGCGCAGTTCCGTTGGGAGTCCAACGAGGATGCAATGGCCACTGAAAAACTGGCTGAGGGCATTCGCCAGTTTGCTCGGGACCAGGAAAAGCTGGAGGCGTTGTTGAGCGCAAAGCTCTAATAAGGGACGACAGCAAAAAGGGCGGTACCCGTAAATGGGCCGCCCTTTTTTGTGTCAGTTGGATAAGTACTGGTTGGTCTGACGCTATAGCTGGCAAGCAAGCTCCTACATAAGCGCAGTGTCAGTGGCGCTCCAAGGCATTGACCAGGTCGTGAAAGGCTTCGCGGTTGGATTCGTTCAGGCCCATCAGGATCTTGTGGGCCTCCAGCACCTTGAGCCGCACCACTTCCTCGGATTGGTCCTGGGACGGCAGGTCTGTCAGGCATTCCGGGCACGGGATCGGACGATCAACGATGTTGAACACTTGATCGAAACCCATCGACTGCAAGAGCCGGGTGATGTCTTCGTGGGTGGTGACGACGGTCGGCAGCAGTCCGACCTTCTGCCGAGACAGAATGGACAACTTGGCCAACAGCCCAAGGGTGGTGCTATCGATGCTGCGGGTTTCGGTCAGATCGATCACGATCGCCGAGAAGTTCAAGGCTGTGAAAATCCGCTCAATCGTTGCATCC
>Ga0180008_1002163_pt1 | contig 10928 bp, 12 predicted proteins | sample MM_PW_MetaG_FD_121121 | JGI IMG/M metagenome (GOLD analysis project Ga0180008, IMG submission 121121) | Groundwater microbial communities from the Aspo Hard Rock Laboratory (HRL) deep subsurface site, Sweden - MM_PW_MetaG | ecosystem: Environmental > Aquatic > Deep subsurface > Groundwater... | reverse complement strand
CCTTTGCTTAACTGCTAACCGTATTTCAGCATTCCTAAGATACTTAGGGTTGGGTATCTTCTCGCCTGTGGAAAGTATCGCAAAATCCTTTAACCCAACATCTACTCCGACTGTCCCTTCTTCTGTTACATTAACCTTATCTGGCAAAGGTTTATCATCCTCTACTAATATGTTGGCAAAATATTTGTCAGTTACAGTTTTGCTCACCGTAACGGTTTTTATTTTACCCTCAAATTTCCTATCTATTACTATTGTTACCCATCCAACCTTTGGAATGCGTATTGTTTGATTGTCAAAGTCTACTTTTATTCCTTGTGGATAAGATGTTGATTGTTTTGAGTTTTTATGCTTAAACTTAGGAAACCTATTTTGCTTTCTAAAAAAAGCAGTGAAGGCGTTATCTAAGTTCCTTAATGACATCTGTAATACTTGAGCATATGTTTCTTGCAACCATTCAAATTCTGGCTCTTTTTTCTTCTTTGTTAATTGGTTAGTTAAATCAAAACAAGATAATGTTTTCTTGCTTGTTGTGTATGCTTTAATTTTTTCTGCTAATCCCCAATTATAGACAAATCTTGCACACCCAAACTGCTTAGCAAGGATTTCTTTTTGTTCTCTTATGGGGAATAACCGATACTTATAAGCTTTTAACATTATACAGAAAGTATAATATATCTGTAACATTTTGTCAAGAAGTTTTTTTGGATTATTGTAGATTTAACATAAAATATTAAATTCTACAAATAACCTTTAATATTTTAGATAGTTTTCGTTACCACATTGTAATCTCTATGGACAACAGCATTAATGATTGCTTCTCTTATTGCATCTGGCGGATACGCATACTTCTCTTCCCTGTATAATCCTTTTATCCTGGCGCCTCTGCGAACATTTCGCTTAAAGAATTTTATTGCCTCCTCTACTTGATCTTTAAGCCGACCGGAGATTTCCTGTTGATCGATAAACTCATTGATATCCCTGCCCTTAAACCTGGCGCATTTAATTGCTCCGTAGGGAAAGCAATCAAGTGGAGATTTCCCAAAGAGCAAAATTCCACCTCTCGTGGGGTATATTTCTTTTCCCTCTTGCTTTGCCAATCGGAGTTTTAGCAAAAGTCTTTTAGAAAGAGGCTCTTTGGGAATCCCCCTTACTTCTTCTCTCAAAGCCATATATTCATCAATGGAGGAATTATCAAGGTCGTCAAGAGAGGCTCCAAATAAGGAAGTTGAATCGTAGCTTATATTTAACCGCTGTCTCTCTAACTCGGCAATAGTGGGCAGATCGGCCACTCTATTGGAAGAACCAACTCTAACATAGGTGCCTTTTTCTCGACCAGGACACTTAAGGAAGTATGGTTTATCATTACCAGGATATACAGCAATGACCAACAGAGACTTATCGTTAATCTGCTCTATTCTTATATGGGGAATAATTAGAGGTTCACAATGGTCATGTACCATATTTGAGACAACCTCTTCTAATAAAAACAGCTCCTCGCTCCTTATGCCAACAATCTCTCTGGGCTTATCCTTTATTCCAATAATAATCTTACCCCCACTGCCGTTAGCAAAAGCAATTGCTGTCTTAGCCAGTTGCTGGCCTGAAGGTAGCTCCTCTTTGAATTCCAACATCCTTCCTTCAATCTGGTTCAAGAAATCCTTTGCTCTTATTTCTAAGTCCATAATTTTACTCTCTTCTCTTACAAAGACCTCCCTTCATTTTGAATAAGCCTTAAGAACGGACTGCCCCTAAGAAAATACTCCCGCAGCTTAGAGACCGGCACAATAAATGGATCAATGGCAAATCTTTTATAAAAGCCTCTTAGATGTTTAGAAAGAAGATTGTTAAGCCCTCTCGCATCTCCTTTGCTATCTTCACTAATGATCAGTAAATCAAGATCTTCTCCTATCCCTTCTTTCGCCACTGAGCCAAAGACAATGACAGAAATAGGCTGCAATGTCCTTACTATTTCACTACTAACTTCTCTGGCATCTTTCAATGTGACCATTTCAAAAATCCTCACCAGGCCCAAATAAGGTTACTTTAAATTCATCACCTATTTCTTCAAAGACCGGCTCAGGTAATTTGGCGTCTTTCATAAGATGTCTCATTTTGTTGATACCCTGCCCCCATTCATCAAAATAGTCCATCTCAAAAAGTATCTTTGCAATAAGGGGATTTCTTGTCCTTTGCTGTTTGCCCAGATTCTCAATCTCTACTCCAATGGTCGGTGTCTTGCGGCCATTAAACCTTTTCAAAAAGCCGATTTTCTCAAGATACTCAGGAACAATCTCCTCAATCGGTGTTCCTAATTTTTTATTCTTTCGTCTCTGGTAGAAATTTATCTTTTCTGAATCAAAATCATCAATTGTGGCTTCTACTACCTCCAATCGGTCATAGGTAACTAACTCCTTAGCCGGGAGGCTGGGTCCGTCAGCTCTCGTTTGAATTCCAACCGATGGTCTTCTGGTTTTTTAAATAATTCCTCTATGCTCATCTATATTCACACCCTCCTCTTCTTCTTAAATATCCTTGTCAAGAAAATTGTTAACCAGATATAAGACCCGCAAAATGGTAACATTTTACTCATCTGAAGTAGTCAAGTGGACAGTATGCAAATTAAGCAAATTTTAAAAATAAAGTATACGAATTAAGCGAATAATATTTTTTAGCTCCTCTTCGTTCAATTCGTTAGATTCGTTTACAAAAATCTTATTTCACTTCATTTTTGACAAACAGTTTCCTCTATACCTGTGTAATTCGCCCTCAAAAGTCCTTCTAAAAACTTCTTGGCCTTTCTGTGCTCAGGATCATATTCTAAGCACTTCTCAAACTCAATCTTAGCCTTATCAAAATTACCTTGCGCTTGATAAATCTCACCCAAATGAAAATGGGCATTGCCTGAGAGCTTCTTGCAAATGGTCCTTAAAACTCCTGCAATGTATCAATAATCTCAAATCCTAAATAAGAGAAATGTTCATCAAGGGTAAAGACCTTCTTTAAATTTAGCCTCTGCATAATTGCAAAACTTACACAATCAACGAAGCTAAAATCCTGGTCTTTATATTTCTGAAATATCTCCCAGGCCTCATTTCTGATTGATCCATCAACCTCCATGAAATCTACTATTTTACTCTTCATAATTTTGTCCCCAAAGAGTAGGGCGACTTGATGTCCAACTCTGTATTTTATTAAGGTCAAGCTTTCTACAAAGACATACTCAGAAGTAACCATCTTTACTTTCTGTCTCTTTAAGTCTTTTGATATGCTTACAGCCTTATGATGATATTGATCCCTTTTGTCGTTCAGAGCCAACCAGGCACCGGTATCAACAAATAGTCTCATTCTCTGTCATCTCCTCTGTTTTTTTCATACAAATAAACATCATGATTAACAGAGAGGTCTCCGTCTTTACTCTCACCAGCACCAATAATATCCCAAATAGGATCATTCTCCCAGTCTCTCTTCTCCTCTCTTCTCTGTAAGAAGTTTAAAACTGCTTCCCTCACCACAGCGGCAACCGGAAGCTTCTCTTGCTTTGCTGTTTTGGTTAACCTTTGAAATAGATCCTCTGGAAAATACATCTGAACCCTCTTAGATGCCATTCTCATTTCTACCTTCCTTCATATATACATTATCCTGTCAAGTGTTTTTTATTCCACTTCCAATCTTTTTAATTGACGAAAGACCAGTTTGATGTATATGCAATCTGATAAATAACTTGATATAATAGTTGTATTTCCACCCCCTAACCCCCGCCAGCGGGGGATAAGCTTGTACGAGACTGTCCCCCGCTGGCGGGGGATAGGCTTTGTCCTTGTCCGAAAAGGCAACGAAACACAACGGACATTCACGAGGCTGTCCCCCGCTGGCGGGGGTTAGGGGGTGGATTTTCCCTACGAGGTATGTCAACTTAATTAATGGATTGCATATATTTTGGAGAAAGTTCCTCTTTATTCATTATGATCGGCGTCCCGTAGATCTCTTTGCCTTTAATTCGCTGGAATATTGGCTCACGAATTGTTGTGGGTAAACCCAAAAAGATTGAATTTTACCACAAAGACCACAAAGATTTATAGGCATTCTTCAAAATGATGCTTTGCTTCTTCCTTTTTTCCTCGCCCATTCTTAAAAAAGTATAGTAGTATTTTGGATTAATAATTGACTATTCTCGGCCTCGTGTTCCTCAAGATTTGGCTGTCCTTGAGCGATTATTTCGAACTACTAAGCAGGAAGAAATCTATCGTAATGAATATTCAAACATCTTGAAGCCAGAGATAATTTATCAGGCTTCTTTGACTACTATAACCATCTCCGGCCTTATCAGGGTATTGGTAATGTTACTCCTTATGATAGACTTACAGGCCGTGATGTAGAAATTATCAAGATGAGAAAGGTCAAGAGCCAATTGGCACAGAAGAGACGTAAATTACAGAATCGCATTCGCAAAAATGATTCAGAATTTAAAGAAATTAGTCTCCAGGTCTACGCAAATAATTTTAATTTTTTCCTTGAAAGGGTCTGAAGCAATATAAGTTATATTCATAATTGTCCTTTGGGAACGGCTATCACTTTGTTTTTTTGTCAAAGAGAAAAGAGAGAAAAACAAAAATATGCCGTCCTTACTTATTTTTTTGGCATTTCTTCTCTCTGAATCTCTACTATCTTTTTACAAAGTTGGGGAATTCGTAAGTTTATGATATTGACATTACCTGATAATCTTCTTACTGATAATCCCTCTTGAGCCGAACGCATTCCTCGTATCAACAATGCACGCAGTATTCTTGGCGATGAACTTATAATCATAAGCCGAATGGTCGGTTAGAAGCAACACAACATCAGCTTCTTTCAGTTGCGTCGGTGTAAGTTTTACGGACTTCATATCGATGTCCGGATAATGCCTGTGCCCTCTACACACAGGCACCAGCGGATCATGATAATCCACTTTAGCGCCTTTTCCCTTCAGTATCTGCATAATGCGCAGCGAAGGAGATTCTCTTTGATCGTCAATATCCTTCTTATACGCAAGGCCCAGTATCCTTATAATCTCTTCTTTAATATCCTTCCTACCATTTTTATAATTAAAATCATTCATAAATTTGGCTTGTGTTTCCTATTCGAAGTAAATAAACGAGTAGTCTCCAGTATATCCACACTCTTTGTAAATCCACTCCCATTCCTTGACAGAAAAAAGCACTCTCCTGTCAATACCAATACATCATATTTACCTTCTCTTCTTCACTACGATATAACTCCACCACTATATATTTATCTTTCTGGCTTACCCTCTCTATCTCCTCTCTGCCTCGACAACAATGATAAAACAAGGTTCACCATCACCTATTAACCTACTTCTTATTTTAATCTTCCTCATCTACCCCTTCTAAAACCTCCTCCACTTCTCCGATGAAAATTTCAGCATCTTTGATCTGATTTTCTACCTCTTCATCTGAGATAACAACAAAGTCTTCATAATCGCTATCTTCCCTCATTTCCTTAGCTTCAGCCAATATCCTGCCCATATTTTTACCCACTATGCTCGTCTTTACAAAATGTTGATTAAATAGAGAGATAACACCGGAATGTTTACTACTATTAACTTCTTTTACTGCCAACAGAGCTTTGGCTGCAGAAAACATAGCATAGTAAGACCGAGAGATTGAATCTTTATACTGTTTATTCTCATAGAGCAATTTCGCTGAAATGAGTTTTTCTTTGGCATTTTCTAACCGGTATTTAGCAAGTTCATTTCTCATAATTTTATCCCTTCTTTTTCAAGACGTTTGATAAAAGGTGAACCCATATCTTTATTTTTCTGATATTCATACAAGGACATAATTCTTGGGGAGATTTTTAAGTCATAGTAAGGGTCTACTTCAAACATAATATCGAATATCCTCTTCTTTGACTCAAGAGATTTCTCTTTAAGTACAATGAGAATATCGATATCAGAATCTTCTTGAAAATCACCTCTGGCTTTTGACCCAAAGAGCCCTAATGAAGTTATATTATCCCCTATATTATTTTTTATTCGCTCAGCAAAAACTCTTATCACCTTTTTTTCTTTGCTATTAAAACGTACCTTTGGGGCAGATATGTTATTCCATTTTAACTGAACCAAAATCTCCTCTACCACCCTCTCTACCCCTCTTCCATCAACCAACTCTCTGCCTTTCCTGCTCATTCCTTTGCGTTTCTCTCTGGCTTTAATCAAATCTTTTATTGTCTCTTTAATCTTATCTTCTGTAACTTCTTCAAACCAACCCAAATTAAGAGAGGTACCATAATTATCTAAGCTATCAGCATTTTTTCTCTGATTATCAGAAAGGACTATGATGATATTAGGTACTCCAAGGTAGGCCAGTTCATAGCAGGTACTTCCACCTCCACTGATAGCAATATCTGCTTTCTCCATCAAGCCAAGAATATCTTTTGGATTTCTCGTAAGGATAAACCGGCTATCTGTTTCAATCTCTTTCCTAAGAATCTCTTCGTATAGGTAGCTGGGCCCTATAACCACTGTAATCTTAATATTATTCTTGATACCTTTGAGAGCCTTAACCACTTTCAAGGTCTGATTATTCGGATCAGTTCCACCAAGGGTAACTAAAATATTCTTTGCTACTTCTTTTATCTCTCTCCTAAAGCAATGTCTATCTCTAACCTCTTTTCTTAGAAGGACATATTTTGGTCCCAACAATAGCTTTGTATATCTTTCTCTGGAATAATCACTAACTTTAACTCCGATGTTTTGATTAAGAACTATGTCAGAGAAAAGATGCATATTCGCAAGGTCATCAAGGCTCATCAAGGGTATATTTAAATCCTTTATTCGTTTGAGATAAATCTCATTAATATCATAAGAATCAGTGACCACTAAATCAAGTTGATATTTTTTAATCAAATTGACGGTCAACTTGAGATCCTCTTCTAAATCTATCTCTGCAGGCAATCTCTCTACCAAATGGCCACTGTCAACAATCCTCTTTCCTGCCTCTGGATCGATATCCTTGGTAATAAATATACACTGCATACCTTTTTCTTTTAACCCCTCAGCCAGGTTTAAACAACGCATTATGTGTCCTAAACCAATACTTCCCCCTCCATCAACCCGGAATACAATTCGTCTCTTCATTCCTTCCCTTTTAATTCAAGGTTTACTACATCAACCGTTTTTGACAGCGCCCACTCAAGTTTGCTTAGGTATCAGCAGTCTTGTCGTCTTGTTCAAAAGCAAGGCGACAAGACTGCTGATAATTTCGATGGTTTTTCTTTATTTCTTGGAGATGATCACCACCAAACTTTTCTAAAAAAGCCCTGGCTAACTCAATGGCTACCATAGAAAGACCTACCACCGAAGCAGCTGGTAAAACACAAACATCAGATCTTTCATAAGCAGATCTTTGCTCTTCCTTGCTTAAAATATTTACCGAAGAAAGACCTTTTCTTAAAGTAGGTATAGGTTTTACTGCTGCTCTAAGAATAATATCTTCACCATTAGAAATTCCTCCTTCAATTCCTCCTGCCTGGTTAGTCTTTCTATAAAATCCAAGTCTTTGGTCAAAAAATATTTCATCATGGACTACGGAGCCAAGCTTATCAACTCCTTTAAATCCCATACCTATCTCTACTCCTTTAACGGCTGGAATACTCATTAAAGCAAAAGCCAACCTGGCATTTAATCTTTTATCCCACTGGGTATAGCTTCCTAAGCCCACAGGCACCCCAAAAGCCTTAACTTCAAAGATTCCTCCTAATGTGTCTCCTGTCTCCATGGCTTCTTTTATCTTAACAATCATAGCTTCTTCAGCTTTTTCGTCTAAACAACGAAGCTTAGATAAGTTTATCTTATCTTTAATTTGGTCGAAGCTTAAATCCTTTCCTATCTTAGCTTTAATATCTCCTACTTGAACCACATAGCTAATAAGCTCAATTCCAAATTCTTCTAATAATTGAGATAGAAGAGCTCCTGCCGCCACTCTAATTGCGGTCTCTCTGGCACTAGCTCTCTCTAAGACATTTCTAATATCTTGATGATGATATTTTATTGCTCCTGGTAAATCAGCATGGCCGGGACGGGGACTTAAAACTTTTCGCTCCTCTACTTTTTCAAGTACTACTTCATCTATTTCAGGAGACATTACCTCTACCCAATTTCCCCAATCCTTATTTTCAATGATCATCGTAATAGGGCTGCCGAGGGTCATTCCTGCTCTAATTCCTGAGGTAATAATAACCTCATCTTCCTCAATCTTCATCCTTTCTCCTCGACCAAAACCTCTCTGTCTCTCTTTTAAAGATTGGTTAATCTTATCTTTATTTATCTTCAGACCAGCCGGAACTCCTTCTATAATTACAGTTAATTGCTTACCGTGAGATTCACCAGCGGTTAAAAAGTTTAACATCTTACCACCTGCCCAGATACCAACTTAATATTTCCTTTCCCCAAAAAAGAGAAATCACTGCTCCCAAAGCCAAGAAAGGACCAAAAGCAATATAATCAGTCTTCTTTTTCTTCTTTAACCCCATTAAGGCCAGACTTATTCCACTACCAACAATGCAGGCTAAGAATACGGAAAGCAAAGACATCTTCCAGTCCAAATAAATTCCAATTAAAGCTCCTAACTTTATATCTCCGCCACCCATTGCTTCTCGTCTAAAAACTAACCTTCCCAATAAGGCAAATAGATAAATTATTCCTCCTCCTATTAATATTCCTAAAACTACTTGGATAAAATTATTAAGGAGAGATGGTTGATTAAAGATTAGCTGGCATATTACTCCAATTGCCATGGCTGGATAAATAATCTTATCATGGATTAAGAGGTGGTCGATGTCTATAAAAGTAATGACAATTAAGACACTAACAAAGATTAAATTTAAGATTATCTTATCTAAATTTAAATCAAAGTTTAAACCAGAATTTAAAGCAGCCCAAAAATTAAACCAAACTAATAAAAACATCACTGCGGTTAAGGTTTCGACCAAAGGATAACGAAGAGAGATTTTTTTTTGGCAATGACGACATTTTCCTTTTAAGAAGATATAGCTTAAAACAGGGATATTTTCCCAGAGCTTGATTATTGTTTTACAGTGAGGACAAAAGGAGCGAGGCAGGATAATAGATAAATCTAAAGGTATTCTATAAATACAGACATTTAAAAAGCTTCCTATCATTAACCCAAAAGTAACTATTATTACCTCTTCTAAGGTGACCATTTTATCTCCTCTCCCAGAGGATAATTTTTAATCTAAATTTTCTATTAAGGATCTCTTCATTACTTCGATAGGAGCTTTTACTTTCGTCCAAATCTCAAAACTCTTAGCACCTTGATAAAGAAGCATCCCTAAACCACTGATTACCTTAAGATTTAACTTTTCTCCTTCTTTTAAGAGCAATGTCTGAGAAGGATTGTAAACTAAATCATAAATAATTTGATCTTTTCTTAAATATTTCACCTCTATAGGCAAAGGATCTTCTTCTTTCATTCCCACCGAAGTGGCATTAATAATAAGATCAGCCAGGTTTATCTTTTTACCTAATTTTACATCTTCTAAGTTTATCGCTAAGTATTTACCATTAGTTTTTTTCTTCATGTATTTACTTAAACTTACTGCTTTTTCTTTAAATTTGTCAGCAAAAATAATCTCACTTACCCCTTCAAAGACCAAAGAAAAAGCTACTGCTTTAGCTGCCCCTCCTGCCCCTAAGATAAATACCTTTTTATCTTTAAGAGATGTATTGATCTCTTCTTTTAAAGATTTAATAAAACCAAAGCTATCGGTATTATAGCCGTATAACTTGCCTTCGATATTTTCTATAGTATTTACTGCTCCTATTAATTTTGCTTCTTTAGAAATTTCATCTAAGTATTTTATCACTTCTTCTTTATAAGGGATAGTGACATTTGCTCCTTTAAAATTTATTGCCCTTAACCCTTCTATGGCTCTTTTTAAATCCTTATTACTCTTCACAGGAAAGACTAAGTAGATATAGTCTAATCCTAATTTTTTAAAAGCAGCATTATGCATCACGGGCGAAAGACTATGGCTGACTGGGTATCCTATCAAACCTAAAAGTAAAGTTTTAGCGGTAATCATCTCTTTTATTTCTACAAGTTTTCTCGAATATGTTTCCTCGATATCTTGCTTGGACATAAATTTCATTCTGGATCATCTCTTTGATCTCTTTTTTTATATTGGGATAAATTTCTATCTTTTCTATCTCTTCTAAGGTTAAAAATTTGCAATCTTGAATTAATTTTTCTCTTTTTATTTTAGGCTCTTCCTGAAGTATTTCCCCTAAAAAATAAATGTTGATAGTATGGCGATGTTTATCAGAAGAAATAGACTCATTAATCATCAGAACTCGCTGGAGACTTACTTTTAAATTTGTTTCTTCCCAAACTTTTCTTTGAGCAATTTCTATAATGCTTTCACCATGCTTGGGATTTCCCCCAGGTAAAAACCAGTGATTACTATAATTAGATCTTATCAGTAAAATCTTGCTCTCTTTGATAATCACTACTCCAATCCTAATATCAGGTTGATCCATTTATTTTAAACCATTGATTTAAATTGATTTAATTAAAAGGTTGCCTTAATATCTACCTGGCCACAAAAATTCAACATCTTCCTTTTCCTTATTATAATAAACTATAACATTTTGAGATGATAATCTCAAGCAAAAAAATGGTTGACAAAAGATCAAGGTTGAGGATATTATTGAAGTTGAATTTCAATAATAAGGGTGATCTCGTGAAACCTAAAGATGAACACCTAATTTTAGGAAGCTATATAAAAAAAGAAGGATTACGTAAGACTCCTCAGAGAGAGATAATCTTAAATACTTTCTTAGAAATAGAAGATCATGTAGATGTAGAATCTTTATATAATTTAGTAAAACAGAAAGACCCCTCGATAAGCTT
>Ga0180008_1002162_pt1 | contig 10933 bp, 13 predicted proteins | sample MM_PW_MetaG_FD_121121 | JGI IMG/M metagenome (GOLD analysis project Ga0180008, IMG submission 121121) | Groundwater microbial communities from the Aspo Hard Rock Laboratory (HRL) deep subsurface site, Sweden - MM_PW_MetaG | ecosystem: Environmental > Aquatic > Deep subsurface > Groundwater... | reverse complement strand
TCCTGTTTCAGTCTAAAGGTTTTTGCATTCAAGTTACTTGTATCAAGGGTTGGTGGTAGCTCTAGCATTAATGTGTCACCATCGCGCATATTTTTTAGTTGTTCAGGGGATATAGAGTCGTAGCTTTCAACTTGTTCAGCAATTGTGCCAATGAACAAACTTTCTGCCCAATGAGAATGCCACTTATGCCAAATTTGTACCATTTGTACAAACTCTGGTTTATCTCCACCACGTCCATATGGTGTTGTTCCCAATTCGATTGCTCTGTTCAATATCGCCAACCTGCCTTTTTCAGATTGTAATCGTTTTGTTGGGGTATTGCCTTCAACTCCCTTATTAAGTTCTTCTATTGCTTCATTCATAAGAGATATGCGAAAACGGAAGTCTTCAGATTTAATAAAGTCCATTCCCAACTTCTTGAGTGTTTCCGACATGTCTGTTTCTTTACCAGCCTTCTTTCCACCAAGAAGCCTTGAAGACCATCCACCCAAAAACTTACTCATTTCTATTTCCTCTTTTTATTTGTATAATATAACCCAATTACTGCTATTATAGATATGACGATTAGAAAGGTCTGGTTGGCAGAGTTTTGTAGCCAATAGCCAATTTCTCTTATTGAATCGGGCTTTAAGACAATAGCTGTTGTTACTACACCAACAATAATCAGTGGAACATATTTCCATTTAAAGTATTCTTTTCGTCCACTAACCTTCTTTGCTAACTTCTGGAAGTCTTGATATTCTTGCCACATCGTAAGAATCCATTCAACAGCCATCTTTGATTTGTCAGTTTTGTTTTTAAGTTCTGTAAGGTATCCATTCTTATAGCCTTCCATCAGTTCTTTTGCTCTATCAAAATCTTGATGTGCTTGAAGTGCTTCTTGTGCTTTCAAATTGTATGATGACTGTAAAGTTGTTAATTTACTTAGTAACGATTTAATGATGTGGATGCTTTCTACACCACTTACTTTGTCGTCGTCTTTTAAGTTATTTTCATCTATGTTTTTGAATTTTTCTTCAAGCTCATTAACGTTTTTTAGTGTTGTTGAGCTGTGTTCTAAAAAGTAGTCACCACCACCACGAACTAGATTAAAGGTTGGTATAACGGCTCCATCAACAATTCTTGTTGAACCTTCAGGAAACTGTGCTACTCTAATCCCGTCTGTAGCACCGTGGTCAATAAAGCTGTCTTTGTAGTATGCTTTTCCTTTAACGAGATGAACTCGTTTCTCCCATTCTGTATGGTGTTCAAACCCCAATACCTCTGTTGTTATTGGAAGGTATTGTTCTGAATCAAAAATTTGTACATTAATCTTCATTTTATTTCCAATATCTAATAATGTAACAAATTGATTTGGGGCAACTTCAATAGACTTGTAGTTTTTATAAAAAATGTCAAGTTTTTGTCCGTTTGGTTCAACGGTTGCTTCAAGGTATCTATAGTCGGCAGTGATTAGGCGATAAACATAGTCTTGAAACAACATGGGTATAACGACAACTAACATTCCTCCAATAACAGTAAATGGTCTAAACGCTTCGGGTACACTTCCAGACGAAAGCAGTAAACCATAACCTGCTATAAACTCGATTATAAAATATAAGTCGTTTCGTTGCATATCTTATTCACTAACAAAAGTTTCTTCTTCGGAAGGTTCCTGTTTTTTGTATTTTGGCTCTTCTTTTATTACAGTATTCTTTTTTGGAGGGGTGTGTTCTGCATTGTTGTTTCCTATTTGTATTGTTCCAGTTACTTCAAATTCTGTATTGCCGATACGAATGCTTTTTTCTTTTGGTTTTAGTTCAAATGAAACCTTAGAATTTTCTAAGTTGTTTTCAATTGTCTGTATTAACAAGTCTTCTAAATTGTTATTAGAATTACGTGTTGTGCTGGTTCTGGGATTGTTTTCTATTGTTGTTATCCTTCTATTGGTTTGTTGTATGTCGTCCATCAAATTTTTTTGAACCTGTAAGATTAGGTCTAGTTTTTTAGATGTTACATCCTCGTCGTCATCATCATTGTCATCATTAGTATTGATTGGTCTTCTTAGAGACTTTCTATGGGTTATTGGTTTAATTAAGTCAGCAAGTGGATCGTGTACTTCTTCCTCTTTTCTTTTTTTAAATCGCATAGAAAACAATACAACAATAACAACAGAACATATTATTATGATTGCTATCAATGTTTGGGTTGTATCAAGAAAACTCATTTATTTTTCACCTTTATTTCTATTTTCATATATGTTGGTTATTTTGGGTGTGAATCGCATAATGATTTCAAAACTTTTTTGGTCTGGGGTGTCGGGATGGTTAAGTAAAGCAATTGCATCATAGAAGTCTTTTTCATTCTGTAAATCAATACCATTATCAATGAGAGCGTTTGTGATTTCAGAAGGAATCTTCATATAAACAGTTTTTGATATCTGTACAAGAGATGAAAAGCCAGAAACCAAGCTTCCTCTTTGTAAGTTCATATCAATATAGAATACTTTTTTCAGTAGAACGCCGTTTATCCTTACTGCCACTTGCGTAAGCACACCCTTTTTTCCCCTATAATAAGTAATAACTGTTTGATATTAAAATTTATCTAAAATTAAATACCGAAGACAGATTTAATATAAGTATTTATACCAAGAAACAACATACTTTTATAAGCTATATTAAAACAAAATATGGAGAAATAAAATGCCAGCAAACAAAAACTACAAATATCTAGCCTATTTTCTAATCGCAATCATGGGATTCGGGCTCGCAACAAACTTTACATTCGACACTACTAATCTAGGACAGTTTCCGTGGTCACAAGTTGGCACAGGAGGCACGGGAGACACTGGAGGTACGGGTGGCACAGGCGGAACAGGCGGAACAGGTGGAACTCAATACTCTGCGGCAGCACTTCAGTGGACAGCTGAAAACGGTATAACTCACACTGCATTAACGACAACTGAATTCACTGCTATTAGGGCAGTAAATGGTGTGTTTGACTTTTTGACTTTAGCTGATGCAAAAGCAGGTGACTCGGCTCCAGAACAAGGAACAACTCAGTTTGCTCCTAACGAAGCAATAATTCTTGTTTTGTCAGACCAAACCGACCCAACTGGCGGTGAAGACCATTATGACCAATGGTACTACATCCCAGAGCTTAAAGAGGGCGGAGTTGTTTACAGGATTGGAGCCTCAAACCTACAAGTAGCCTCATCAAGTCCATCATACAAATACACTTGTTCAGGTGGAGTTGATACAGGACAGAGAATACACTGGACTTCAGGAACAACCAACTACTGGGACATTGGAAGACTTGCTATTATCCCAAGAACAGATGATGTATCCTTTGACCAATACCTAATGTACGGCGGAACAACCCTAGCATCTATGACTGATGGAGCAACTGAAATTGACACACAGGGAGAACAAACTGCTGATGTTGCCTTAACGACTGATATTGAAAACCTGAAATACTATGCAGAATGTGATACCAACAGCCTTGGATTCGGAGTAGCACAATTGATGGTAGCCCAGAACGGTAAAGTTGAGGAGATGAAAGCATATATCATATTCTCAACGAACTGTACTGCAATAAGCACCTCAAAGTTCCAATCAGAAGGATGGATACAACTAAATCTAGGAAACCTATACGCAGAGAAAGCCTTCTACAAGGAAATACCTGCGGTGGTTCCAGCCTCTGGTAACAAAATGACATTGACGGTCAACATCCCAATCGATGCATCTGCCGCTGCAGGTACAACTGCCTACAGTGCAAAGATATGGGTTAATGACATGCAAATCGCAAGCAATGTCGGCGTTGGTGCCCCAACTACAAGTGTTCCAACAGCCTATGGTATGATGGCAACTGAAGGATATGGTATTCAAGCAGTCATAAACGACGAAGCTTTGACGACAAGTTCTGGTGCAGGTGCAACCCAAACACTGTTTGGAGACTGGATGACTCCTACCTAAACATGAGGAATGAAAAATGAACTGGAAAGACATAAGTAAAAAAATTGGTCTGTTCGGCTTAGCAGTCGCTTCAGGCACAGTCATTAACAGCCTCATCTATGGTGGAGACTTAACGACATCCATCACAAGCCTTGTTAACATTGCCTTTGTATCAGGTGTTGTCATCACATACGGTCTCTACGAATACATGTTCAGAGCCAAAGGAAGATAGGAATAGGCTAAACATAAGGACTCAGCCTTCATCCCACTTTTTTTAGGGAAATAACATTTTTATTAACAATGGTGGAGTCAAGAATGATACAAAATGACGGAGTAAGTAATGCTCTTGGATTATTGGGAATTTTTTTGTCATTCTATCTAGCCACCATTCAATTAAGTTTTCTCAGTATTTTTCCAATTTTAATGATTACTGCAAGTTATGCTTTACAACACAGATTTAATGTAAGTCCACGCGACCCATCACTAGATTCTCGCGAAAAATCAAACATAGCATTATATGCCTTGCTTGGCTTGGCGGGTGCATTTCTAGCAAATTATGCCACCAACTATGTAATTACAGCATACACAACAGTAAGAGCACTTAGTATAATGTCTTTGTCAATAACTAATATGGAGCTTATTTTTTATGGTGCATCGATAGCAATTGCAGAGGAAGAGTTCTTTAGAGGGTTTTTGTTAAACTATATCGCAAAAAACCATCCAGTACCTGTTGCTTTTATTGCTTCATCAGCGGTCTTTGCCTCATTCCACTTGGCTGTATATGGTACACAACCAGAGCTTCTTGTCTATGTGTTTGTTAGTGCTATAATTCTGTCCTATGTTTCGTGGAAGACTAAACACGTTACAACAGGCATATTATGTCACATGGCTGTAAACATATTAAGCTACAGTATGGCAGGTGCAGTAGTAGGGTAAAAGTGGTGACTTAGTTAAAAAACACGGAGAAATGAAAAAATATGAAAAACCTTAAAAAAAAAACATTATGGGGAATAGTTTATGATTACTATACGGAGGTGAAATACCGTGACTCATGTGAAAGGATATACCAAACGTGTTAATGGTAAAACCGTGCGTGTAAAAGCTCATAGTAGAACAGGAGGACGTAGAAAGAAAAGAAGGAGTAAGAAGAGATAGAAGAAATGAAAAGGAGGGAGAAACAAGTCTTGGTGACAATACTGTCCATATTTGCTATAATACTAATAATGATACAGTTAGGTCTTATCCAAGGCTTGTCTCCGTTCACTTTTCCTGACCTATATGGATTGAAGAACTAATGTTAAAGAACATGTCTAGAAAGAATAAATACTTAGCTATTTTCCTAAGTATGGTTATTGTTCTAGTGATAGGACTGAACACCAACATGATTAGTTGGAGTGTTCTTCCAACTTGGGAAGGTCTTGCCTCTGGTGTTTGGGGTTTTGCACCACCAAGTTCTAGTCCAATAATAATTACACAAGACTTGACTTTTCCATATTCGTGGATTTCAAGAGACATACATAGTACAGTAATAAGTATTTCACCACAACTATTTGAGACAGAAGGTAGAACCGAACTTGACATTCAAAACCCTGTTCCCAAATATAGTTCCTTTACTCAAGGAAGAGAAGTCGATTATTGGATTAAAGATTTACAACCAAATGGTGATTATGTAAACACCCATGTTTTTGGGGTTATTAATCAATATACAATGTCAATAGCTGTTCGTTCTATTGATACTGGTGGATATCATCAAAGACTGTTTCAGGGTGGACAGTTTTGGTTACAATTAAAGGCTAATACATGGGATATGGCTAGACAATATCAGGATACAAGTGGAACACACCTCGGAAGTGCATGGGAAGCACCAATTGCTATTTACATTGAGAAATACGGTTTAACAGGTACAAGTGGTAGTGCAGGATTGTATTCTATATTAAGTCCTGATAATCAAGGAGCATTTGTAACTCTTTATGATGGAGCTGGACAGTACGGTACACTTGACGATTTAGGAGTATCAGCAAATGCTGACATTAATACAACATTACTATCATTAGGTGACCCAAGAGCACCAGATAGTAGAATGCAATCATCAGGGTATTTTCCAATAACACTTGTAAGTTGGGGTGAAGACCAGCCACTTATTGGTGTACCGACCTTTCCAATTGCAAGTTATACAATGATAGTCTTTACACTTCAGCTTGGAAAATATACTTTAACTGTTCCTGCCGACGAGGTTCCAACTTGGGAAGACCCAGAATTACAGCCTAATTGGTGGAGAAGTTTGATTACGTGGCTTGCAAATCCGTGGAATCTTTTTGGTGTCAGTACCTTTGTCATTATACTATTTGCTGTATTGATGGGTGTAGCACTTTTCTGGTTTGTAGGTATGCCTGTTGGACTTGTAAAAAGTAGTAAAGGAAGGAAAAAATAACTAAGTCATGAGGAACAAAGTATGAGTAGATATAATAAATATCAGATACTGGGAATGGTTTTAATAATATTTTCAATTGTACAAATCCCACTGCTAGCTGAATTAATATATGATCCCAACCCACCTGCGTTTCAAACATTAGGTATGTGTCCAAGTTCAACAGACCCAGCGGTTCCTAATGTTATTACACAAATTGGTACGGCAAAGAACTTCTGGATGCTTGTAAGAGATGTTGATTCTTCAATAGTTCTTACACGACTTCAATGTGTTGCTATGGATGGAACTTATGATAGTGGTGAAGTGTCATTGTTTTATAATGGGCAAGTTACGTTGTTTTCAATTGTTTGGGATATTTGGGAGTGGGATGCTCCAATACTTGAGGGTGGACATATCTATGCATTTAATTGGTTGGTGCAAGATGAGGCAGGAAATGAGGCAACGCTGACAACCTATGGGGGATATGGCGAATCTGATGGATACTTTTCAATAAACGATGAAAATATATTAAGTCAGGAACAAAAAGTTATTACGTCAGATGCCACCCTAAACATGAAATTCACAGCAACAATAAATCCTGTTCTTATAACAGGAATAAGAGTTAAGGTTTTTGATGAGTCAGGAACTCTTTTAAAGGATGGTTTAATACCTTATGTAAATAGTAATACTTGGCAATCTACAGACTTCTATGTCTTTACTAAAGCAGGCTCATACGTTATTGAAGGTTATATAGAACAATCTACGCTGGTTTTACGCAAACTAAGTATCTTGGCAGACTATGGTGTTCAAATCCCAGAGTTCATATTAGATTTGAAAACAGCAATGTCAATAATGGGGTTTGTAATGGGAATTGGTCTTATTTACAAGGGTTCTAAGGTACAGAACAAGAAAAGGAGATAAAATATGGGATTCCTTAAACGCATAATAGTTCAGGCTGGAGCAATGAGTATAGTCTATGCTATATACACCTATTATTTCAAGCCGTACTGGGAATCTCAGCTTACAAGCCTTGGGTTAAACAATGGTCTTCTTGAACAGTCAGCTGGATTCTTTGTCTTGCTTATTCCAACATATGTTTTCTTGGGAGCTTACATGTGGCGTATGAAAAGGAGTGAAAGGAAATGAGTGTTGCTATTAAGTTCTTTGGCTATATGTTAGAAATAGTAGGAATGGTTATGTTGTTTAATGCAATATATTCAATTGACCCCTCAGAACCTCAACCAATCTTAATGTATTATTATCTCCAAAAATATTTGCTACCAATCTTTATAATATTCTGTGGATTTTACATTTCAAACTATTTGGGAAGGAAGAAAAAATGAATTTCGACGATTATTCTATCAAGGTTGGTTGGATAATGTTAGAGTTGGTTCTATCATTCTTCTTCTTTTCTGGAATTGACACATTCTTTACCGAGTTTGTTACTGTTGATGTGAACACTAAAATCGTCCTATACATAGTAATATCGTTCATTGGAATGGTCTATCTTTATGGTTATAGAAAGAGAAAGGTGAGGAGATAAAAATGTTACCACAAGTAAAAATGGCATTGATGTTAATCCTATCAGGACTTATTAGTATTAGTGTGGTTGGTACTGTATCGATTTCTTCACAGAACTATCTTACAACAATACAAATTACCAATAACTCGCCGTTTTCTGCCATAGTCAACTCTGCTGATGTTAGTGCCTATGATGGTTACAACAATCTTGTTGCTGTAGCTTGGCTTGTTGAGGAAAATATAAATATAAAGTCTCGGACAGACACTTTTATACACGCACGAATACAATTGATGGTTAGTGAAGCAGAACTGTCAATGATTACAACACCGATTACAGTTATCACAACAATACATTACACTTTCATATATTTGCCTTTTACACACACTGACATACGAGAGGTAACAACTGAAGAGTTACAGGGAAGTTTAGTAAATATACTAAGTTAAAAACTTGGTTAAATCCTTTAATAAAAGAAAATAGATAGATATAGGTGAATAAAAATGTCGAGAAGCAGTAAATCAATATTTGGAAATAAAAAGAATCTACTATTAATGACTTGGACAATGGTTTTGGTGTTATCCTTTGTCTTGAATGGTGGAGGACTGCGTTCCTTTTTTGGATTAGCAGTAGTTACTCCAGCAGGAGTATATAATACTTGTGACAGTTTGACAAACTGGTGGATAAGTGATGGCACAATCATTGATATAACACCACCAAACTCAACATTTGCACTTGATACAACTTCATTTACAACATCTCCTGCAAGTATAAGCGTGAATGCTCGTAGTGGTAGGTGGGGAACATTTGTATTCACCAACGTGTTTATGCCGTTTCCAAATTCAATTATAGAGGATTGGACAAACACACCAATCCTTTTGGTTGACTTGATGAGCAACAATGCCGACCCCAATGTTGTTATAGATGTCGCTGTAGCAATACAAGAAAATGCTACAAGAATATTTACATACTATGAATATTCGTCAATAGTTCCATCAACAGCCTTTAATACAGAAGAAATTGACCTTAGAAATGCTTTAGTTGGTGCACCAAACTTGGCAAGAGTTGCAGGTTTTAGGTTTGCAATTCGTCCATTATTGACAGTAGACACCGTTGTAAAAATTGATAACATCAGGAAAGCATCAATAAGTCTAGGAACGGGTACATTGGTGGTTACAACTCAAGGAGCAACAGGAAATATCCTTGTGGACAACGTTCTTGTTGGTGTTGGGACATATAGTGGAGATATGGACGAAGGAACATATCAAGTCAGTTTTGGTGACGTTAGTGGATATATTACACCCGATTCACGATATGTTGGGATAGTAGATGGACAAACAATCGATGTAGCTGTAACATATGTTCTAATAAGTACTGGAACATCATTCCTTGAATCTATGAAAGATTTCTTCTACAGTCCATTATACGTGCTTGTAATGGGAGCATTTTCAATAGTGGTCTTAACGTATATTCACAAACCAAAAAGATGAGGGAGTTTTAATTTTCCTCTTAAACGGAGTTAACGTCTATGACACGAACGAAAAAGGAGAACCCAAGAAACCTAGCCTTTGTCCTTTCATTATCAGTAGTAATATTCTTGTCCTTCTACTTCAATCTTGGTAACATTCGTTCAATGATTGGTCTAGGAATTGTTCAAGCAGTAACTCCAACTCCTTTAATGATTTCAGGACATAAAATGTACAATTCTTATGGTGAAATCGTGCTAAGAGGCTTTGGACGTCTGCACGACATGGATGACGCTTCTGGGTGGTGGTCTGGTGCAGGAGAACCCTTCTTAGCACACAGATGGGAATCCAACATGGCAACTGTAGCCGATAGGGTGCAACAGAATCTGGTAGCTATGCGTTCGTGGGGTGCAAACATGATTCGATTACATATATCGTTTGGTTGGTGGTGGAACGACATTGTTAATCCAGCACAGGATTATGGTCAAGCACAGGCTAACTATGATTTAAGCTATAGAAATTACCTTAAACTTGTAATAAACGAAGCTATGGAACAAGGGTTCTATGTAGTTATTTGTCCATATTGTGTAGATTTATATGAAACTGAAGGGACGTCCTTGCCTATACCTCTGCGTGAATCCTCCTTTGTCGATTCTTTTATGACTTCAATAGCTCCAGATACAACAAACATAATTCCTTGGAAGATGTGGTGGGATAGTATTTCATCAGAGCTGGGTGTCTATCCGAATGTCATCTTTGAGACTTGGAATGAACCGTTGGGGGGTGCCACACCCATCAATATCAAAAGCCAATGGAGAATCTTTGAAATCGAGATGTACAAGACTGTGCGTGAAAACTGTAACAATGTAATATTATTCACAGAGGAAGAGGGTACAGTACCAAATTGGAGTGATGAACTTACTTGGGTTCCACTATTCTATGATCTATTGAAAGCAGACATTGGTGGTGAACCAATCAATATAAGTTTTGACTTTCACTGTTATCGATTTAATTGGAATTTGGGTTGGGCAACAACAAACGCAACTGTTAGAACGCAGATGATGAGCCAAAACATGCTTGGTGGAACAAGAAGCAACGGATACGATTTACATGTTGGTTCTTATGAGATGGGGTGTGCTTTAAGCTCATCAAATATGGACAACGAAATGGGATGGTACACTGGAATACTTAAAGTCTTTAATGAAGAGGGAGTTCCGTACAACTCCTATTTCTGGTATCCAATGCGAAGCGATATTGTACCAGTTCTTTCTATGATACAAGACCCAACCGATGCTTGGTGGGCAAGTGGTGCTGAATCTCCAAGACCCAGCATAAGTGGACAGGTTTATATCAATACAGCAATAGAGTGGGGTGCGATACCAAGTGGTGGCGATGACTCTGTAATACCAGACGACAATACAGTCTGGGATGCTATCTATGAGAACCTTCCATACGCACTGTTTTCGACTATTCCTGTGATGGTCTATATAGTAACTAAGAAAAAGAGGTAAAAAACATGTCGAGAAAACACTCAACCTCAATATTCCAAAAACAGAACATAATGTTCTTTTCCATAGCAATGTTATTAACTTTATCATTCTACCTTAAT
>Ga0180008_1002161_pt1 | contig 10941 bp, 7 predicted proteins | sample MM_PW_MetaG_FD_121121 | JGI IMG/M metagenome (GOLD analysis project Ga0180008, IMG submission 121121) | Groundwater microbial communities from the Aspo Hard Rock Laboratory (HRL) deep subsurface site, Sweden - MM_PW_MetaG | ecosystem: Environmental > Aquatic > Deep subsurface > Groundwater... | reverse complement strand
GGTGGTTATGTCCGCGAATATCAGGTATCGCCTGACCTGGTTAAATTGCTGGCTTTTAAACTGACGTTGGATGATTTGGCGCAAGCGCTGGAGCAAAACAACAGCAATGTCGGCGCTGGTTATATTGAACGGAACGGCGAGCAGTGGCTGATCCGATCGCCAGGTCAGCTGAAATCCTTAGAGGACATTAGCCAATTGGTGATCGCCAAACGCGACGATGGCCCGGTCAGGGTCAAAGATGTAGCTGATGTCGCTATAGGCAAACAACTGCGCACTGGCGCTGCTACACAGGATGGCAACGAAGTGGTACTGGGCACAGTGATGATGCTGGTGGGGCAAAATAGCCGCACTGTGTCACAGCAAGTCGCCAGTCGGCTTGATGAGATCAACTTACGTTTACCTGCAGGCGTTATCGCTGAAGCCAATTACAACAGAACGACATTGGTGGATAAAACCATTCAAACAGTGGAAACCAACTTGCTGGAAGGTGCTGTGTTGGTGGTGGTGATCCTGTTTTTATTTCTCGGCAATGTCAGGGCTGCACTCTTAACAGCACTGGTGATCCCACTGAGTATGCTGTTTGCTATCAGCGGTATGGCGGCCAATAAAATGAGCGGTAACCTGATGAGTTTAGGCGCGATAGATTTTGGCCTGATTGTCGACGGCTCCGTCATAGTGGTCGAAAACTGCTTACGCCAATTGGGTTTAGCTCAGCATCAGCAAGGCCGTTTGCTTAGCTTAAAAGAACGTTCTGCTGTGGTATTAGCAGCCACCAAAGAAGTGATGACACCCGCTATGTTTGGGGTTTTTATTATTATGCTGGTGTACCTGCCGATTTTTGCTTTAAGTGGCGTTGAAGGCAAAATGTTCCAGCCTATGGCTTTTACCGTTATAGCAGCCTTGTTAGGTGCTTTAGTGCTGGCTATTACCTTTATTCCTGCTTCTATTGCCTTGTTTGTCAGTGGCAAAATTTCGGAAAAAGAAAATGCTCTGATGTTGGCACTTCGCCGTGGCTACCAACCTCTATTGGCGCTATCTATCAAAACACCCTTGTTGGTATCTGGTGTTGCGATACTGCTGCTGACCACTGCTTTATGGTCGGCCAGTAAAATGGGCTCGGAGTTTTTGCCTCAACTGGATGAAGGTGATATTGCCATGCATGCCTTGCGTATTCCCGGCACCAGCCTGAGCCAGTCGGTACAAATGCAAATGCAGCTCGAAGCGGATATCGCCACTTTGCCTGAAGTAGCTCGAGTGTTTTCAAAAATTGGCACACCCGAAGTGGCGACAGACCCTATGCCACCTAATGTCGCCGATACTTTTATTATTATGAAAAACCAGCAGGACTGGCCCAATCCGGCGAAAAGCAAAGCCCAGTTTGAAGACGAACTAAGGGCTTTAGTGGAGCAAATTCCAGGTAATAAATATGAATTTACCCAGCCAATCGAAATGCGTTTTAACGAGCTAATAGCAGGCGTTCGAACCGATGTGGCGGTGCGGGTTTATGGTTATGACCTGAATACTCTGGCCGAAGTGGGTGAGCAGGTCGCTGCTGTGCTTGCTGCTGTGCCTGGTGCTGAAGATGCCCGCATGGAGCAGTCAGCAGGTTTGCCTTTGCTGTCAATAGAACCACAGCGTGACCATTTAGCTTTAGTGGGTATGGATGTGGCGCAAATGCAGCAACTGATCCAAACCGCTATTGGTGGCCGTCAGGTGGGGCTGATGTACGAAGGCGATAAACGCTTTAAGTTGATGCTGAGGTTACCGGAAGAACTACGGCAAGACCCAGCGGCATTGGCGCGTATTCCTGTGACTTTACCTGTCGATGATTCGCCTGAGTTACGTTATGTGCCATTAGGTGAAATCGCGACTATTCAGGAAATCACAGGACCGAACCAAATCAACAGGGAAAGTGGCAAACGTAATGTGGTGGTGACGGCTAATGTGACAGACCGTGACCTGGGCAGTTTTATCGCAGAAGTACAACAACGTATGCAGGATTTGCCTTTGCCTGATGGCTACTGGCTGGATTATGGCGGTACTTTTAAGCAGTTGCAGTCGGCGACAGAACGTTTAAGCATAGTGGTGCCTTTAACGCTGCTGCTGATCATTGGTCTTTTGTATGGCGCGTTAAATTCAGTACGGGACACTTTAGTGGTCTTCAGCGGCGTGCCTTTGGCCCTAACAGGCGGCGTCTTTGCTTTGCTGCTGCGGGATATGCCGTTGTCGATATCGGCTGCCGTAGGTTTTATTGCCTTGTCTGGTATAGCAGTGCTGAACGGCATAGTGCTGGTCAGTTTTATCCGCCAGTTGCGAGATCAGGGTTTGGAGCTTTTGGCTGCACTGGAACAAGGCGCTATGTCGAGGTTAAGGCCAGTGCTGATGACAGCGCTTGTGGCTAGTCTGGGTTTTGTGCCTATGGCCTTTAATACAGGCACTGGCGCTGAAATCCAGCGGCCTTTAGCCACAGTGGTGATAGGTGGCATTATCAGCTCCACCTTACTGACCTTGCTGGTGCTGCCAGCTTTATACCGACTGGTGAATTTCAGAAAAGCCTAAAAATAAAATTGGGGTCAGATCACATTGTTAACTGTTAACAATGTGATCTGACCCCATTTTATCGGTGATGCTCTGGAATAAAACAGACACTTCACAGATACTGCACTACCATTGCCTATAGCGGGCATGGCCTCAGGCTTGAAGCGGGTTCCTTTTATGCAACAATGGTTTAATGCATCGTTACAGCGAAAAATCAGTGGTTTACTGGTAGTGCTGTTGTCTTTTTTATTTGTCGTCATTATCTATTCCATCTACAAACTCAAACTGATCGATGCTGAAATGCACGAAGTGGCAGAAATTGATGTGCCGCTGACAGAAATGGTCAGCGAGCTGGAAATGATGCAGTTAAAGCAACATTTGCTGATTGAACAATTCCGTTTAAAAGGCGAGCAGGCCAAAGTTGTACTGAAACCCGAACAGGCCTTCGCAGCGCAACGCGATGGCCTGAAACTAATACTGGCGAAAGCCGAGCGGGTGTTGAATAAAAGCTTGCAAAAACATCAGGTGCGTTTTGCGGCGGCTGAACATCAGCAAATTCTGGCCAGTATTGAACAGTTTCATCAGCAAAGTGACAGCTTTGAACTGCAGCTAAAACTGGCGTTACAACAAGGCCATACCTCAGAGCAGCAATGGCGGCAGTTTGAAGATGAAGCGGCCAGTTTAGATCAAAGCATTGTCGCCATTTTACGGCATATGGAAAAGCTGACGCTCGAAGCCAGCCGCTATACCGACAAACACGAAAACGAATTTATGCTGGTCAATACTGGTCTGGGTTTTTGTGCTTTTGTCATTGGTTTGTACCTGACCTTTTACATTCTGCAGATTTTCCGTTTGCGTATTGGTCGTATTCAGGCCGAAATTAAAAATGTGCAGCACTCTATTGAACAGGGTGAGCCTATCACCAGCCCGGTCTTTCACCAGCCTGCACATCAGGATGAGCTGACAGAGCTTGAACACGACTTGAAAATGATGGTGCAGCGTTTATCACAGGAAATCAGCAACAGGCAGGAAATAGAGCAACAACTGCTGGTGCTGGCAACCCGGGATAAGTTAACAGGGGCTTTTAACCGGCATAAATGGGATGAGCAACTTCGCATGGAGCTAAGCCTGGCAGAACGTGGCAGCGTCTTCAGTATTGCGCTTTTGGATGTGGATTTCTTTAAAAAAGTGAACGATCAGTTTGGTCACCATACCGGCGACAAAGTACTGCAATCTTTAACAGAGCATATCAGCAGGCGCTTGCGCAAAACCGACAGTTTATTCCGCTTGGGTGGTGAGGAGTTTGTGATTTTATTACCACAACAAAAAGCCGAAGCGGCTTGCCAATTGGCAGAGATGCTCAGGCACTATATCGCCAGCCTCGACGAGCCAGAATTGCCTGCTTTTACCATTAGTTTTGGCGTCACTCAATATCAGCCTCAGGACGATGAGGACTCTATTCTGAACAGAGCTGATCAGGCTTTGTATCAGGCGAAAGCTATGGGCCGAAACAGAGTTCAGTTAGGTTAAAAAACTAAAGATTTCCGCTGATTTAGACGCTACTAAAAATCAGCTGAAAAGCAGCATGGATACGCACACAGTGTTTAGATCTGTTGTCTGGGAGAGTGCAGGATGATGTATAGGTTGTTATGGCTGGCCCTTGTTATTTCGTTGTTTCATCCTGCGGAAGCCAAGCCACAACTGCGTTGGTGCCTGGGAACTTTTCCGGGTTTTTATGGCTTTAATGCGGTGACAAAGCAGCCGGAAGGACCTTCGGTATTGTATTTGCAGGAATTAGCCCGCAGAGCCAATTTTACTTTGATCCCAAGTGAAGAAACGCCATCCTCACGCTGCTTTGCGCAAATGGCCAACGGAGAAACTGATTTGATGATCAATATCCTCAAAACAGGCGAGGGACGGGCTGATATTCATTACATCCAATTCGCAACCCGTTGGCCGGACAGGGTTTATTACGCCAGTAACACAAACCTGCGGTTGGACACTCCGGGCCAGTTAGCCACTATGACGCTTGCAACCATCAGAACTTACAAAGTAGCGCCAGAAATTCAAATAGTGCTGGATAACATGAAAAAAAGACAGCGGGTGCAGGTGGATTCAGTATTAACCGCTTTGCAAATGGTTGCGAAACAGCGCATTGATGCAGCCTTATTACCCTCAACTCAGGTGCAGGCTGTGTTAAAAGAGCATCCTGAATTAGCAGCTGAGATCAAAGAAATAAGCTTTCCTGAAAATTTGGTGAAACCTCAGCCGATTTATCTGGGATTATCCAGCCACTGTAATTGCCCGGAGCTGGAAAGCGCCATCAACCGTAGCATTAAAAGCATGCAAGCTGATGGCAGCAGTCAAAAGATCTTCGCCGGCAAAATCATTGTGGAATTCTGACTCGTCCAGTTAATAACTTAGTTTAAAGGCCTGCACTGAATTACCTAAAAAAGTAGGAATATACAAAGTGTTAGTTGCCTGATCCCAGCCAATATCAGCCGTATTGAGTTTTAAAGCTTTGGTATTCAGCAACTCTTTGATACGGCCATCGGCAGAAACGTAATACACCAAACCTGCCCAGCAACTAACAATAAAATCACCATTACCAACAGGTTCTAAACCATCAGCCCGCTCAGCAAAGCCTATAGCGACTTGCTTGATTTGTTTCGTGTTATCGGTTAAATCAAGCTTCAGCAGTTTATCGCCAGCAGCAATATACAACTGTTCCCCTACCACTTTTAAACCGTTGGCCGCTTCTACATTATCCAGCCAGATGCTGATCTGGTTTTGTTCCAGCTTATAAATCCGGTTTTTACGGGTGTCAGAAATATAAACCACACCTTTGCTATCAACAGTTACATCGTTTAAAAACACCGAATCAGGCGCTTTGATTTTATTCAGTATTTTGGCTGACGCTATATCCACAATCACCACTTCAGTTAAATCAGCTATATAAAGTTTGCCCTGATACACCGCCAAACCTTTAGGTGCATTCAGACCTCTGAGCCAGTCTTTATTGCGTATTGTGCCGTCTGTATTTAAAAGAGCCACACCACCCACAGCATCGGCTGCACTGCCCTGACCATCAATTTCCGATACAAACAACCAGGTATCGGTTTTGCCATTGTGTTGCTGCTGGTGCCAAAGCACTGACTCAGGCACCCGCAACTCTTTGGTATGCCATAAAGCTTCTAATGCGGGTTGGTTTGATACGGTTTCTTCGGCCACAACAACGTAGGAAAAAACTGCAGGCATAAGACAGAGTAAAGCAGGGAATATGGTTTTCATGACAAAGTCCTGTGGATCATTGGAATGGCACTACCATACCCAGAGCTGAACAAAAATGCGACTACTTGCCAGTGGGCACCAGGAAAACGCCGTGAATGATTTCAGATATGGAATATTGGGGCATTGAGTGCAGCCTCTGGTTAGGCTAGTATTTTTACCTTATTTAACAATAAGGTAGCTTATGACTAACAGGATGAAAACTGGGGCATACAGTTTCGCACTAGCAACATTGTTATGTTCTTTGTGCACTGATCTGATCGCCAGCGAACAAGCATTGCCGACTTCAGCGCAGGGCTGGGCGGAACTGGCCCGTCAGGATATTGAAGCGGCTTATCAAATCACTGCAGAAAATCATCCGGGTATGGCAGACACACAGAACCCCAATTTTCACCGCCAGTTGCTGCAAGCAAAAACCAATGGGCTGTTGTTAGTTCCGCAGGTGAATAGTGCTTATGGTTACAAAGCGGTAATTGAGCGTTTTAGCAGCAGTTTACAAGATGGTCATGCTGGCGCCTTTGTTGAATTGCCCGACTCAGTGAAGCAAATAAGACGCTGGCCTGGCTTTCATGCAGTATGGCGGGGTGATGCTTTGTGGGTCTATTACAGTGAACAGGCTGGTGTGAGCGCTGGAATGCAAATTGTCTCTTGTGACGGTAAGCCAGTGGAAAGGCTGATGAAAGACAGAGTTTTTGCTTATGCAGGCCAGGAGAGTCAGCCAGGGCATTGGTGGTCTTATGGCAGTAGACTGCTGCTGGACGATGGCAATCCGTTTAATAAGCCACTGCAACAATGTCAGTTTTTAAAAGCAGACAATGCAGTTGTTGATCTCAGGCTGAACTGGGTAGAACGTCCGGAATCGGCCATGCAGTATGTAAAGGCTGCCTACAACGGCGATAAACTCCCTGTTGGCTTAAGCTGGCAGCAGAAGGATATAGCCTGGATTGCCATGCCTACTTTTAGTCCTGACCCGGATGAAATCAAACTCTATGAAACCTTATTCAGCAGCCTTGAGCAGCAGCGGCCACGTTTGCTGGAGGCTAAGGCCATAGTGCTGGATCTACGCCACAATCAGGGCGGTTCGTCCTACTGGAGTCATCAGATAGCTGGTATTTTGTGGGGGAAGCCGCTGGTTGAGCGTAAAAGTACCGCCTTGTTCAGCCGCACTGAAGTCTGGTGGTTTGCGTCTCGTGGTAATACCGATTACGTAAAATCTTTATACGATGTGCTGAAAGAGCAAGGTCAAACTGAATCGCTACCCTGGATACAAGCGGTAGGACAAGGTATGCAAAAGTCGCTGGACAAGGGCAAGTCCTTTTATGTTGAAGGGTCTGACTCTGAAACTGATATGGCTCAAGTTCAACAGCACAAAACAGCAGATCTGCCAACGCTGCAGGCGCCTGTTTATGTGATTATGCCGGGTCAATGTGCCAGCGCCTGCCTGGATGCGGTGGATGTATTTACCCTGTTTGAAAATACTAAACTGGCTGGCGCTACCAGCAGTGCCGATTCCACTTATATGGATGTCAGGGTTCAGCCTGTGCCTTCTGGTTTAGCTAAGGTGATTATTCCAAACAAGGTTTATGTCAACAGGCCCAGAGCCAACGGTCAGTATTACACTCCGACACTTGCACATAACGAGCTGGATTGGTCGACCCAGGCGCTGTTGGAGAAAATAGCGGCAGATATAGAAGAGTAATACTTTTTGCCAGTTGATGAACAGTCTGAATCACTCGTTACTGATGAAGGCATAATAAGTTGTTTTAGACTGGTCTGTGACAGGAGTCTTTGCTTACTTCAGGTTAATTGTTCAATGATGCTATTAAAGGTTGAAATGAAATAGTGTGGTCACTATACTCATTGCCAAGTGGATTGGGGGTGCCCGGTCGGCGCTATAGCCTCGGTGAGTTTCATCGGGGCTTTTCGCTTTCTTGTGCTGGATGAATTTTCATCCCGATACCTTCAAAATTCTGACCCAGTTTATTTCTACCCCCATCACAGTAGAATTTTTTTGTGAGCACGTCAAAAGCCCGGTTTTCCTGTTGTGGTTTCACTGTTTTCAAGCCTATAGGCCTAGCGACAAGATCGGCCAGTTGCAAACCAGAAGACATGGCTTTTTTGTCCGCAAACAATACTTCGAAGGGAAGTGGAATTCCGAGCCTGTTGTTACCATCACTAATACGTCGAAACTCCAACTCAAGCTCTCTGTCCTCTTTGTTTCCCCTGCATTCGACGACGATAAATGTCTTTTTCTGATGCTCGCCTTTTTCCTTGAGAAATTCGTACAAAGTTTCCATACAGAAGCCAAGAGCTGTGTGATAAGGGTTAGATTCTAAATCGACTTGTTTTTTCAGCGCCCTTTTGTCTATGGTGCAGCTGATTAATATAAAGTTACTAAATTCAATGATATGGGTTAACTCATTCAGAAACTGAACTTTCTCTTCTTTACTCCTGAAAATATTAAATGCGCCTTTTTCCTTACGAATTTCGTTTTCGTGTAACACGACCTGGTCATGACCAAAGTGGTTGAATTTAAACTTCTCCAGCGCCGGGACTATCGCTTCGCTGTAATGTCTTTTGTGGAAAATACAAAAAGCTAATACGAACACAGGGTAGTTATCGTCGATACTTTGTAAGCTATGGTCGCCACTTTCATCTACATAGATAATGTATTTGCTAAAGGGTGAACAGGGGCCTTCAGCACGCTCTTTTTTTGTAACCACAAGTATTGAAGGTGGGGAGTAATCTTCAGTTTCAAACAGCGGTAGTTGCCTATCTTTATCTTTTATTTTCATGTAACTACCCCTGTACTCTCTCCAAGTCTGGTTATAGGTGACGAATGTTGAGCATAGTTGAAGAAATTCAGGACAGGACAATTTGTTGTTTTAGGCTGATGCTCAGCATAAAGTGCTGACTTCGGATTAAATTTAAAATACCTTACAGCAACTTTTGCCAGTAGCCCACATCGCGCCACTGCTCAAACTTAAAACCTACTTGTTGAAAGTGGCCGCATTGCTCAAAGCCAAATTTTTCATGCAGTGTTACGCTTTTTTCATTAGGTAAAGTGATGCCACCTATCACCAGATGCATACCCAAAGCTTTTAATTCAGCCAGGAGTTGCTGATATAACTGACTGCCCAGGCCTTTGGCTGTGACACCTTCTTTGACATAAACAGTGCTTTCCACCGAAAACCGATAAGCCGAGCGCGCCCGCCATTTAGTGGCATAGGCATAACCCAGTAGTTCGCCGTTTTGCTCCAGTACTAACCAGGGTAATCCATCCGCTTTTACCTGCCCAATGCGCTCCGCCATTTGTTCAGTACTAACAGCTTCTTCTTCAAAAGTGACACTGGTATTCAGCACATAGTGGTTATAAATGGCTGTTATAGCTGCAGCGTCTGCTGCGTGCGCCTGGCGGATCATGTTGTATCTCCATTAAATACAAGGTTTTGCGTGCTTCAGATACAACAATGCCAGTCATAGGACTGGCATTGCAACATAGCCTTTGTAGTTAAAAGCTTATTCCGCTATTAAACCATAATTGCGGCCTAGCACCTCAATAATTTCGGCTTTAGGGTTAGCGGCTAATTCGATTTTACGGCCTGTTACTTTTTCCGCTATGCCCAGGTAAGTGCGGGAAATGTCCATCATTACTTCTGTAGGTAAAGCGTTGTCGCGGGCTAAAGCGGCGCGCTCTGGCATACGGTCTTTATTCAGTAAAATATCCGGATCAGGGAAGTTGCTCAAAAGCCACTGGCGGAAGCCTTCTTTCGATTGCTCGACAATGCTGCCGTTGCGCCAGCTGGCACCATCCCAAATACGTGAGCTGTCTGGTGTGCCCACTTCGTCCATATAAATCAGTTTGCTGTTGCCATTGGCATCGTTGACATAACCAAATTCAAATTTGGTATCAACAAACATCTGATCCAGCGCAGCTAAAGCGTCGCTGATCACGCCAAAACCTTGTTTTAACAGGGTTTCGTACAGGCTGATATCGGATAATTGTTCAAAACCAAAAGCAGCGCTATGGCGTTCAATATCGGCGCGGGAAATGTTTACATCGTCCGCTTCCGGCACACCGGCCAGGCCAGTCAGAATGCCCTTCGTGGACGGAGTAATTAAAATCTCCGGCAGTTTTTGATCTTTTTGCAGGCCTTCAGGCAGAGTAATACCACAGAATTCACGTTCGCCTTTGCTGTAAGCGCGCCACATAGAGCCAGTAATGTATTGGCGGGCTATGGCTTCAATTTTCAGCGGACGGGCTTTTTGCACTATCCACACCAGTGGGTGCGGAATATCCAGAATATGGCTGTCGGCTAAACCATGTTGTTTAAACAAGGCAAACCAGTGATTCGATATAGCGTTTAACGCCGCGCCTTTGCCAGGTACACCGTTTAAGCCATTTTCGCCATGCCAGATGCAGTCAAAAGCGGAGATGCGGTCGCTGATCACCATAATGGCCAGCGGCGTGTCTGGTGCTACAGGGTAATTTTTTTCCCGGATCAACCGCTCGCTGTCAGCGGCAGTCAGCCAGTACACACTGCGAACTTTGCCTGAATGAACAGGTAAATCTGTACGAATAGGCAAGTCGTCATTGACCGCCAGGACCTGAGTTGCAAGAGTCATCTTCATTTCTTCTGTGGCTGAAAAAAGGCGCGGTGGAGTTTAACAGAAAGTATGGGTGAACTGAATCGGCGCTTTGATGGCTTTGTGGGAAAAATACAAGGTGCTGAGTTTTTTAAATAACTGTGTTTGTGTTTATTTACCTGTTTTGTCTTAGGGGAGATAGCACACTTACACGAGCGTATAAATTATTTGAAATTCTATTGTTTCTGCTATAGGTTCATCGTTAAGTCATTGCAGTAGTGGTAAATCAGGATGATTGTAAAAGACAAATTGCAAAAAGCCGCTGTTGGTGTGCGTCAACAGGCCGGAAATCAGCAAGAACAGGATGTGGCCTTTTACCTGCGCCGTGCTTTTAAAGACGAAGACAGGGTGAGGGTGTTTCACGATTTGCAGCTATGTTACGACGGCGAATATGCCCAGATAGATCATCTTATTGTCTATTCCTTCGGTTTTATTGTTATTGAATCTAAAAGCATTAAAGGCGAAGTG
>Ga0180008_1002160_pt1 | contig 10945 bp, 12 predicted proteins | sample MM_PW_MetaG_FD_121121 | JGI IMG/M metagenome (GOLD analysis project Ga0180008, IMG submission 121121) | Groundwater microbial communities from the Aspo Hard Rock Laboratory (HRL) deep subsurface site, Sweden - MM_PW_MetaG | ecosystem: Environmental > Aquatic > Deep subsurface > Groundwater... | reverse complement strand
TCCGGGTGCTTCGACGTGATCTTCACCGGGGTTGGCGAACTGTCGTTTTGTGGTTTCATAGACGACTTCCGCCGCGGCTTCCATCGCAAGCTCTACCACGCCGTCGAATCCGACCTGGACGCGCTCCCCCTGCCCCGGCTGGTTACCGGCCACGGCGATCGCGGCAATATCATCCTGAGCAGCCGGGGATGCGTGAACAGGTGCGCCTTCTGCTCCGGAGGGATCTGTTTCCCTCGCGTCCAGCTCCATTCCGCGGAGCGGGTTCTCGAAGAGGTCGACCGTCTCGTAGAGAGCGGCGCGGCTTCGTTCCGATTCCTCGATGACATGTTCGCCATCTCTCTCGGGCGTCTCGCCGAAATCTGCGCCGGTCTGGCGAAACGTGGAGTTCCGTGGTCCTGCCACACGAGGGTGGACCGGGCGCTCCCGGAGGTCGTGAACATGATGGCCCGTTCCGGATGCTACGAGATCGGGCTCGGCGTGGAGTCGTTCGACCAGCACGTACTCGATGTGTGCAACAAGAACACCACCGTCGAAGAGAATGTAGCGGCGATCGAAACGGTGCACGCCCACGGGATAGACTGCCACGTCTACCTGATGATCGGGACTCCGGGGGAGTCTGCAACGACGGCAGACGTCAATATCTCGTGGCTCAGGAAACTGGCGGGGAAGTTCGACCGCCTCCAGTTCTCGTCGTTCATGCCGTTCCCCGGGTGCCCGGTGTGGAGAACGCCGGAATCGTTCGGCGTACGCATCACGGATCGTGACTTTCGTCACTTCAACCAGCACCAGTATATGCGCGGGGAGACGGGAATAACCCGGGTGCCTCTCTGGTCGCCCGTCCGGATTGACGGGTTGTCGCTCGAGGAGCAGCTTGGCAACTTGCGGAAGATGCGCGAGTATGTGACGGTTCTGGCGGAGTTCAGGCGGTTGAGGATACCTCCCGATGAGCAGTCTGGAAGTCGTCAGCGCGGCGTTCTATAAGAAAACGGGCCGCATACGTCCGTTCCTCGCTTCCTGTGAGAAGCACGGGATAGAGCCGAGGCTGTACGGTGTCGGCCAGAAGTGGGAGAACTTCTGCCGGAACAAGGTGGAGCTGCTCGTCCCCGAAATCGACGCATGCCGCAGCGAGTACGTCATGTACTCCGACAGCGATGACGTTCTCTTCCAGGACGACGCCGCTGCAATCATGGGCGCATACGCATCTCTGGTGCCCGGGATGGACCGCGTGGCAATGTCGGGAGACGTCCGGTGCTGGCCGTATCGCACCATGAAACAGCGCCTGCTCGGGATGTCGCCCGCCGGTGATCCCTTCCCCTTCATCTGTGTGGGGCTGTTCATGGGGCCGAAGGCGCTGTTGCTCGACACGGTCACGACACTGCGTGATGCGTGGCGCAAGGGGGCCCCGGACGTGCCGCCGAAGCTGCGTGACGACGACCAGTGCTGGTGGATGCACGAGTTGATGCATTCACACCTGTCGTTCGTCATCGACTCGGGGGCGAAGATAGTGTCGTCGCTGCACCACGTCCACGCGAGCGACGTGGTCCGGAAAGAGGACGGCTTCCACGCCTTCGGGCGCAGGCCCGCGATCGTCCACTTCAACGGAGACACGTCCAAGCACCTCAGAAGGGGGTTCGGGATTTGAGCCTGCATGTGTGTGCCCCGCTGTTCTACGAGTCGGAGGACCGCGCACGCATCCTGAGCGCGACGGCCGCCGCCCACGGGATCTCGCCGGTCTTCTTCGGCGTGGGACAGAAATGGGAGGGGTTCTGGGAGTCGAAGTTTCTCGGCTTCCGCGAGCACCTGGCGGGCGTCGACCGGGAGTACACCCTCGTCCTCGATGCCAACGACTGCGTCTTTCTCGCCGGCGAGGAGCAGATACTCGAGGCATACGAGCGCGCAAGAAACGGGCACGACATCCTGTTGCAGGGGGCATACGGACTGTACCCGTACAAACTGCACCGTATCGGAAGACACTTCCGCGACCTCGCGGACGGGCGGGGGTTCGGGCACCCCTATCCGTGCGCCGGCCTGATACTCGGCAGGACGGACGCGCTCAGGCGGGCGTGCAACGTCCTGTACGAGATGTGGAGCGAGGTGCCGGTATGGTTCCCCAACAAGCGGGATGACGATCAGGGCTGGTGGGAGCTCGGTATCTACTCCGGGAGGGTCGCGGCTCAGATCGACTACAAGGCCATCGTCTCGCTCGGGATGTACCGCCAGAAGCTGTGGTGGTTTCGTCTCAACAAGGAGCAGGAGGGCGAAGAGCTCTACGGTATCGTCGAGCCGACGAAGATACTGCACTTCACCGGCTGGGGGCGGCCGGGCGGCATGCTCTCCTGGTGGAACAGAAACGCTCCGCGTCTGGGGATATCCCTTTGAGGCGTTCCACAGAGACGTCATTGTCGATACTCTACGGCAGACATGCCGGCGAAACGATCATTGTCGTGGGGAACTCCAGCTCGCTGAACGAGCAGAATCTCGACCTGATGGACGCCTTCACGACTCTCGGGCTCAACCGGATTCTGGCCTTCTACGAGCCGACGTACTACATGGCGGTCGACCAGTCCGTGATGCGCGACGAGCACGAGCGGATAAACGAAACAACCGCAACGAGGCTGTTCTACCACGGGCTCATGAACTCGAAGAACAGGATTCTATGCCCGGGCCCGTGGGTGTCGACCGGTCCGATGACCGGCCAGGCCGATCCCCGCGCGAAGACCGGCCCGATCCACATCTGCCGCGGCGGCGGCAATTCGGCCTACGAGGCGGTCCAGATAGCCATGCGGATGGGAGCGGTACGAATCGCCCTGGCGGGCGTCGACATGTACTGGCCACCGGGGCACCCGTCCCACTGCTTCGGCAGCGGTGCGGCCGTCGGCTGCAAGCTCCCGTATCCCGACAAGAAGATTGAGGACTTCGCGCTTCTCAAGAAGCAGTACGCCCGCGGCGGAATCGAGATGTGCTCGGTCTCCCCATGGGACACACCATTCCGGAAGGTCATGGGCTACACCCCTCTCGAAGACCTCTAGACACACTGTGGCTACCACGGATTTCGATTAGATAACCGGGCACCCCGTTCCGACTTACCATATAGCGGGAGTGTCTATGGCCAGCAAGAGAAGTGAAAAAGCCCTCGACGAGACGGGCCAGCCCACATCGAAGAAGGCTCGCCGGATTGACGACGCGAAGGGGCTTTCGGGCCCCAACCTTGCCACGTCGAAAGAGGTGGCGAAGCGTGCGGCGAAGTACGTCGCGGACTTCCTTGCCCACATAGGAGTGTCCCGCGAAGAGTTGTCGGCGAAGTTGACCGTTCTGTACCATTTGTGGAACGGCGACTCCATCGCGGACTACTTCCCGACGGGCCGTCAGGTCCACGTGCCGGAGCCCTACAAGGCAGTCGAGAGCTTCGTCCCCCGCGCCAGAGAGACGCTGTGCGGGAGGCCGGGCTGGTTCCGCGTGGTCGGGATTGACGATTCCGGTCGTGACAACTCGGAGATGATCGAGAAGCTGCTGCTCGCCCAGTTGAAGCGAGACGGGTTCTACTCCAAGCTCTCCATGCTCCTGCGCGACTGCGCAATCTACGGCTTCGCCCCCGCGCGGACGCGGTGGAAGCCGCTCCGCCGCACGGTCAAGTACAACGAGGTCACCGCGACTCCCGTCGAGGGCGGCGCGGTATACGGTGAAGAGAAAGAAGTCATCTTCGGGAAGGAGGCGGAAATAGTCGAAGACGGTCCGACGATGGAGCCTCTGGACGTTGACGACTTCTTCTGCGACCTCCGGTACCGCAGCATCCAGGAGGACTCGCCCGGCGTCGCGGTCCGGCAGGTGCGCTTCGAGTCCGACATCCGCGCGATGGCGGAGTCGGGGCACTACGTCAACGTGAACGATCTCCTGACGGAGAAACCGGAGCGCGAGGGCGTCGACAGGCTGGCCGGCCCGCCCGGGACCGCCGCGAACCCCGCGACCTATCAGGATCTGCGGAACCTGAGCGACGGCATCTCGATGAACCTCAACGCCGACAAGGACGGGGCGCGCCAGTACGAGGTCTTCGAGTTCTGGGGCAAGTTCGACCCGAACTACATTCAGGGGCGTTCCGAGCAGCGCCACGAGAAGGAATACGTCATCACCCTCGCCAGGAAGGTCATCGACAACCAGGCGAAGGGCGGGTGGACGTGCCTCCGCATCAGCGAGAACAACTACTGGCACGGGCAGAGACCGGTCGTGGTGGCGCACTACACGCGGCGCAGCCACTGCTTCCAGAGCGTGGGCGTCATCGAGCCGATCGTCTCCCTGTGTGCGGAGCTCGACGACTCGAGGTCCATGTCGCTGGCGGCGCGCGGGCTCGCGGCGAAACCGGCTTTCATAGCCGACGACAGCGCCGACATCTACACCCCGAACCTGATTCTGGACTTCGGATCCGTCATCAGGGCCAGAAGCACGGACTCGATCAAGGCGCTGCACATACCCGACGTGTCGGATGTCGCGATCAAGGCCGAGCAGAACGCGAAGCAGGACATCCGGGAAGTGACGGGGATAATTTCCAACTTCCAGGGTACGTCCGACGCGGCCTCCGAGACCGCGACGTCGGTGATGTCGCGCACGCGGGAGGCGAACAAGCGGATAGTCGAGGTCTGCTACAACCTCTCGACGGACTTCCTCGTCCCCATGCTCGAACAGTTCCACGCGATGAACCAGCAGATGATGACCAAGGAGCGGATGGTCGAGCTTCTGGGCGAGGACGGGCTGACGGTCGAGCTGCGCAAGGTGTCTCCGCACGAGATCGCCGGTCGTGTCGGGTTCGAGATCACGGCCGTCCCGGAGGTCGAGTTCACGGGGGTCAAGGCGCAGATGTACCGGCAGTTCCTGAACGACGCCCTGCCGTGGATGCAGTTCGACCCCTCCATCGTGCGTCCCGCGGAGCTCTTGAAGATGGCCTACACGGAAACGTTCGGCATGGCGAACTTCAACCGCATCTTCCCGTCGGCGGACGCCCCGCTCAAGCTGCGTTCCGCCATGGACGAGACGTACATGTTCGGTATGGGCCACGAGCCGAAGGTGCAGGAGAACGAGAACTACCACGAGCACTTGAAGTACCACGTCGCCTTCTCCGAGAGCGAGACGTTCCGGAAGTGGCCCGAGGACGCGAAGCGGAAGCTGTGGGCGCACATCCAGACCACGCGGGCGCGCCTCATGGCCGAGACCGAGGCGTCGACCTCGCGGCTGCCCCCGGAGGTCGTGGAGGAGAACGCGCGCGTCCAGCAGATGCTCAACCCTTCGGGCGCGCCGCAGGGCACCCCCGCGCAGCGCGGCCAGTCGAAGGGGCCGGTGTCGATGGAGGGCGCCGTGAGAAGTGAAGCGGCGAAGGCGGCCCCGAAGCCGCCGGATACAGGGCAGTAAATGAGCGCCCTGGAGCGAGAGCACGAGATTGCAGACGCCTGTCGCGCACAGGCGGACGAGAACAGGAAGAAGATCGGTCTGGCGAGTGCCGTTCTCCGCATGGCCGGGTATCCCGAGTTTGCGGAATACCAGAAGGCTATTTGCGAGGTCGTGGACGCAAAGGTGCGTCGGCTTGTCGCCGGCGCATCCGACGGTCCGCTCGACGTGAGCGACCGAAAACGGGCGGAGCTTTCCGCCGAGATCCGTCTGCTCAAGTTCCTCTTCGAGGAACCGGAGCGAGCCGAGAAGCGTCTTTCTGAGTTGAAGGATGCGACGGAAAAACTCGAGGCGCGGGCAGACGAGATCGACAGGAAGTTCTACGGGCAGAAGGGACTGTAAGATGGAAAAGAAGGGCAATGGTCGTGGTTGCCAGCCCGGCGATCGCGGTGACGCCAGCAACTCCGCGGGCATCGCGAAGCTGAAGTCGGGCTATGCGGGCAACCTGTCCGGGGAAGCCTCGAAGGGCTACTCCGAGGTCAAGACTGGCTGGGGCGGGAACGTCCGCCGCTAGCAGGTGCCGGATAGGAGAAATCCTGTGGACACGAATCGCGTTGTGGCCGCCCTCAAGGAGAAGATGGGGCTGCCGCATGGAGAGGTAAAACCTGCTGCGGCTTCCTCGCCCGCGGCGAACGCTGGCGCATCTTCTCGTTCTACCCCGTCCGCGCAGGTCGCGGAAGCAAAGGATCAGATCGCATCCGTCATGTCGCAGCAGCCTGCTGACGATGGCACGAAGACCGTGCTCGAAGCAAAGGATCAGGCCATCAACACCCTCACAGAACGACTGTCGAACATGGAAGCATCGAACTCCAGTCTCACGGAGAAGCTGTCACAGGTGCTTGAATCCATGTCGCAGAAGCCGACTCCGGCCGCACAACCGAAGGTCGAGTTGCCCGGGCTTCCGAGTGACCTCGGGGAGAGAGCGCCCGACGAGCAACTCGTACTCCTCGGGAAGGCGTACGGAGATCTCAAGGCGTCGCTGGAGGGCACGCTGCAACAGCGTGATCAGCAGTTGAAGCAGTTGCTCGGCCCCTTCGCTATGGAACTCAAGGAAGTTTCAGAGATGAAGGACCGGCAGAAGGTGTCCCGGAAGTACCCGAAGTTCGACTACGAGGCGCACAAGACTGAAATGGACGCCTTGCGGAACCAGCTCCGCGGGCTGACGGCCGTCGAGGCCGCAGAACTCGTCGCTGCACGCACCGACCCGTCCATACTCAGTGTGTCGGACCCGGTACCTCATTCGGATGCATACGTGCCACCTCCGCAGGCTGCTGCCAGTGCGAACCAGAAGGAAGACACCTCGAGGCTCCAGAAAGAGCTCTCCGGGCTGATCGTGGACTCGCACATGAAGGGTCGATCCGCTCAGGCCAATACGCTTCTCGACCAGTTGCTCGGACTCAAGCTCGGAATAAGAAGGGCTAAGTAATGGCAACAGGGCCTGTCGACAATCACAACATCCTGTCGTCCTGGGATATCGGTCAGGGGTCGGCTACCGCCGGCAACTACGAAGACGTGCTCGACATGATCACGATCATGACCCCGACGGAGACGCCGTTCCTGTCGGGTCTGGCGAAGACCGTCGTCCGCGGGACGACCCACGAGGTCATGCTCGACTCGCTGGCGTCGTTCGGTGACGTGGACGTCGGCGATGCGGATGTCGAGGTCGTGCCGGAGTCGTACGATGCGACGTTCACGGTGCCGTCGAGCCGGAAGCGCATCAAGAACTACACGCACATCCTCCGCAAGACGGTGGACGTGTCGGACACGCAGCGGGCCGTCAACACGATCGGGATCGCGGATGAGTACATCTACCAGATCCGGAAGATGATGATCGAGTGGGCGCGCGATGCGGAGTTCGCGGTGATCCACAGCCACATGAACGCGCAGGCGGAGGTCGGCAACGTCGGCGGGACGCCGGCGACCGGTCGCAAGATGGAAGGCATCCTGAACTACATCGAGCCCGATCCCGCCGGGGTGACGACCAACTACCTCGACGCCGCGGAAGAGGGGACGATCACCGAGGCCGGGTCGCCTCTGGCGCGTCTGTCGGAAGCGGTCTACAACGACCACCTCCAGGCGATGTGGGACAAGGGCTGTCTGGCGAAGACGGCGTACGTGAACACGACTCAGAAGCGGGAGATCAGCGGCTGGGTGACCAACGCGACGACCAGCTTCAGCACGCGCAACCTGAACGCCGAGAACATGCGGATCGTCAGCAACATCGACGTCTACAAGGGTGACTTCGGGGAGCAGGCGATCGTGCTCCACCGCTACATCCCCAAGCGCGAGGTGCTGACGATGGACGAGGACTACAGCCGCATCGGCGTCCTGCGCCCCGTCATGGTCGTCGAGCTTGCCCGCATGGGCAACTCCACCAGGTCGATGATCGAAGGCGAGATCACCTACGAGTGCCTCGCCCCGTCGTCGCTGGGCAAGATCGTGTGGTGTTCGGCGCACTACGGTCGGACCGACTAGTGCGTCATGGAGGGGTGGGGCCTTGTGTGGGGGCCCCACCCTGACCATCTGGAGAAGACATGGCCTACCGGATGAGGCACCAGAAGCGGAACGGCGACGTGTCGGTCTCGATCGTTGCAGGAGACACCGAAACGCCCCTGTACAGCCGGCGTCAGTTGCACGACGGGCTGCAGAGGTCTTTCGGCATCGTCTGCAAGGGCGGCCCGCGGAAGAAGCGGGTCGGCTACAACTTCCACCCGTCGAGGTCTGCCGCGAAGAGAAACGCGGAGATCAAGGCGGACCTGGACAGACAGAGATCGGAGTGCACGAGCACGAAGGGCTGGACGAAGAAGAAGACCATGAAGAAGGTCGCGTCCATCCCCGCCGAGCTCTACTGGAGCCACGTGGCGGAGAACGGTCCCGGCGTATTCAGCGACCGGAAGGAATTGAAGCGTTTCTGCCACGAATGGCAGCTCAACGTCTCCAAATGGTAGCCCCGACGGATGGGAGGACCAATGTCTGAACGAGTTCACGAAGGCCTGACTTTCAAGAAAAAGCTGAATCACGACGTAATCGGAGGGGTCGCGATTACCGACCTCGACCGGCTCGCGACCGTGCCGAGCGGTACGTATGTCCAGGCGCGGTTCAGCCCGCGCGGCGAGCTCTACACGAAGTTCGACGACGAGATCACCGTCAACTCGGGCGGGAGCGTGTCCGTCGCGCCTCCGGCGCTGGTCGTGGGAAGCGTGTCGCCGCTGTCTCTGGAGCCGGACGGCGACCTGCGTACCACGGTAACCGACGCACAAACGACCGACGGGGGGGCGGCACCGACCGACGTCGTGCAGGTCGGCGGCAGGGTCGAGACGGTCACCCCGAATCCGGCCAACAACACGCTCACCTCCCTCTCCCTGGACTCCTACAACGGTATCCGCGCGCGCATCGACCGCGTGCAGGGCACCCCGGGCTCCAACCTGCCCAACGAGGTCCTCATGCAGGGGCAGTGCGCCGAGAGCACCGTCCCCGTCGTGGGGGCCGACGGCGCGCCGGTGCGGCCGTGGTACGACCTGTACGGCCGCCCCACGCTGCGCGCCGACGACCTGTCGAGCGCATCGCTCACGGCGACGGTGCTCAACCCGACGCCGGCAATCGTCCATGGCCCGACGGGCAACGAGACGCTGACGGACGTCGGAGACCAGACCACGTCAAAAGAGGTGTCGCTCTACAAACTGCACTCGTTCCAGATCGTGTACGCCTCCTACGAGTCGCCGGCGGTGTTCCGGATTCTGGGGAGCATGGACAATTCGGACTTCGGCGCGCTCGCGCTCGAGGACAACGACACGACCGGGAGCACCGACAACCTCGCGGTGACCGGGTCGGACGCACTGATCGCCGCGGCCGGGACGTACGTGATTCACACGAAGCCGGTGAAGGTGAAGTGGGTGCGGCTGGAGTGGTCTGACGGCGGGTCTCCGCCGGCCGCTGCGGCGACCGTGAACTATATGGGAGGCAACTGATGTCCGATCACGTATACCCCAGGCTGGAAGGCCGTGTGCAGCACGCTTCGATAGTTCCGGACAGCGAAATTGCCGACGTGATCGTCACCGAGCGCGAGGACGGTCGCTCGAAACTGTTCGCGTACACGATGGCGGTCGCGGTGTGCCGCGATCCTGCGGCGGCGAAACGGGTGATGGACGAGGTGGACGCGGAGATTGCGGCGCTGGCCGCGATCGACGTCTCGAAGTGCAGGAATGAAGACGAGTACGACCAGAAGATCGGTACGGCGAGCAAGTACCTCAATAGCGAGCGGTGGCGCGACGGGATGCTGCTCAAGTACGGCGCCGAGTCGTTCGAGGAACTGAAGGCCGCGCTGGTGGAGCTGGACGAGGGCCCGATGGAGATCGGCCCGATAGTGGAGTAGCAATGGCGCGGATGTGGCGACACGAGGGCTGCGGCGCGGTGTTCACGGAGCGGTGCGACTCGCTCGCGGACCTCCGTTATCGGGGGACGGTTACGTCCCTGCCCTCCATCGTTGCGGGCCCGCGCGGCGGGAGAGCGACGTCGTTCGACGGCACCGACGACAAGGTATCAATCCCGGTCAACCGCTCGATCAACTCTTTTGCGGCATGGGTGTACTTCACGAGCACGACCGAGGAAGTGGCCGATTTCGACGGCGGCACGCACAAGATGAAGGCGACTGCGGGCACGCTCGCGGCGACCGGCTGGACCACACCGACGATCTACGTGGACGGTGCGGCCGGCACGACGGTCACCGCTGGCTGGCACCACATCACGGCCACGAGCGCGACGGCGTTCACGTGCACGAACCTGCAACTGGCGACGGACAATACGGGGTTCGGGGCGGTGCGAATCGCGGACGTGAGCCTGTGGGGGCGCGCGCTTGCAGCCGCAGAGGTCGCGGCGGAATACGCCGGAAGCACCTTCGCCTGCAACCTCGCGATGACGCATCACTGGGACATGTCCTCACTTACCTCTCCCGACCACGTCGGCGCGGTCAACATGGTTGATACCGGGCTGGTCGCGGCTACGGACATAGTACCGGGACCGTATGGCGGGTATGCCACGCAGTACAACGGGACCGACGAGAAATCCACCGCCGGGAACGTCGGCGCGGTGCGCAGCATCTCGTTCATAGTGAAGCCTGATACGACGACCGAGGAACTCGTCCTTCTCTCGACCGGTAACGACATAATGGTCAACAGCGGGACGATCACGTATACGGGCGTTACCGCCTCCGCGACGTACGTGAATGGCGTGGCGAGCACGGCGCTCGTCGCGGGCATGTGGCAGCACGTCGTGTGCGTGTTGAGCGCGAACCACACGGCGTCGGCGTTCGCCCTGGCGACTGACGGGACGAACTTCGGAGCGATCAGCGCAACCGACGTCCGCATCTACTCGTCGGCCCTGACCAACCTCCAGGCGGCCGATCTCTACCAGGCCCTTCGTACCGGGAGGGCATGACCATGAGTTCGGCACACCGGAGGCTCCGCGATCCGCAATTCCAGGTTGTCAATATGCGTGGAGCGGGGACCTGGCGCTG
>Ga0180008_1002159_pt1 | contig 10946 bp, 8 predicted proteins | sample MM_PW_MetaG_FD_121121 | JGI IMG/M metagenome (GOLD analysis project Ga0180008, IMG submission 121121) | Groundwater microbial communities from the Aspo Hard Rock Laboratory (HRL) deep subsurface site, Sweden - MM_PW_MetaG | ecosystem: Environmental > Aquatic > Deep subsurface > Groundwater... | reverse complement strand
GGCCATGCAACAGAACAGATCGCAAGTCATAGAACGCGACGGCCTGTATGAACTCGACGCCGGCAGCGACGTCCTCGACAGCCCCCGTTACAACCACGACATGGCACCGACCAAGGTGCACGAGCGCACCTGGAACAAGTGGCACATCACGGCGCTGTGGGTCGGCATGTCGATCTGCGTGCCGACCTACACCCTGGGCGGGGTGCTCACCGCGTACTTCGGCTTGTCGGTGGGCGAAGCGCTGGTGGCGATCCTGCTGGCCAATATCGTGGTCCTCATCCCCCTGACGCTTAACGCTTTTCCTGGTACCAAGTACGGTATTCCGTTCCCGGTGCTGCTGCGTTCATCCTTCGGCATTCTCGGCTCCAATGTGCCCTGCCTGATCCGCGCCCTGGTGGCGTGTGGCTGGTTCGGCATCCAGACGATGTTCGGCGGGTTGGCGATCAACTTGTTCCTCGGCTCGATTTTCGAGGGCTGGAAGAGCCTGGGCGGCACGGGTGAGGTGATCGGCTTCATGATCTTCTGGGTGTTGAACCTGTGGGTGGTGCTGCGCGGTGCCGAGTCGATCAAATGGCTGGAAACCCTATCGGCGCCGCTGCTGGTGGCGGTGGGCATCGGTCTGCTGGTGTGGGCGTTGCCCAATGTGTCGCTCAGTGAATTGATGGCGATCCCGCCCAAGCGTCCTGAAGGCGCGAGCCTGACGGGCTACTTTATGGCCGGGTTGACGGCGATGGTCGGCTTCTGGGCCACCTTGTCCTTGAATATTCCCGACTTCAGCCGCTATGCCAAAAGCCAGAAGGACCAGATTCTGGGGCAGATTTTCGGTCTGCCGCTGACCATGTTCCTGTTCGCTGCGCTGGGGGTGATCATGACCGCCGCTTCGGTAAAGCTGGTGGGTGTCAGCGTCTCCGACCCGGTGACCCTGATCGGGCACATCCAGAGCCCGGTGTGGGTGGCCGTGGCGATGGCGTTGATCATCATTGCCACGCTGTCGACCAACACCGCGGCGAATATTGTCTCGCCCACCAATGACTTCCAGAACATCGCGCCGAAGCTGATCAACCGCACCACGGCGGTGATCCTGACTGGCCTGGTGGGGCTGGCGCTGATGGCCCATGAGCTGCTGAAAAAGCTCGGCTTGATCGTTTCCGAGGTCAGCCTGGAAACGGTGTATTCGAACTGGTTGCTCGGTTATTCGAGCCTGTTGGGGCCGATTGCCGGAATCATGGTGGTGGACTACTTCCTGATTCGCCGCCAGCAACTGGACCTGGCGGGGTTGTACCGCGATGACGTGTACCCGGCGTGGAATGTGGCGGGGTTTATCGCCTTTGGGGTGCCGGTGGTGCTGACCTTGCTGTCGTTGGGCAGCGATGCGTTCAACTGGTTCTACAGCTATGGCTGGTTCACCGGGTCGGCGTTGGGCGGGTTGTTGTATTACGGGCTGTGTGCCAAACGCCGGGCCAGTCCGATTACCGTCAAGTCCCCGTTGTAGACACGGGCAATGTAGGCGCTGGCCTGCCTGCGATGGCGGCGGTAAATCCAGCCCATCCAGTGGCTGAGCCACCGTTATCGCAGGCAAGCCAGCTCCTACCGATACCGCGCTCATTCAAATAACAATGTTGCCTGAGGAGATCACCATGAACGCAGCCGTCGACGTTCTGCAATCCACCCATCTGCACATCAACCGCGACCGCTTGTGGCAGTCGTTGATGGAGCTCGCCAAGCTGGGAGCTACCCCTAAGGGCGGTGTATGCCGCCTGGCCCTGACCGACCTCGATCGCCAGGCCCGCGATCTGTTTGTGCAGTGGTGCGAGGACGCAGGTTGTACCGTGACCGTCGATGGCGTGGGCAATATCTTTGCCCGTCGCCCAGGACGCAACCCGGCACTGGCACCGGTAATGACCGGCAGCCATATCGATACTCAGCCTACGGGGGGCAAGTTCGATGGTTGCTTTGGTGTGCTGGCGGGGGTGGAAGTGCTGCGCACCCTTAACGATCTGAATGTGCAGACCGAAGCGCCGCTGGAGGTCGTGGTGTGGACCAACGAAGAAGGCTCGCGCTTTCCTCCATGCATGATGGGTTCCGGGGTCTTCGCCGAGAAGTTCACCCTGGCAGACACCCTGGCCAAGACCGACGCCGACGGCGTCACCGTGGGGGATGCGCTGCATGCCATCGGCTACGCGGGCACGCGGCCGGTCAGTGGGCACAAGGTGGGGGCTTACTTTGAAGCCCATATCGAACAGGGCCCGATCCTTGAAGATGAACGCAAAACCATCGGTGTGGTGTTGGGGGCCCTCGGCCAGAAATGGTTCGACCTCACGTTGCGTGGTGTCGAAGCCCATGCCGGGCCGACGCCGATGCACCTGCGCAAGGACGCCCTGGTCGGTGCGTCGGCCGTGGTTGCTGCGGTCAACGCTGCTGCCCTTGGCCATCAACCCCATGCCTGTGGCACGGTGGGTTGCCTGCAAGCCTATCCTGGCTCGCGTAACGTTATTCCTGGCGAAGTGCGCATGACCCTGGACTTCCGTCATCTGGAGCCGGCCCGCCTGGATTCGATGATTGCCCAGGTACGCAAGGTGATCGAGGACACGTGCGCCAAGCACGGGCTGACCTTCGAGATGGTGCCTACCGCCGATTTCCCGCCGTTGTATTTCGACAAGCGGTGTGTCGATGCTGTGCGTGAGGCGGCCAACGGCCTGGGCCTGTCGAACATGGAGATTGTCAGTGGCGCCGGGCACGACGCAATTTTTGTCGCCGAGTTGGGGCCGGCGGGGATGATATTCGTGCCGTGTGAGGGCGGGATCAGTCATAACGAAATCGAAAACGCTGCACCGGATGATCTGGCGGCAGGCTGTGCGGTGTTGCTGCGGGCGATGGTGGCGTCGGCAGCCATGTGAACCGGTAGACGCCGGCTGGCCGGTGACGGCGATCTATCGGGTAGCCTGCGTCGGCTGACAGGTTGCTATCGCCGGCCAGCCGGCTCCTACGGGTCAGGCGTGATGTGCGACTGGCTTGTGGGCCTTGGCGCGTGCAGCGGGTTTGGGCTGTGGATGATGATGACGGCGGGTCACTCGCAACACCCCCCACAACATGGCGCCGGCGACGGCCAGCCAGCCAAGCACCAGCAGGAAAATCGTGGTTGTCAGGCTCATAAGTGCCTCCTTTTGCCCTGTGCAGGGCACACACTGTCTTTGCAGTGGACAGTCTAGCTGCCTCCCGGTTGCGTGCTATTGACCAATGGTCGAGTACGTCCAACTTGTTTGCTCTATCCCGGGCTTTTTACTGCTGTCCAAGGCTATACCAGCGCCCAAGAGCACCCTATGATCAACGCCCCAGCCCGCAGATGATCAAGAGAGTGAAGAAGTTGCGTTTACGGTCGAGTCTCAAAAAAACCTCGCTGGTGGCTGCCTGCGTCCTCGGACTGGCCGCCTGTGCCGGGCATCCCACGCCCTCGAAAATCCAGGGCCTGCCCGAGCGCGTAGAGCTCAACGGCGTGCCGGCGTTTCGTGGCGATACCTACCAGGGAGGGCCGGCAGCCCTGGCCAGCATGCTGTCGCAACAAGGCATTGTGATTACACCGGGCCTGCTGGATAAACCATTGCACCTGCCGGGTGGGGAAGCCGACCTTGAGCGCAACATGCAGGTACTGGCCCGTGAGTACGGAATGCTGGTGTATCCGCTGGATACCCGGCTGACAGCGCTGTTGGCGCAGGTGGCGGCTGGATACCCGGTGATGGTGCGGATCACTGAAGGCTCGACACTATGGACCGAGTCGCGTTATGCGGTGCTGGTGGGCTTCAACCAGCAAAACAGCACGGTGTTGTTGCGAGTCGCAAGGGACCGGCGGCGCCCGGTGGCGTTCAGCGACTTCGAGGCTGCCTGGAAAAGCGCCGGGCAGTGGGCGGTGCTGGTACAGCGTCCAAGCCAGTTACCGGCCAACCTGGATGCGGGGAGGTGGCAGCAGGCAGCCAACGCAACCGCCCAGGCTGGCCAGGAACAGGCGGCAGCCCAGGCCCTCAAGGTGATGGCGCAAAGGTCGAAGCAGCCCTAACGCAAACGGCGCCCGAGGGCGCCGTTTTTTGTGCCTGCAAGCCGCGTATCAGCGTGACTGGACGACTCCGGTCTGCCGGGCCTTGAGGTTCTTGTCTGCCTTGTATTGCAGGGCAACGTCCGGCACCGAGCCGCTCTTGCCGGTTTCGATCCACTTGCGAATGCGGCTGGCATCGGCAAAGTGGGTGAACTTGCCGAAGGCATCGAGGATCACCAGCGACACGAGGCGGTTACCCATGCTTGTGACCAACACCAGGCAGTGGCCGGCCTGATTGGTAAAGCCGGTCTTGGTCAGCTTGATGTCCCAGTTGGGGCGGTTGACCAGGTGGTCGGTATTGGAAAAACCCAGGGTGTAGCTGGGCTTGCGGAACGACACGGTTTTTTCCTTGGTGGTGCTCAATTGGGTAAGCAGCGGATATTTGTGCGCGGCCTGCACCAGCTTGCTCAAGTCGCGGGCAGTGGACACGTTATGGATCGACAGGCCGGTGGGCTCGACATAATGGGTGCTGGTCATGCCCAGGGCCTTGGCCTTGGCGTTCATCGCGGCAATAAACGCTGCATAGCCGCCCGGATAGTGGTGGGCCAGGCTGGCGGCGGCACGGTTTTCCGAGGACATCAGGGTGATCAGTAGCATCTCCTTGCGCGGCATCTCGCTGTTGAGCTTGACCCGTGAGAACACCCCTTTCATTTCCGGGGTGTCGCTGATGTTGATGGAGATGTACTCATCCATATTCTGTTTGGCGTCCAGCACCACCATACCGGTCATCAATTTGGTGACAGAAGCAATCGGTACGACGACGTCGGGGTTGCTGGCGTAGATCACCTTGTTGGTTTGCAGGTCCACCAGCATCGCGCTGCCCGAGGCGATGTGCAGTTGCGAAATGTCCCGGGGGGCTAGGGTGGTTTCGCTGGCGTTGGCGACAGTACCTGCGAATGCGAAGAACAGGCTGACAAGAGAGAGACGAATATTCACGCGGATGAACTCGCTAAAAGGTAGAAAAGCACCGGGAGCGTCGCCGGCTTTATGAAAAATCGCGTTACATATTATTAGTATGGATCAGAAACTGATAGAGAGCCTTTAAATAAAGGCTGTAAGCCGATGATTGGTTGAGCCTGTACCAGCAGTCGGTAGTTGGCGACAGGTGTTTGGCATATATGTGGTGGCTGTTGTACTGAGACCTTGCGGGGCACACACGAGCGCTTTGCGATGCTCAACGCAATCTGGCTTTGGTGATCGCGGTTCGCACAGCAAATGGAGAGCGCTGCAAAAATAACGGTGAACGGTGTATTGACTCTAAAGTTACTTCAGGGTTTTTAATCTTGAAACACACTAAATCGGAGATGCACCCATGAGCTTTTTTAAGCAGATGTTAGGCGGTCACCACAATCGCGGGCATGGTGGCTCACACGGTGGACGCTACAACGAACAAGGTGAAAGCCAACCGGTCTCCGGTACACCTTGCCTCGGTTGCCGAACCATTAATGTGGGCGGTGCACGTTTTTGCCGGCAATGTGGCGCTTCATTGGGGCCAGCCAGTTGCGGGCAGTGCAATGCAGTGATGGCAGCCGGGGCAAAGTTTTGCTCTCAATGTGGTAGCGAACGTGGGTGAGAACGGTTTGTTCGATCCACACTGGCAGTCGATTAAACGTCAAGGCGATGAGTTCGCCGCCAGTGATTACCCCAATGATTTCGGAGTTGCCCGATGGCTCGGGCCTGCCGCTCAGGTGGCAATGCTGCTGTCCCAGCGGGCTTCTATTGCCACCGTCGGCAGGAAAAGGCCTGGCGGCACGCTGGCAATTGAACTCAGTGAGCGCCAATTGCAGGACCGCCATGCCGAAAAAAGCCAAAAAAGGTCAATAGCCAAATGAAATTGAAGCCCTTCCATCGACCTTTTGGGCTTGCTTACTTGAACAGCTTGACCGCCAGTTGCGCTACATACTGACCTTGGTGTTGAGCAATGCTTAGCTCGCGTGCGTCAGGTTGGCGTGAGCCGTCGCCGCCGGCAAGGGTCGAGGCGCCATAAGGTGTTCCGCCGCTGACGGTGGAGATATCGAACAAGGCCGGCGTGCTGTAGCCGATTGGCACGATGATCATGCCGTGGTGAGCCAGAGTGGTCCATGTGGACGTAATGGTCATCTCCTCACCGCCGCCGGTACCGGTCGAAGTGAATACGCTGGCCAGTTTGCCAACCAGCCCGCCCTTGGCCCAAAGGCCGCCGGTCTGATCCAGAAAGCTGCGCATCTGGCCTGACATATTGCCGAAGCGAGTCGGGGTGCCAATGATGATTGCGTCGTAGTTGCCCAATTCATCTGGCGTGGCAACGGCAGCGCTCTGGTTTTCTTTGCCGTAGGCTGCCTTGAAAGCTTGCGGGTCCATTGTCTCCGGTACGCGTTTCACCGTGACCTCGACCCCCGCAACGCTTCGGGCGCCCTCAGCCACACTTTGAGCCATCGTTTCGATATGGCCGTACATCGAATGATAAAGAACCAATACCTTCGCCATGCGTGTGTCCTCTTGAGGTGTGTTTTGAACTGGTTTGCCCATGAAGAGATTGATCAGGTTAGTTATCCGTCCCACCATCCCATCCTGCGTCTAATGTGAATTGCCCGTATGTTCTATCTGATTATCGTTAAAGTTATAGGGGAAAATATGGAAGGTTTTGTTCGATAAATTCGATGTTTTTCCAGAAGGCCACCGTCGTCCCAGCAGACAATACCCGCAGCGTTTAACCAGCAACCCAATGACGGGCCAAATTGTTCTTTGGGTTTGTGGTAAGCACCACCTTTGTGTTTGAGAAAGGGTCTTATCATGGTCAAACGGCTCAAAGTTTGAGCATGTAGATGCCTGAAAAAATATTTTATTTTGTAACCAACTTTTTTATTTGGCCAGTAGTCAGACTGATATCAAGCCGACAGGGAGTCGAACTTAATCCGCAGTATCACTCTCATTGCAGGTGCTGTTTATGGTGATAAGAAATTTGAAGCTGGCTTCTCGGGCGCTCTTGAGTTTTGGCGCCATCTGCTTGTTGTTGGTCAGTCTGGGGGGGCTGGCATTGTGGAAAATGCAACAGATTCACGAAGCGACGGTAGCGCTTCAAACCAACTGGCTACCCAGCGTCAGGCAGGCCGGGAAAATAGAAGCGGTAACATTGCGCGTTCGTTTGGATGCACTGCATTACGCTACCGAAAGTGACAGCCAGAAAGATGCCTCTCTAACTCGTTTATATGCCCTTAAGAACACCCTGGCTCAGGCCATCAGTGATTATGAGCCACTGATTTCCGGCAACGAAGAAAGATCCGTTTATGAGCAAGTCCAGCGCGGTGCTCGGGATTATCTGGAAAAACTGGTGGTATTGATTGACAACAGCAAGACCAATACTGATGAGCAGAGTCAAAAGTACATTAACCAAGTGACCGTGCCGTTGGCTAACAACCTGCAGGCTTCCATCGACGAGTTGATCCGTATTAATGAAAGCGGCGCTGAGCAGTCCGCGATCCTCGCCAACCAGCAGTTCGACAACGGATTGCTGCTTACGGCAACGATCATTGTCATGGCAATTATCCTGACGTTGCTGATTGCGATCCTGTTCACTCGCAGCATTATTCGTCCTGTGCAATCACTGCTGGCTGCCACGCAAAAAATTGCCGAAGGCGATCTGCGTACGCAGGTTGATGTCAGCGGCCAGGATGAGCTGACTGAGTTGCAACGATCGACCCAGGCTATGCTCGACAGCCTCAAGTCGACCATCCGCCATATTGCCGACTCATCGACCCAGTTGGCCTCGGCCGCCGAGGAAATGAGTGCGATAACCCGTGAATCCAACGCTGGCATTCAACAGCAGAGCATGGAGACAGAGATGGCCGCTACGGCGGTCAATGAAATGACAGCTGCAGTGGAAGAGGTCGCGCGTAACGCCGTGTCTGCTTCGCAGTCAACCCAGGCTTCTGAGCGTTCGGCCGGTATGGGCCGCGAGCGAGTAGAACAGACTATCGAATCGATTGAAAAGCTCACGGGCACGGTGGAAAACACCCGGATCGAGATGGCGGGTTTGGCCCAGCAGGCTCAGGACATCACCAGGGTGTTGGACGTGATCCGATCGATTGCCGAGCAGACCAATTTGTTGGCTCTCAACGCCGCTATCGAGGCCGCGCGAGCTGGAGAGCAGGGCCGCGGTTTCGCGGTGGTTGCTGATGAAGTCCGTGCCCTTGCGCACCGCACCCAGCTGTCGACCCAGGAAATTGAGCTGATGATCCAGGGCATCCAGTCCGGCTCGAACAACGCCATGTTGTCCATGCAGCAAAGCAGCGTGGACGCTGGTGAGACTCTGGCAATTGCTCATGACGCGGGAATTGCCATTGGGCAGATTGCTCAGGCCATCAGCGATATCAACGAACGTAACCTGATGATTGCTACCGCTTCGGAGGAGCAAGCTCAGGTGGCGCGCTCGGTGGATCAGAACCTAATGAGCATCCGAGACCTCTCGCTGCAAAGTTCATCGGCCGCCAGCCAGACCTCTATTGCCAGCGGGGAGTTGTCGAGCCTGGCTGTGAGCCTCAACAAGCTGGTCACGCGCTTCTCTTTGTAAGTACGCAGAGGCAAGGATCCATCGTAGCAAGGAGCGTCATTGCTCAGCGCGGCTTACCTCAAGGGGAGCGCTGAGTCAGGTTCGGAGGTATTACCGTGCTAAAGCGTATATCCATTACGCAGTTACGGATGGGGATGTACATCCACCGATTCTGCGGATCTTGGTTGGACCACTCATTCCTCAAGGCCGGCTTTCTGCTGAATAGTCAGCGTGACTACCAGCGCTTGCGCTGTTCTGCTCTCAGTGGTCTGTGGATCGATTTGTCCAGGGGATTGGATGTTTTGCAGGAAGTGGCGCAAGAGGATCCATCAATCAGAGTCGCATCAATGAACACTGTGGTTGCGCCTGCTTTCGATGCGCCACCGCAGCAGGTGCCACGAGAGGAGGAGCTACAGCGAGCGCTCAAGCTCTGTGCTCACTCGAAAGCAGCGGTAATGGCGATGTTTCAGGAGGTCCGTTTGGGCCAGGCCATTGAAATGGAGCAGGTGGATGGCCTGGTGAAGGATATTTCTACCTCGCTGGTGCGTCATCCTGATGCGCTGATCAGCCTGGCGCGTCTTAAAACGTCAGACGACTACACCTACATGCATTCGGTGGCGGTTTGTGCGCTGATGGTTTCAGTGGCGCGGCAATTGGGGCTCACGCAGGAGCAAGTGCACCAGGCCGGGATTGCGGGCTTGTTGCATGACATAGGCAAGCTTGCAATACCTGAGAACATCCTCAACAAACCGGCAAAGCTTTCAGCTAACGAGTACGAACAGGTCAAGCGCCACCCCGTGGCCGGTGGTGCCATACTCCGGCAGAATCCGCAGCTAAGTGCGCTGGTGCTTGATGTGTGCTTGCACCATCATGAGAAGATTGATGGGAGTGGTTACCCGCACGGCCTGGCTGGCGCGCAGATCAGCCTTTACGCTCAAATGGGGGCTGTCTGCGATGTTTATGACGCAGTGACGTCGAATCGCCCCTACAACCAGGGATGGGACCCGGCCGAAGCGCTGCAGCGCATGTCCAGTTGGACTGGCCACCTATCTCAGTCCGTACTCCAGGCGCTGGTAAAAAGCATCGGCATTTATCCGGTGGGCTCCTTGGTGCGTTTGAGCAGTGGACGCTTGGCGGTGGTCATTGAGCAACACCCTGAATCGCTGCTCAGGCCGAAGGTGAAAGTGTTTTTTTCCGCCCGGTCAAAACAGCATCTACCCCAGAGCATCGTCGATCTGGCCCGATCAGACGAAGAGCGCATTGTTGCTCGTGAGTCACCGGAGAACTGGAACTTCCGCAAGCTTGAACAACTGTGGAACGGCACTTCCTGAAGTCGACCAGGTCGAGTTTCCCGAGGTCAGCCCGCAGCCCGAACAATCTGGCGCTGGAGTCAACTTAGGCTGCGAATCCGCAAAAAGCGCGACGTATTGTTCCTAAGGCGTAAGCCAAGTCTGTCGAGCCAGAATAAAAAATCCGCTGCCAGGTATCGGGCAGCGGATTTCTCGGATAGCCCGGCGTGGCCTCAAGCGCTTGAGTGGACAGCATTGCGTCAAGGCGGGGCTCTTTGGGGGCTGCGGGTGATCAGCCGTGCAAGGTTTCGGCTGCGTACAACGTATTTTCCAGCAGGCATGCACGGGTCATCGGGCCTACACCGCCTGGCACCGGGGTGATCCAGCCGGCACGGGGCAGGGCGGTTTCATACACCACGTCGCCCACCAGCTTGCCATCGTCCTGGCGGTTGATGCCGACGTCGATCACGATGGCGCCTTGCTTGATCCACTCACCCTTGACCAGGCCCGGCTTGCCGGCAGCGACCACCACCAGATCGGCACGACCGACGTGGCCGGCCAGGTCCTTGGTGAAACGGTGGGTGACGGTGACGGTGCAGCCGGCCAGCAGCAACTCCATGGCCATCGGGCGACCGACAATGTTGGAAGCGCCCACTACCACCGCATCCAGGCCATAAAGGTCGACGCCAGTGCTTTCCAGCAGGGTCATGATGCCCTTCGGCGTGCAGGGGCGTAGCAGGGGGATGCGCTGGGCCAGGCGGCCGACGTTATAAGGATGGAAACCATCGACGTCCTTGTCGGGGCGGATGCGCTCCAGCAACAAGGAGGCATCCAGATGCTCTGGCAGCGGCAATTGCAGCAGGATGCCATCAATGTTCGGATCGTCGTTGAGGCCGTCGATCAGGTCGGTGAGGGCCTGTTGGGTGGTATCGGAAGGCAAGTCGTAGGCCTTGGAAATAAAGCCGACCTCCTCACAGTCTTTACGCTTGTGCGAGACATAAACCTGGGAGGCGGGATCGCTGCCGACCAGAATCACCGCGAG
>Ga0180008_1002158_pt1 | contig 10948 bp, 7 predicted proteins | sample MM_PW_MetaG_FD_121121 | JGI IMG/M metagenome (GOLD analysis project Ga0180008, IMG submission 121121) | Groundwater microbial communities from the Aspo Hard Rock Laboratory (HRL) deep subsurface site, Sweden - MM_PW_MetaG | ecosystem: Environmental > Aquatic > Deep subsurface > Groundwater... | reverse complement strand
TTGCCGGATTTCAAGTTACTTGCAAACCATGGCCAGTCAAGGAGTCAATCCGCTTGTTGCTATTCAGATAGCTTTGACAGGTAAGGCTTTGGAAGTTGAATCGGATAGGGGTGAGTAGTTACATCAATGGAACTCTTTGGGGGCCTGCGGTGCTCAGGAACCATCTTAATTTGTATTTCCCCTTAAATGTTTAACCTTGCCAATGGTTCCCTTCAGACATATTTTCCAGAATTTCTCCTGAATCCGTGACGCGTTGATTGGCACAGCCACAAGATGGCCACAGCCAGCAATTTTTACCTATGCAACCGTTTTGGTTGCTGCCTCAAGGGAAAAAACGATTCCGTTGAGGTAATGATCTTTGAAAATTTGACGAAAATAGCTACAACAAGGCGCACTTCTCCTTTCAGTTGGTCAATTTGAGCTAGAAATCAGTCAGACTCCTGTAAACAATTGGCCATATACTCCTGTAAATGCCTAGTAGGCAGGGCAGTGTCTGCTGAAGCGTAAACGTAACCTGCGGCCACTTGTTATTAAACGAGCAGCTAAGTACATCAGTTCCTGGATGACAGTTTTTAGCCGTCTTCTTTTGCCAGGGTGCCGTACCGGAGACTTTTCACCAAGTAGTCCAAGCTGTCCGATAAAGCGAAGGATATTATAGGCGAAAGCTTCGAGGGCCATTACCGCTGCGTTTGTTGTAAATTTGCCACTGGGCAACCGTTCAAGGTCAAGATCTGTTTTAAACTCGCTATGGAACTGTTCGCTTAATCCATTGTTCTTGTAGAGAAAAATAACCTTTTCCTCGGCAAGATCCATATTCGTCCACCAGCCTTCTACAGTGACCTCAGGTAATAGCAAAAGCTGGCCACGTTTGGTTACAGTACGCTTGGTCACTTGGATAACCTTGGTGAAGGCATAGGTCTCACCTTCGTATTCCTGACGTTTGCGAACTGTCAGCAGGGCCACCCGTTTTCCTGGTCTAGGTTCCGTTACCTTGCCTTCGGCAAATGCTCGTTTGCATAAGTCACTGGTATTCTCCCGTCTCGGGTTCCATTTAATGATAAAGGAAACCTTTTCAGCTTTGCGCAGGAGAACACGGGTCTCTATAGCATCATGGCCTGAGTCGAGGCGAACCAGCAGTTTTTTTCCGGTAAGAGTTCTTGCCTTTTTGAGTACACGCTCCATGAAGGGAACAAAACCTTCCTGGCTATGCTGGCTGCCTGGACGGAGTTCAACTTCCAGACACCAGCCTTCCAGGCCAAGATAGGCTGCAATGGGAGCATAACCATCATGGCCCTTATATGTACGACTGACATTTTCCTTTTTGGTGCCGGAGTTATCCATGGGAAATACGTCAGCATCAAGGGGGATATGGCCTGTGTCAAGAGCAGTAAGGTGTGCCTTGCCCTTTTTCAGCATGGCAATAGAACATTTCTGCGCCACAGTGAGGTATTGTTCTGCATGCTCATCCAGCCGTTGTCGCAGTCGCTCAGCAGATGGGACGTTGGTTATCCCCAATGAGCTTTTAAAGTAATCATCATCTCTCATGGCTGTCACTGCCACAAAGTCGCTCTTCCCAAGACAGAGGAGCCCCAGGTAGCTACGGAGCAGATCACTATGGGATATGAGATTACTATTCTTTTCCATTTTGTGTCCTGCCACCCGGGAGAGATCGCTGTGTTGGTTAATGCACAAGCCAGCCAGAGCCAGCCCTGAGTGGCTTGTGTAAAATTCGTCGTCAGATTGTTCGAGGATAAAACGTTTCATTTTTTCACTTGCTGAGTGAGTTTTTTGGTCAGGTGAATATTGATACATTTTTAAATAATATTCAATGTGTTAACTGCACATTGTGAGTGTTTTTGCTGTTGAATCGTCACTGATTAAGGTTTCTGTTAAAAATATCTCAACTGTGATTGAATGAATTAACGATCTGTTTTTATGATAGTGAGAGAAAATAGTGAAAACTCCAAGTCAGTTTTTAATTATGAACAAGAATATAGCCCCCTGTTTCGTTCACCATGGGTGCTAAACGCAATGTCTATTTGAATATGGAGAAGGAAAAATGATTCAACTCGGTGCATGTAAGAAATTCTCGGCGGTGATATCTCTCATATTGATGACAGTCCTGGCAGCAGTACTGACGCCAGGACTGGTTCTGGCGAATGCCGAAGCATGGAACATCCAAACTATAGACCCTGACGAGGTTCACAGCACCTCAATAGTCATGGACAGCCATAACCGTCCGCACATCAGTTATCATGACTATACCAGTGGCGCACTCAAATACGCTCGCTTTAACGGGACTACCTGGGATATCCAGGCCGTAGACCCGGTGGGAAATTATGGCGGAGGCACCTCCATAGCACTTGATAACAATGACTCCCCACATATCAGCTACTACGACGAACCCAACGTCCGCCTCAAGTATGCCTACTGGACTGGCTCTGCGTGGCACATCGAGGCGGTGTCACCGCAGTGGAGCAACGGGCGTGACTCCTCACTGGCTCTCGATAGTAATGGCTATCCCCACATAAGCTGGTCCGGGGGCGGAGTATATCACTTGATGTATACCAAATGGACGGGATCAACTTGGGAAACAACGGATATAGAATCCGACGCAAGGCATAAATCACTTGTTTTGGATAGCAACGGCCACCCGCATATCAGTTACTATGTTGCCTTGCCGTATAATTATCTCAAATATGCCACATATAACGGTATCAGTTGGAATACAGAGGTGGTCGATACGTCAGACGTTCCCGATGGCTCTGTTGGAAGTGCCAACTCGATGGCATTGGACAGCAACAACCGGCCGCATATAGCCTATTCCGACGACAGCAACAAGACCATCAAATATGCCAAATGGACAGGTACGGAGTGGGTGAAGGAGACTGTGGACTCCTCCACCATCTCCTATAATTCTGTGGCGTTAGCACTAGACAGCAGCAACACCCCGCATATCAGTTATACCACTGATTCAAGTGGTTCCCTACACTATGCCCGTCTGACAGGCTCAGCTTGGGTAAAGGAGACTGTAGATCCAAACGATTTTCGGGACACTTCAATCATCTTGGATAGTAAAGGATGCCCTTGTATTAGTTACGCAACAAGTGGAAGCGAAGGAGGGCTCAACTACGCATATGGATGTTCAAAGTTTCCATGGCCGATGTTCTTGCCAGCCATGAAAAAAAATTCTCAACCGTAGACGAATAACCAAAGACAAGCTGCCTTGTTTTACTTTTTTTCTATTGCCATCACTAACCTCAACAAAATAGAAAATCATCCCAAGTTGTGGCTATCAGAAGAAAGTTCACCCTGCAGTTGTACTTAAATGGTTAACCTTGCCACAGGTTTCCTTCATGAAATATTTCTCCATAATTAATGCAAGGGGAGTGTTTTTGACTATAGACAACAGCTCAAAACTGCGTTTTTTTTGAATGGTGGTTCCTTTTATTGTTAGATGAGAGAAATTAGATAGAAGACTCATTTTTCATATTCATCACCTCTGATTTTTTAAAGGTGTTGAAAAAAAATCAGAGGTGATGCAAATGAAAAGTCTCTCTTTATTGTTGGCTGGTTTTTTACTGTCTTTTGCAGTATTCGGTGTGGCCAACGGGAAAGAAGTTCTACAGCCTGTTTATTTTTTATTATTATCAGATAATCCGTCACTATCCGTCACGCATGCCCTTACAATCACCATAGCTGGAACAGGTACTGGGACAACAACGGGAGCTGGAATTTACGCTGAAGGAGTAACACAAGCAATAAGTGCCACCGCTACCACTGGCTCCACCTTTATAGGTTGGAGCGGGGATGCTGATTGTACCGACGGCTTTGTGACTATGAATGTCGATAAAAACTGTATCGCCACTTTTAATCTCACGCCTGCGCCAACACCAGGGTTAGTATTCGTGACAAGTACTACTTATACAGGAAATTTAGGCGGAACAATAGGTGCCGATGCCAAATGCATGATAGAGGCCGACGCCGCTGGACTTCCAGGGACATATAAGGCTTGGATAAGCACTTCGCAAAGTAGTCCAAACGCCCAATTTATTAAAAATATCGCAGGTTATACATTAGTTGACGGCACAGTAGTTGCTACATCATGGGACGACTTAGTAGCTGTAGATGACTTATCACCATTCCCTCATAGTATAAATATGACGGCGGTGGCAGGTGTGTATGTATCTTCTAATTACGTATGGACAGGTACCAACACATCTGGCGAAGCTTATGATGGTGCCGAAACAGTCTCACGGTGTAATAATTGGTCATCATCATCGGAATCTAACACAGGTCTCGTCGGCCACACTGATTACAGCGGTGTAGGATGGACACAAATAACATCCATTATCTGTTCGTTATCATCGAGTCTCTATTGTTTTCAGCAGTGATCTCTAACCAATCACATACACTCGGACAACAAGAAACGCCTCTCATTCATCGCTTTGCTTTTTGTAGCCTGTGAGGTGAAACATTAAGATTGCCAATACTAACCTCTCAAACTAAAGGTTACTGCCAAGTTGTAGATGTTCTGCGACAGGGTAGGATTTGTACTGTACATGAATTTCAAAAGTAATTTAACGAGAAGCGGTAGAGCTTCGACCTGCCAGCCCTAACCTCTCACCCATCTCTGCCAATGAGAGGTTCCTACTGTGAATGTCATGTTTAGTCCAGCTCAGGTCAGATCTTGAGATGATCAGGAATAGTCTTAAACTTGTCATCTCCTCTCTTACTTGAGCTGGCCGGTGCACATCTTTGATTACCCTGAACAATATGATCTGTGCTTTATTATTCTTGTAAATATTACATGTGTAAGATAGGCTTCTTCACAAAACATAGGAGATAATTCTTTCATCAAGTTTGGATTTATTACCTGGTCTCAAGCTCAAAAATGCTTAAAAAGGAAAAGGGGATATATAGGTGATTAAGATAATCACCCTTTTAGTCATTTTTTTACTTCTTGCAGCTTATGCCTATGCAGGCGGGGGCGGTCATGACCCACATCAGGCCGCAGTTAGTTTTCCGCCAAGTTTTGCAAGTTATCATGACGCCGATATTGAAGGTGTAGGAGCAATTCTTAAACACCGCATCAGTCAAACCCCGTTCAATCTTGTGGCCAGCCTCATTTTTTTGGCTGCCATCCTCCATACATTTTTAAGCAGTAAATTTCTCTATTATGCCCATAAGTGGAAAGCTAAACACCAGAAAGAGATAGAAGCAGGTCGGGAATCTGAAAACTCCACCCATCTCCTTTCCGAGATATTTCACTTTCTCGGCGAGGTTGAGGTTATTTTTGGTCTCTGGGTTGTGGCACTCAGTGCTGCTGTCGTTTTGTTCTATGACTGGCATACCTTTGTCAATTATGTCAGCGGGGTTAACTATACTGAGCCGATGTTTGTTGTGGTTATCATGGCACTGGCTTCCTCCCGCCCCATCCTGAAACTTTCTGAAAATGTAATGAGTCGCATAGCCGCTGTTTTTAAAGGCACATTAGCAGCATGGTGGCTGACGATCATGACTCTGGGGCCGATTCTTGGCTCTTTTATCACGGAACCGGCGGCGATGACCATTTCAGCTATGCTGTTAGCTCGGAAATTTTACGAATTGCAGCCGAGCCATAAATTTAAATATGCCACCATTGCACTGCTTTTTGTTAATATTTCAGTTGGCGGAACTCTTACTCACTTTGCCGCACCACCGGTCCTCATGGTTGCTGCAACCTGGAACTGGGACCTTCCCTTCATGTTTACCACCTTTGGTTGGAAGGCTGTCATCGGCATTATCATCTCAAATGCCTTGGTTTTTCTTGTGTTTAAAAAAGATATTTCCGTCCTGGAAAAGAAATTCAAGGTAAACCTTCTCAAAGACGAGATCAAAGAAGAGTATATATCCCGGGAATTTCTGGACAGGGGCATTCACCACGCTGAGGAGCGTATAGCCGAAGAGCTGCACCGCGAGTTCGACCGTATAAAGGATGTAGCCAAGACCTCGGCTCTTACTCTAGGTTCTTGGGAAGATGCCGATCTGGAGCTTCTAAACGAGACCCTTGAGCAGGAGCTGGAAGACCTGAAGATCCAGAAGATGAGCGTGTCGGTGCCGGGCCTGCTGCCGCGGGACAAGCGGCCCAAATTGACAGACCCCAACTGGGATATTCGCGGTGGTGATGTGCCGGGCTGGATTATGGCCGTCCATGTGGCCTTTATGATCTGGACCATTGTCAATGCCCATTACCCAGCCGTTTTTGTCTCTGGTATGCTCTTTTTTATCGGCTTTTCACATGTCACCTGGCCCTTTCAAAACAACGTCAATTTGAAACCGCCGATGCTGGTCGGCTTTTTTCTGGGAGGCCTGGTAATTCATGGAGGGCTGCAGGGATGGTGGATTGCTCCAGTATTAGGCAGTCTGGGTGAGCTGCCTCTTATGTTCAGTGCCACGGTACTTACTGCCTTTAACGATAATGCAGCTATTACTTACCTGAGTACCTTGGTACCGGGTTTCACAGATGGCCTTAAATATGCGGTGGTAGCAGGTGCTGTTACCGGTGGTGGTCTTACGGTGATTGCCAATGCCCCTAACCCTGCCGGACAGGCGTTATTGAAAAACTACTTCAATAACGGTGTTTCTCCAGTTCTTCTTTTGGCCTATGCTTTTGCACCTACAGTGGTTATGACGCTCTGTTTTTCACTTCTATAGATTTGGCATAGCGTTACCTACATAGCCCATATATACAGTGCAACTTTGCGCCATTCGGCGGCCTCACCAAACTCTAGCCAGTGGGGAACTGGCTAGAGTTTTTGCTGCATATTGCAGACGATTCCGGCCACTGATTCCACTCTATTCCGGCCGGGAGCTCGGAGGGTAGCGACGCATAGAAACAAATGGTAGAGGAAGTCGTCTAACTCCGACAGACTCCTAGTGGTCTTATTAAAAGTATATATGTTTACATGTGGTTATCACAACAGAGTATTTTCAATGAAAACTACCCGCTAAACAGATCAGTTTTATAGGACAACATGAATACCGCACGGTGTTCATTATAACTGTCTTCTGGTTTCTAAAAAAACTACACCACAGGCCAACTGCCAAAAGGCTGTTTCTCCAGTTTCATAGAGCCGTCGGGACCTTTAAAAATATTTATCCATGCCTGCCAGTTCTTGTCATCCAAATCAGGGTAATCCAGTCGGTAATGGCTGCAGCGACTCTCTTTTCGCATTATCGAGGCCTTGAGTTTCATCTCCGCGCTGATAATCATATTCCTCGTCTCATAGGCCAGTCTGAGTTCATGCATATCCGCAGCTCTCAGCATTGGCATATGGTGATCTCGTAATTCTTCTATGTACGCCAGTGCAGCTTTTAACAGGTTCTCTTTCTTGATATAAATAATGAAGTTAGGAATCATGACGCCCTGTAAGGTCTGGGTCACCCAGGCGGGACTGTACCCTGCTTCTCGTTTCAATGGTGCCAGAATCTCTTCCTGAATCTCTTTGATTCTTTTCTTTGAAACGCCTTTGATATCAATACGTTTGCAATACTCAGCGGCAGCATCCGCTGCTATTGCCCCCTGTACTGCAGACCCGGCAAGGGACGAACCGACCTGTGTATATATGGCGCCTGCCATATATGACCCCAAAGCATCCCCGGCTGCATACAATCCGGGGATAGTCGATTCGCACTTATCATTGATCGGCACCAGCCCTTCCGATTTATGGATTGCCATTCCCGCAGAAGAACCCCCAACAGGTGAACCGCTCATTCCCGGAGGACCACCACCCTCTTTTGGCGGGCCTCCACCATGATTGGGAGGTGGTCCCGGTCTTGCACCATCGCCATTTCCTGAGCTGCTTCGATCAAATTCCGTCGGTGTGTATGGACCTCCCGCAAGACGTTTATTGCTGCCCATTCCCGGAGGACCACCGGCGAGTGGTCCTCCGGCCATATAGGCGATATAATTTAGATCCACCCCTAGGTCATGGTGAACCTCTACACCCGTCGTGCCAGGCTTTCTTTCGAACATCCCATGCCAGCCATCAAAACAGGCTGCGGCATTTGTCGACTGACCGGGGTGCCCGTCATTCCATTCTTTCCCCGTAACCTTTGCTCCAATATTGTAGGCCATTACGGTGCCGTCGTGAGTTAAGTCGCAGATAGGGAAACCGTTGGGCTTAAAACCGCCGGCACCTGTGCAAAGAATCACACTCTTGGCCTGGAGGATATGGGTCTTTTCTTCATCAAGACTAAAACCAGCGGCACCGGCAATTCGGCCGTTTTCCTTAATAAGGTGGGTTATAACAATTCTTTCCAGGACAGAAATATCCCGTTCTTTAATCGGTTTGTTAAAACAGTTATTATAGAGAGGCGAATCAAAAAAGCCCCATTCTCGTAATTCGTTGACACGTGCAAGAGAGTGTTCTGCCATTTGTCGGGTATATGCCGGATTATTGGTGCCCAGGGCAGAACGGGAAACAGTCTCGACAAATTCATCGAGGCTCACTTTCTCCTTGCTGGCATCGTATGCGAATATTCCTTTTGCAAAAGGTGTCTGACCAGAAGAACCGAGACGTCCCTTTGAAACAAGCGTCACTTTCGCACCCGCGTCGTGGGCCTTGACGGCTGCAAATAATCCTGCCATTCCGCCTCCGATAACCAGCACGTCTGTTGAGCTGTCCTGGAGGTTCATTGTACCGACATTGACTTTTGATTTATTGGCAGCCCAACCTGTCGGGACCCCGACTGCGGCGAGGGTTGCTATGCCTGCAGCTCCTCCGGCGAGTGCCATAAAATCCCGACGGGAAATGTTATTGTTTGCGTGTCTATTTGTCATTTGTTCACCCTTTGTTCTAATCGTGGTCGTGATATGTATGTTTCTAAAAGAGGAATTACTCCGCTTACTGCAGCAAGCACTATATAGGAGGATATAATTGGCGTGGTATGCCGACCGAGTTCTATGGCATGCCAGCAAACCAGAATGGTAAAAAGAACAGCTAAAATACCGTGAAACATTCGCCAATTTTTATAGGCCAGAGGCAGTTTCTTTCGTAGGAGGGAGGTGACGCCTAAGATGAGCATCAGAAGCCAGGAACATATACCCAGCACAACACCCAAGGAGTTAAAGGATGTAATGATTGCGACAAATGCTTCCTTGGGGTCGACCCCGGATTCAAAATGTCGCGGCACGACAATCAGGAACGGATGACTGAGAAGAACAATTAACAAGACATATCCAAGACCTTTATGGATTGCATTGAATCCCAGCCTTGAGTCGCCAGCTAACACAATGCATTTGTTACGAGTTAAAAAAAACTGTGCCAGCATCAGGCAGAAAGCCAGGATAGTTAGGATCGAAATTGATTCTTTTAACATTGTTCGTTTCGGGAAGTTGCCAGTCGCATAGAAGAATAGAGGCAAACCGATAAATAGAACTGCCAACGATAAGATTCCCCTTGTCCCTGTTTGTTTTTTCATGATCATCCCCATGATACGATTACTGGAATCGATTTCTCCGGCGAAATTGTGATTGCGTCCACCGGGCAATACATCCTGCACAAGTGACATATCTGGCAATCCTCCGGATACTTAATAATTGCTTTCCGGGTCTTGGTATCCAGCCGTAAAACATCAGTGGGACAAGTTTCTACGCATGTACCACAGCCGATACACCCATTAATGGTTTCAATTGTCATTTTCTTGTTTCTTTTGAGTGTTGTCCATTGTCTTGTCAGGCATACCGCGTTGTTATCTGTTCGATACAAGCGGGATGCCTTCCATTATTGGCATGTCTACTGAGGTGAGCGGTGTCCTTCTGGAACAGCTGCCAATTGATCATCAACTGACTGGCATGTACCGCTGAGAGACTCACCACCACGTCCTTCAAAGGTTACCTTGTCACCTTCCTGTTTACCCTCACATGCCTTGATCGCTTCCGGAGGCGGCCCCTGCTGGCCTCCACGATTACCTCTATCGCTGTTTGCACAAGCTGATACAGACATCATTGCAAGCAGCATCACCAATACCATCGTTTTTACAATTCCTTTCTTTGTCATAAAGTTTCTCCTTTTTGGTTTTCAATTTGGCCTCGAATCTTTTAACCGATGGCTGCTTCAGGTAACCTTGGGAGCCAGAGGATCCAAAAGTTATCTGCAGGTTGTCTGTGAAAATATCACTGCAATGCGCAGGAAATAGGGAGGAAATGTGCAAGTTACAGCTGAACGTGAATTTTGTTATTTTTGGTCAGATCAAGCGGAAAGTGTGAGCAGGCATGTCGAGAGATCGTTGATGGTATAAAACGGGATATTTCAGGTAGGCTAAATTCCCCGGTGGTGGTGCAGGAGTGAGCAACCGGGGAATCTAAGCCAGGGTGGAGGAATAGTAAATGAGGAAGAAATTCGGCATTGGCTGATTGGGATAGATAGTATACTGCATAAGGCCCTTGGATTGAGTGGGGATATTTCATCGCCGAATTAAATTCGGTTATCCCGCTATGACGTTATGTCAATTGAAACATACGCTTCATCACTATCTTTACTCTGTAACAACTCAATTAATTGAGCTATCTGGTCATTATTACTGCTCTGCTCATAGGCGGAAGCTGCCTGCTCCATAGGTGGCGGAGGAGGCTGCATGCCAAAGTCAGTCTCTTCACCTTCCGCCATCTTGGGAGGGGCAAAACCGTTACCGGTCATCATGAGCAACAATTCTTCTCCGCTCAGTCCTCCGTCTTGATTGGCATCATAGCTACTAAGAGCCTCATCAACATTGATGGTGGTACCGGTTACTTCTTCGATTCCTTCCGTCACTGCCTCAAGCTCGCTAAGGGAAACCACCCCATCGCCATTGGTGTCCGCCACCTGAAAGACATCCTGTCCCTGGGGTGGCGGTGGCCCCTTCATGCCGCTGCTGCGCATCGTCAGCATGGAATTGCTCATGTTGCTTATGTTGCTTATGTTGT
>Ga0180008_1002157_pt1 | contig 10949 bp, 9 predicted proteins | sample MM_PW_MetaG_FD_121121 | JGI IMG/M metagenome (GOLD analysis project Ga0180008, IMG submission 121121) | Groundwater microbial communities from the Aspo Hard Rock Laboratory (HRL) deep subsurface site, Sweden - MM_PW_MetaG | ecosystem: Environmental > Aquatic > Deep subsurface > Groundwater... | reverse complement strand
TACTGTTGTTCCAAAGTCTAGATCAACTGTAATATCACCCATGCTTGCTACATCTTGAACTGCCTTTAAATATGTAATTGCATTGTGGTCACCCACAACACCACCAATATTAACTTGAACATCTCTATCTTTTAATGTATCTCCCGCCATAATGAAATGGATATCTGCTTCTGAATAAATTTCACTCAATTTAGCATCTGCTGATAATAAACCAACTGCGCCACCAATCTTAATCTTACCATATGAAGTATTCGTTAAAGTGATGCCCACATTTTCAATTGTAACATTGATCATGGATGCTCTAAATTCACCAACAACTCCACCAACATAGGCTTGAACTGTACTTGATGATGAATAATTAATTTCACTATTTTTGATTATCACATTTTCAACAATTGCAGTTGAAGATGAAATGTAACCAGCCAATATTCCAACTCTAGATGATGTAGCCATCACAAGCGGATTTGCTTCAGTACCAATTGATACTTGATCAATCACCAAATTTTGAATGGTTCCAGAAGATACATATCCAAATAGACCAGTGTAAGTTGAGATGTGATCAAATGTGACATTTGAAATGGTAAAATCTTGACCATCAAAAGTACCAGAAAATGCTGATGAAAATGGTGAAGAAAATATAACATCTGTAAAGTCAATATCATTATCTAATACATAATTTCCAGCGCGATTTAAATTCATTGCTAAAAATTGTTCAGGAGTTGTAATATGAACAACATCTGCTGTAGGCAATGTATAGGTTGCAGATCCAATGATGATTGAATCTCTATCTATTGTTGCATGAACCTCTACACTATACTGAAGTGTATTATCTAAACTAGAAAATACGATATTCACATAATCTTCTTCTGTTGTTATTTCCTTATAATTTGCTACTGTGCCATCAGGTCTGATGAGTTTAATAGTCACTGTACCAGTAATTTCTAAATCAGGGTCACTGACTAATACCGATAATGTAATGGTTGTTTCTTGAACATCAACATCATAAAACGATGCTGTTGCTGTTGTTTTTGATTGGCACCCTACAAGCATTGTAAGGAAAAATATTCCCACAATAATTCCTAAAAACTTTTTCATGCTTCACCTCTTAATTTTGTCATAGTTTGTTTAAGTCTTGATAAAACGATGTCTCTGCCTAATAATGCAAGAGAGACAGGAAGACTAGGCCCATGCATATCACCTGTTGTGGATATTCTAAGTCCCATAAATAACGGTTTGCCTTTAATCTGTGTATCTAAACCAGTCTTTTTAATGAGTTGTTCAATAACATCTGAAGAAAAGTCACTAGATTCAAGATTGCTATAGAATGCTTCTAGTAAAGGTAAGCTTTGATTATCAACTAAGAATTGATGTGCTTCCTCACTGATTGCGAATGCTTGATGGAAAAATGATTGATATAATGCAACAATTTCTCCAATGTGGGTCATTCGATCTTGGAAAATACTGACTAGCAGTAATAACCATTCATCGCTTTTAATTGTTATACCTGCTTTTTCTAAGAAAGGTTTACTTTTTTCTGCTAATACTTCATGACTTAATGCTTTAATATATTTACTGTTAACAAAAGCAAGTTTTTCTTTGTCAAACATTGCAGGTGCTTTTGAAAGTCTACTTGGATCAAATTGACTAATGATATCTGTTTTTGATAAGATTTCTTGATTGCCTGTAGGTGACCAGCCCAATAAAGAAATGAAATTAAACATAGCTTCAGGGAGATATCCCATTTCAGCATATTCAGATATAAACTGAATAACATTTTGATCGCGTTTGCTCAGTTTTTTCTTATGTTCATTAACAATAATGGTCATATGGCCAAATTGTGGAACACGCCAGCCAAACGCTTGATAAACCATCAATTGTTTAGGTGTGTTCGTTATATGTTCTTCTCCACGCAAGACGTGAGTGATTTCCATCAAATGATCATCAACCACCACTGCAAAGTTATATGTTGGAATTCCATTATCTTTCATGATAATCCAGTCTTCAACGTCTTTACTATTAAATTTGAGTTCTCCACGAACAAGATCATTGAACACATAATCAATATCTTTAGGAACTTTAAAACGAATGGCGAACTGATCACTATTTTCTCTAAAGTCTTTATATGCTAATCCTTTATCTAATAATTCATTCGCATACTTCGTGTAAAACTCAAGTCTTTCCAATTGACGATAAGGTCCGAATGATCCACCTTTGTCTGGTGATTCATTCCAATCAAGACCCAACCAGCTTAAATAATTGAGTTGAGAATCTTCTCCGCCGACAACATTTCTAGCAACATCGGTATCTTCTATGCGTACAATAAAATCGCCACCAAAGTGACGAGCAAATAAATAATTGAACAATGCAGATCTTGCATTGCCTATGTGGAGCAGTCCTGTTGGACTAGGTGCGTATCTTACGCGAACTTTGTTCATATTGATCCCATCCTTACATGCAACTAATATTATACGATATAATCATAGATTAAACAATGTTTATATGAATTTATTCATATTTGAGTGTGCCAGTATATCCAATCGATAATAAATAGTCATTAATCTGTTTGCGGTTCTTAAAAACGATGACTTTATCCTTATATTTTTCTTTATATGACTTCATTAACATTTTAGAATTCTTAGTTCTACCATTGAATAAAATCCACCAAATAAAACTTAAATCAAGCTTTTCTCTGCAGCCTTCAGCTATGGTATCTCGATTTTGATTGTGGTATTTGATTCGGCGAACAATGGCTCCATAAAGACACTTGAAGCGATTGAAATCAAAGATAAAAAGCTGATCGCAATCATCAAATCTTTGTGTCGCATATTTACGGTAAAGACCATCTATAATCCATTCATCTTTTTCCATGAAATCAAGAATATCACGTTCGACTTGATCACGTTCTCTTCTTGACCAATTAGGGCCAAAGAAGACACGATCAATATGTAAAACAGGTAGATTATAATGCTCTGCAAGACGTTTAGAGAATGTTGATTTTCCTGAACTCGAGTGACCAACAACTAGTATTTTCATATCAATGCCTCATTCAACATCGAAAACTTCAAGTAAGTTTCGATTGATTTTTTTCGTTTCACCATGTTTAACGAAGATCATTGTGACCAATGATAACGCGACAAACACGGTTGCGTATGGGAATAATATCAGACGACCATAATGATCCATTAGGATGCCTGATAAGATTGGTGTAAATATTTGTGCTGTCATTGATGCTGCATAATAATATCCGGTATATCGACCAATATCACCACGACTCATTTCAACAACCATGACATACGTATTGATGCTAATCATCGTCAATCCAGTTCCTGCGATAGCAATAATTCCTGCAGTGATCCAAGGTTGATTTTCTTGTAGAAAATAAACGCTACTTAAAGCACCCGCTAAAATAATCATACCAAGCATTACCGTTTTTTTTCTGCCAAGCGTCATGGATAGAATACCGATGGGCATAATAGAAGCAATGACGAATGCTTGTGCAACAATAAATGGGAAATCATAAAAATTGAGGTTTAATACTTTAGGAAGATAATCTGCCATCTTTGACATCACAGCATTATATCCACAAAAAAGTAAGAATACAGATGCAAGTAGGAAATAAAGAGACCATCTTCTTTTCAAAGTCATTTGTGGTGTTGATTCTGTTTTACTATAAATACCCTTATATAAACCTAGTTTTTCACTGGTTTCTTGTTGCTGTTTAACCAATTCGGGTTCTTTGACTTTCCATAGGAATAATCCTAAGATGAGAATCATTAAAACACCAATGAATATATATACAAATACATGATTATCATAATCGTGCCTATTTAATCCACTTAACATAATCACATAGATTGCTGTGATACCTCCTATGGCACCCATTAAGGTAATCACGGCATTCGCTTTACTGCGTAATGGTTTAATTGTAATATCAGGCATGAGTGCGACCGCAGGTGAGCGATAAATCGTCATTGCAACTAACGCTATAAATAAAATACTTGCAAAAACGATTAAATTTGGTAAATTGCCTGAAGTTACTTCCCAAGCACGTTCACTCAAATATCGGTAGTAATAATCTTTGACAGTAGATAATTCTCTCGTATCTAAAGTAGAACCATCCCCATCTAGTATGCTTAATATTGGATCTTTGATTGTTATTTCCCATTCATCAAATTTAACTTTGCTAATGTATCCTAATGCATAGCTTTCTTCTCTTTCTATTGACATGTTATCGACTACTAAATACCAATGACTTGTTTCGTTGACATCTGCCATAGAGTCAAAAGCAACATCATAATGCTCTTCAATAATATCAGTTGCTTGTATATTTAAGGTTTGTATATAATCCGTATAGGCTAAAGCCATAAATGCAAATGCAGATAAGATCGTACCCACAATAATGTAAGGAGTTCTTTTTCCTTTCTTATTATTACTTTTATCAGATAAGGCACCAAATACCGGCAACAAAATAACCGCCATGATATTATCAAATGCCATAACGATACCTGACCAGGTTTGGTTCAGTCCAAATTTGTCGATTAATGTTCTAGCAATCAATAAATCGTATGTTTGCCAAAACATAGAAATAATTAAAAAGATTAATCCTACATAAATTGTGTTACGGTAATTTAACTTCATAAATTGACCCCTTTTATATATTTCATTTCCATTATAACACGATACAAAAAAGAAAGGGACCCAATTGGGTCCCAACGACTTAACGTTTTGAGAATTGTGATGCTTTTCTTGCTTTTTTCAATCCATACTTCTTACGTTCTTTAGAACGAGGATCGCGTGTAACGAGTCCTGCTGGTTTCAATATTAAACGTAATTCTGGATTAATAACCATTAATGCTCTAGTGATACCAAGACGGATTGCTCCTGCTTGACCTGTTAAACCGCCACCATAGACGTTAACAGAAATATCATATTTTCCTTCATTTTCAGTTAAGACTAAAGGTTGAGTAACATCTAAACGAGTAGCTGCTGATGGAATATAATCTTCAAATGTACGGCCATTAATTAAAAATGCACCTTTACCACTTGTAAGAATAACTCTTGCAACTGACTTTTTACGACGTCCTGTACCTAAATATTGTACTTTCTCTTGTTTTGCCATGAATTATAATACCTCCAATACTTCTGGTTGTTGTGCAGAATGTTTGTGTTCTGGTCCTGCGTAAACGAAAAGTTTTTCTGCCATTTGTCTACCTAAAGTAGTGTGTGGTAGCATACCAACGATTGCTTTTTCAACCATGCGTGTTGGGAATTTAGCCATGACTTTTTTTGCTGGTGTAGCTGTAAGACCGCCATTATAGCCTGAGTGACTATAATACATCTTCTTGTCCCATTTCTTACCAGTTAATTCAATTTTATATGCATTAATTACGATTACATAGTCACCACTGTCTACATGTGGAGTGTAGGTTGGTTTATGTTTTCCTTTTAAAACAGATGCGACTTCGGTAGCTAAGCGACCTAAGACCTTGTTTTCTGCGTCTACTACATACCATTTACGAGTAATTGTAGATGCGTTTGCCATAAATGTTTTCATTGTGATTCTCCTTATATTCTTATTTGTGAAATAAGGGCTTGTGGAATATAATTTTAAAACGTACCTCATATATAATACTATAGAGATAGTTAATTGTCAACAGTTTTGTGCATTAATTAGTTCTAATATTTGTGCTTATAATGCGTTTGAATGGGTAGATAGACACAATTGAGAAAAAGATATTTTTATTCTGTTTTTTGTCAAAGAAAAAAGCTGCCAATTGAATGCTCAATTGTTAGCCTCTTCGATAAAAACACTCATTAAATTCATATCAATAACAACTTTTTCATCTCTGCTTGTGGGTATATTCTTCCCTACATAATCTGCTCTAATCGGAAGTTCTCTGTGTCCTCTGTCAATGACGATAGCAAGTTGAACTTGTTTTGGTCTTCCATGATCACTTAAAGCATCCATTGCTGCTCTAACACTTCTACCTGTATATAGAACATCATCTACTAAGATTACAATTTTATCTTGAACCACGATGCCCTGCTTAACTGGTTCCTTCTTATCTTTAAGATCATCACGATAAGCTTTGATATCAAGTGGATAAATAGGTGCGTCTATATCTGCAAATCGTTTTAAGTTCTCTTTTAACATGAGGGCAAGTGGAAAGCCTTTTCTTAAGATACCAACAAAAACAATATCATTAAGGTTTTGATTGCGTTCTATAATTTCATGTGTCATTCTTTTTAATGTTTTTGATAGTTGTTCACTATTCATAATTTCCTTCATATTATCACCATTTCTATCATATCATTTTTTTTACAATATTAGGGGTTGTATTTTTATTGTATCATGATATACTTTAAACAGTATAGGTCCTTTAAGTTATGCCTGTGAGCATAAAAAGGTATCAGATTCATTTACCTGAACATTTAAAGGACACCATTGGTGTCTTTTTTGTTAGAGGCCTATAAAAATCAAATAAGGAGATCGAAAGATGAACGAAAATGGTTTAATTGTAGGCATTAATGAAAAGCCAAAAACGATTGGCAGTTGGATTGTATTAAGTCTTCAGCATGTATTTGCAATGTTTGGAGCAACAGTTTTAGTACCTCTATTAACAGGTTTAGATGTTGGGGTTGCCCTTGTAGCTAGTGGTATAGGCACTTTAATTTATATCGCATGTACAAGAGCAAAGGTTCCGGTTTACTTAGGTAGTAGTTTTGCTTATATCACAACCATTTCAGCCTCAATTTTAGCTACCGGTAGTACTTCAAGTGCCTATGTTGGTTTAATGGTTGTAGGTTTGATTTATGCGATTGTAGCAACAATCATCCGATTTGTAGGTAGCGGATGGATTAAAAAGTTGTTACCTCCAATTGTTATTGGTCCAATGATTATCATCATCGGTTTATCATTAGCTCCGGTTGCCATCAATTCAGCTGGATTAAATGGTAGCGGAACATGGAAAGAACCCTTAGTAGCTCTTATAACGCTATTAACCGTTGTGCTTCTTTCAATTAAAGCTAGAGGTTTCTTAAAGATTGTGCCTTTCTTAGTAGCAATCTTCGTAGGTTATGTAGCAGCTATAGCAGTTGGACTTGTAGACATATCAACAGTTTTTGTTGGTTATTCATTCTTTCAAGTACCTAACTTTAGTTTTCTTGGTTCTTATGCGTTAGATTTCTCACAAGTCTTGGTATTTGCACCTTTAGCATTTGTAACAATTGCTGAGCATATTGGGGATCATGTTGTATTAGGTGAAATTACTGGTAAAGATTTCTTAGAAACTCCAGGGTTACAAAACACTTTAATGGGTGATGGTCTTGCAACTTTCGTATCAGCTGCATTAGGTGGACCTGCTAATACCACTTATGGTGAAAATACAGGTGTTATAGCAATTACAAAGGTTGGATCAGTTTATGTTGTTGGTTTAGCAGCAATCTTCGCAATCCTTCTAGGATTCTTTGGATGGATCCAAGCATTTATCAATAGTATCCCATGGGCTGTCATCGGTGGTATGACTATTGTATTATATGGTTTAATTGCAGCAAATGGTGTCAAAGTGTTAGTTAAAAATAAGACTGACTTAGGAAATATGAGAAACCTAGTTGTTGTCTCAACAATGTTAGTTATCGGCTTAGGTGGTGCTATATTAAATATTACATCATCAAGTGCTTTATCGGGTATGAGTTTAGCAGCAATGGTTGGTATTTTGTTAAACCAAGGTATCAATTTATTAGATAGAAAGAACAAAGCATAAATTTGTGGAAATGGAAAAGGATTGGTTCACTAGAATCAATCCTTTTTTATATTTCTATGCGACTGATTAACTACAATTCACCAAATTCATCAACCCAGACGAATGCATTGATCTTTTTATCAAGCTTAAATCCCAATTGATTAGCAAGTTGATGAGATGACTCTTTATGTTCCCAGGCTGTCCAATTAGGTATGATTTTGTGATTTAAAAGATTACTAATAAGTTTGATAGAACACAACTTAGCATAGCCTTTTCTTCTGTGATTTTCATCCGTAAAGACATCGATTTCAGCATTGGATTTTCCAAGCATAAAAGCTTTCGCAAATGAAATAAGCATATGATCGATAAATAGCTCACATTTTGGAAACTCAATCAATGCATGATCATCCTTGCAATACTCTAAATGAACATTATCAGTTACAACTTGTTTTGCTAATGCTGTAAATTGCTCGAAGTCTAATTTGAATGAATATCTTACATCAACAACACCATAAAATGATTCAAAAATAGATTGTATGATTTGTTCGCTTTCTTCTGTTGGAACAAACATAATACATTCCTTAATTTCAAATTCTATAATGTGCTCCCTAATCGTTTTTTGAATTTCTATTTTATCAACCATATCTAGATTGATATATCCAAAATAATTGAAATCAAATTGTGTAAATAATAATCCAAAATTTGGATGGTCTAAATCATCAACATAAAAATGACAAGGATATTGCCCTTCAATTGCTGAATAGATGATTGGAATACTATGCTCATATAGTTGGAAAAGTTGCTGATATTGATTTAAATCCATCTGAACTAGTTTCATATAGTTGATCTCCTAATAATCTTTATTTGTCAAGCATATTCTATCATACAATTTTTAAATGAAAAGCATCTAAAGAAATTGTTGATTTCTTCAGGATGCTTTTCATTTTAAACGCTTATTTGGTTCTTACTATTTTTTTGTACCGTCTTAAGTGATTTAACAACTTCTTTTTCTTCAGGTGTTAGATTTAAAGCATCTAACTTTTCAGTAAACATCAACCCAATAAGACCTTCAAGGGGGCTAGGAAGCGATCCTTCTTTACTGCCACCCATATTGACATATGTGTTAGGTACGATTTGAACATTACCAGCTTCAATAGCTGCAGTATATTTAGAGATGATGTCTTGCATTAACTGGTATTTAGCACCACCATAAGCTTTAACTTTATTTGTTATTGCTTCTGCTTCTGCATTACCAATGGCAGCAATCTTGTCAGCTTCAGCTACACCTAATGCTTTAACTTTTGCTGCATCGGCATTTGCCATAGCAACTAATTTTTCAGCATCATGTTTTGCTCTTTCGAGACCAGCCTTACCTTGGTTCTTCTGAATTTCAATATTAATTGATGATTCAGTTAAATTCTTTTGTTGTTCTGCTTTAGATTTTGCTTCATTTAATTCTTTTTCTTTAGCTGCAGCTTTCTCTTGTTGTGAATATGTTTCTATTTGTTCTCTTGCTACTTGACGATCTCTTAATTGACTCAAAATGATTTCTATCTTGTTATCCTTAGCAGATGCTGATGGCGTACCTATCAATACTTCTTCTAAGTCAATATTATATTTATTGAATCTGTCTTTCATCTGAGTTGATGCTAATACTTGTATTTCCGAACGTTCCTGAAGCAGTTCTATGAGTGTTTTACTTTGTCCAATATTCTTAAAATATGCTGAAACCATTGGATCAAGAGTTTGTTCTACAAGTTGTTTAATATCGCCAAATCTTTGAATAACATAAGGAGCTTTTCTATAATCGATGTGTAAAACAACGGATAATGGTAATGATGGTTCAAAAGCATCTTTTGTGATCAAGCTTACTTCTTTAAGATTTGAGTCAAAAAGATGTCCGCCTTCTTCATTACTGATCCACTTCAAAATGATATTTGTTGTTGGAACAACAGCAATCTTACCTGCATACGTGTTAAACGCATATTTGCCAGGTGATAAAGCACTGCTCCAAACACCTTTTGTTCCTTCATCAACTAATTCGCCATGTCTATAATCTTCTCCTGATGTATCAATACCTTTTTCACCCGTATAAGAAATAACCACACCAACATTACCTACAGGAATAATGGTTTTGGGAATCAACTCAACGGTTGCAAACATTCTATTGATAAAATATGTGCCTTCTGTTAAGACTTGATACTGTCTACCTCTATAACCACCAGCTTTAAGAAACTTTTCAATGTCTTGAAAATTGTTATGATAAGTTTCAAAACTAGATAAATCATCACCCACAGTAGGTGCAACAATATGGCCTTGTGCTAATGATGGTCCATCATGGACAGTAACAACACCTAGTCGATCATCTGAACCACTGATAATGATTGGTGTAAAACCACCACGTTCTTGTATTTTTTCAGCCATTGACTGAACAGTTCTCATTTCATTTGATCCAAGTGATAACGCGAAAATATCTGATTGACTTATAATGATGAACTGAGCAAGATTGAATGCATATGTACCTTCACGCACGATAGCTCTTTGAATCCCTTTTTGACCTTTATGAGTCAAAAATCCAACAACATTCTGGAAATGTTCACCTTCAAGAACGACGCGACCTAAGGTCTGTGTTTCAGGTAAAGCTTCTCCGTCTCTAGCAAAGACATATGCGATTTCTCCTTGGGGTATTGTTATTAAAGAAACGATATGTACTTTGTACATAATTGGTGATAAAAAGTGAATACCACCTCTGATAACATCAGGTTGAAAACCTGCTTCTTTATTTAAAGCAATAATTTGTGAATCTAGGGAACCATTGAAAGACCATTTCTTTTCAATAATCCCAACACGATCATTTGGAATGATTCTAAATCCAACAACACATAACACTAAACCTATAGCGATTATTGAACTTGCAATAATCAGAAGTGCCAATAATACTGGATTCATCTAACATATCTCCTTTGTGAATCTATATTTTTGCATAGTACCCCCATTGATTACTTCCTTACCCCAAAGGAAGATGCGTTCAATGCAGCGTTCTTATACACCTATATTTTACCATTTTTTACCCCCTTTTAATCCAAGGTAGTGTCAAAAATTGATTTTTTTGACCTACTTTTCTTCATATTTTTATACTCTTTAAGATAATAAAAAGAGTAGTTAATCCCGTGTTATAATGAATGTGCGAACATCACATATAAGGAG
>Ga0180008_1002155_pt1 | contig 10952 bp, 13 predicted proteins | sample MM_PW_MetaG_FD_121121 | JGI IMG/M metagenome (GOLD analysis project Ga0180008, IMG submission 121121) | Groundwater microbial communities from the Aspo Hard Rock Laboratory (HRL) deep subsurface site, Sweden - MM_PW_MetaG | ecosystem: Environmental > Aquatic > Deep subsurface > Groundwater... | reverse complement strand
AATTTGGAGATGATAACATATGATTTTCTAAAGTCCATTCATTTGACTTCTCTATTATTACACTTTGAGATATTTTTCTTATGGCTCTATTTTCACAGATAATCTTACCACCATCATTAAAAGTTTTTTCAACTTCATAAATTCTATTTGTAGTAACTAAATAATGAAGACCTATAAATATCCCAATTATTATACCCATGATAGCCAGTGATTTTTTCCAAATATTTTTTGCTACAAAAGATCTTGTTGTCACAATTAGTGTTATAACTAATATAAAAAGGGCAATTCCTAAATAACCCGCTTCTAATTTAAAAAATAATTCCATTTTATTAATTCCTTTTTTATTTTATATATTTGTTTTCCCAGTTTTTAAATTCATCACAAAAATATTTGATTCTTACTTTTTTGAATTCTCTTGATGAATAAAGTGGCATATTTGATTTATACTCTATCTCTTTTGCAATATTTTCTATTACTTCTTGAGTATCTTCTTTTGTTTTACCATGAATCATAGTAAATAAATTGTAGTTCCATGTAGGGTATTTAGGCCTTAAATAACAGTGTGAAACAGCTGAAAAAGAAGCAGCAATTTTTCCTATTTCTTCACCTTTAACTCCCTCTTCAATATCCCAAGCTACCATTGCATTTGCTCCAAAACCTGCTTGTCTATGATTTAAAATAGATGCAAATCTTCTCATAACACCTGTTTCTTGAAACTCATTTAAAACAGAAAAAAATTCATCATAAGAGATATTTAATTTTTCTATAATTTCTTTAAATGGTTCTTGAGTAATTTCAATATCATTTTGAGCTTCTTTTATAATATTGTAATGATAATCATTAAGTTCCATACCTTTAAAATCAGTACGAGCTACTTTCTCTTTTTTTTCTGCTTGATTTGTAGTATCAAGTTTTACAGATATTTTAAAAAGCTTTAAAGTTGGCAGAATGATATAATCTTTTGCCTTTGTAAGTTTTGCAAGTATTGCAATTGTATCTTCTAATGTAGATTTAGAATTTGGAGCAATTGCTAGGGTAAACCAAATATTATAATTGTGATTTCTTTCATAATTATGTGAAATACCGGGATGTGAGTTTAAAATAACAACTGCTTCATCAATATCTTCAGCTGCTATTTCAAAAGCTACAAGGGATGATGTATATCCTAGTTTTTTTGTATCAAATATTGCAGATGTTTGTCTTATGATTTTATTCTCTTTTTCTTTTTGTAAGATTTGAATAACTTCATCTTCACTTATGTTTAACTCTTTGGCAATTTGTTCAAAGGGTCTTTTTAGAAGGGGAAAGCTCTTTTGTATTCTATATAATATCTCATCTTTCATATTTCTCTCCAAGAGTAAATTTTAAAAAGTATAACAACTAAAAATATTTAATGCCTTGATATGAAACAACTTATTTACTTGACATGGATTAAGAACATAAAGTTTAAATTTAAATATAATTAAATCAAGTTATAAAAGGAAAAAAATGAAAAAGAATCTATTATTATTTGCATTTTTTGCAATATTTATGTTTTTAGGAATTATGGCATTAAAAGATGGAATGGCATCTCCAAAAAATGAAAGGGTTTATTTAATATTAGAAAAGTATATACCTTATACTTTAGAAAAAAGAGTAGGTGGATATTCAATAGTTAGCAAAGAAACAGGGGTAAAAGAAAAACCACCTGCAAAAGATTTGTTTTTAAGATTAGAGCAATTAGAAAAATTATGGGGAAAAGATTTCTTAAAATTAGATAATGATATTTTAATTGTTCTTGATAAAAATAAAAATGAAGTAACTAAAATAGAATTAAAAACAAAAGAAGAAAAAGATTGGGTTAAAAATTATTTTAATTTTAATTAAGTTTTTTTCGAAATATAAAGTAAGTAATTACTTTCTTAAGTGATTATAAATTTATTTCAATTATAATCAAAGTTATGAAACTAGGAGTTTATATATGAAAGCCAAATTAAAAGAAGTATATCTTTTTAAAGATTTATGTGATGAAACTTTAGAAAAAATTGCAGAATTTACCAGTTTCTTGAAATTATCAAAAGATAATATCCTTTTTTATGAGGGTGAAGAGTCTAACTATCTTTATTTATTAAAAAAAGGAATTGTGAAACTATATAAAACTTCATCAAATGATAAAGAGATTATTTTAAAATATTTCCATTCAAATGAGTTTATAGCAGAAGTGGCAAATTTTGAAAGTATCCCTTATCCTGCTACTGCCCAATCTTTTACAGATACAGAAGTTTTACGAATAGATTTTGGGAGTTTAAAAGATATAATTTACTCTGATCCTAATTTATCTTTTATTATTCAAACTTCACTTATTAGAAAAATTAGAAATCTTGAAAACCTTGTTTCTTTACATGTTGTTTTAGATTCAAAAGAGAGAATTGCAAAATATTTATGTGATCATACTGAAGATTTTTTTAGTACAAAAAACATAATCATTGCAGAGATTTTAAATATTTCTCCAGAGACATTATCAAGAATGTTAAGGGTATTTAAAAATGATGGATTGATTGATAATAAGAATAAAACAGTAGATAAAGAAAGATTAAAAGCTTTGTTTTTATAATTTTTTTTAGATTTAAATTAAGCGGTTTATTTAAACCACTTAATTTTTTCTCTTAGTGTTACAACTTCTCCTACAACTATAATAGCTGGTGTTGGCATATCTTTTGAAAGTTCAACAATAGTTTCCAAAGTTCCAACAACAACTTCTTGCTCAGGAGTACTTCCCTTTGAAATTACAGCACATGGATAATCTCTTCTTTTCCCTAGGTTCATTAGTTTTCTAGTAATTAGTTTGATATTATGGAATCCCATTAAAAATACAATAGTTTCATCATTTAAAAATGTTTGCCACTCTATTTGAGAGATTTTTTTCTTTGGTGTTTCATGTCCTGTTACTACTCTAAATGATGTTGTTATTCCCCTATGAGTTACAGGAATCCCAGCATATGCAGGAACTGATACAGATGAGCTAATACCTGGAATTATTTCAAATTTAATATCTCTATCATAAAGATAAATGGCTTCTTCTCCCCCACGTCCAAATACAAAAGGATCACCACCTTTTAATCTTACTACATTTTCATATTTTAAAGCTGCTTGATAAATAATTTCATTTATTTCGTCTTGAGGGACAGAGTGCTTACCATCTTGTTTCCCCACATAAATCATTTCACAATTTTCTTTTGCCATATTTAAAATTTCTGGATTTGCTAATCTATCATATATTAGTACATCAGCTTCTTTTACTACACGTGCAGCTTTAAGTGTCATTAACTCGATATCTCCAGGACCAGCTCCTGTTAGGTAAACCTTTGCCATAATTATTTTCCATCCTCATATATAAATATTCCAGAAGGTTTTTTAACATTAAATATTTCTCTATTTAAAAACCATTCTTTTGTGTGTATTACTGCAATTTTATTAGTATCATTAACTGATACATATAGTTGAGGTGTAGTTTCTGACCATCTAAGATGTAAAACTTTTCCATCAAAATTAAATGTATGAATAATTTCTAAACTATTTGTATCAATAATTTGAATTGTTGGAAAATCTTTTCCTGAATATGTAACTGCTAAATATTTTTTATCAGGACTTAAACTTGTAAATACAGGAAGACCTTGCGTTTTAATATTTTTTACAAATTTAAAATCGTTATCATAAACTAAAACTTTATTATCTCCAACTGCTGGAACAAAAACTTTATCTCCACCAATTGACCAAAATCCAAAATGAGGAACTTTTAAAACCATTTGTCTATTTTCATCTAAGAAAATATCAATTTTATTGTATTCCATTTTCTTTAAATCAAGAACTCCAAAGAATTTAGAAGTGAAAAATCCTACTATATATTTTTCATCTTTTATCATTGCATCAAAAGGAAGTTCACCTACATCTTTAAATTCTTTATGTAATTTAAAGTTAGGAAGTGCTTTTCCAGCATCCATATCTTTAAAAACAGAGATTATATCATTATCCATCTGTGAAAATATAAGGTAATCTGTATATATTTTAATCCCTACGTTTTTTGAACCAGTTTGAATTTTGTCAATTGGTTTTAAATCTCTACTTAAAATATCTACACTTTTATCATCATAGTTTGCAACTGCTACATAATTTGCACCAACCACAAAACCAATTGCAGATTTTGAAGTTTTATATTCTGCTAATATTTTTTCAGAAACAGGATCAAATTTTACAATATAACCATCTCTTGAAATAACATAACCATCATTTCCTTCAAATTTTACTACACCATGATTCATGTTGTGCATACCTTCTATATTAGTTCTTTTTACACCATTATAGATAGTTGCCAGTGATTCGCTTTCTCTTTCAACTACAAAAAATTTCTCTTTTGCCCAAACTGAACCCATTGCAATACTTGCAATTAGTAGTATATTCAATAATTTCATTTTTATCTCCTAGTTTCTTTAAAGCTTAAATAACAAGATGGATCTTCTTCCCATAAATCTTCACTAATAGCAAAGGCACGTGAACGTGAACCACCATTACAGATTTCAATATATTTACAATCTGTACATTTTCCTTTTATTTGTCTTGGGTGCTCTCTTAATTTGTTTAAAATATCATTTTTAGTAGATGTCCAAATCTCATCAAAAGGAGTTTGTAAATAGTTTCCAACAACAAATGGAAAAAATGGATCTGGTTTTACATTTCCTGCCCAATCCATATTTCCAAGTCTATGACCTGCAGAGTTTCCACCCCAAGCTTTTAATTTTTGCTCTAAAGTTTCTACAAATTCTGGATACTCTTTTTTAAATCTATTTAAAAGCATAATTGCATCCATTTCCATATTTCCAGTTACTAAATCAATATTATTACCACTTTTATAATATTCAAAAGCTTTGTCAATTATAAATTCAACATACTGTTTTCTTTGCTCTTTTGAAATATCAATTTCTAGATTATCTTTTCCTCGACCTGAGTAAACAAGATGAGAAATGTAAAGTTTATCAACATTTAATTCTTCACATAAATCAAACATGGCATAAAAACTATCTTGAGTCTCTTTTGTAATGGTAAATCTAATTCCTGCATTTCCACCATGCTTTTGAATTAGTTTAATAGCTTCAATTGATTTCTTATAAGCACCTTTTTGACCTCTAAACTGATCGTGTACTTCTTCAATTCCATCTATTGATATTCCAATATAATTAAAAGTCTCAATAATTTGATCTACATTTTTAGGGCTTACATAAATTCCATTTGTAGATAGGTATGTCATGATATTATGCTCTTTCATAACTCTTGCAATATCAAAAATATCCTTTCTTAAAAGTGGCTCACCTCCTGAAAATATTACAAAATTAACTCCACCAGCTTTTAATTTTGGAATTGTTTGTTCAATTTCTTCAAAAGTTAAGGTGTCTTTTTCATTTGCGTCAGCTTTACTATAACAATGGTGACAAAGTAAGTTACATCTATTTGTAAAATTCCATATCATGATTGAGCCATTTAAGGTTCTTGATTTTTGATTTTCAAGTGTTGATTTAATCAAATTTGATAATCTAAACATATCTTTAATCCTTTTTTGATTTATATGAAAGTATAAAATCTGTAATTGCATCAAGCTGTTCTTGTGAAAGCTCATCTTTGAAGCTTGGCATTACTGATCTTTTATGTCCTAATTGTTTGTACATAGATTTAGGAGCAATTATGTGCCCTTGAATTTCTGCTACGGTTCTTTGATTTGCAATTTGTTCAAAAGATGGACCAAATGCTACTGAAGTTTCATGATGACAACCCCAACAATATTGCTTAAATATTTTTTCTCCATTTACTTGTGAAGCATTTGAAATAGTGAAAAAAAATATTAGAACAAGAGGTATTTTAAAGCCAATATTCATTTTGTACTCCCTGTTTAAATATGAATAAATGGTAACATAAAGAGATATGTATTTACTTGACTGGTATCAATAAAAAAAGAATAAAAATAGGTAAAATTAAAAATATATTTATATAAGGATAAATAAATGAAAAAACTTCTTTTTTCAATGGCATGTGTAAGTTTTTTATTTGGAAATGATTACGATGTGGCTTTGGAATCTTATAAAACAAAAGATTTTAAACAAGCTTATGAATATTTCTTAAAAAGCGCAAATGCAGGTAATTCACAAGCAGCACATAATATATCAATTATGTACAATAATGGGGATGGAGTACCAAAAGATATTAAGCAATCAATAATATGGTTACAAAGAGCGAGTGATGCAAAAAATTCTTATGCAATGACTCAACTTGGAAATAATTATATGAATGGTTATGGCGTAGAAAAAGATTATAAAAAAGCAGTAGCTTTATTTACAGAAGCAGCTCTTTTAGATAATCCACAAGCAGCATATAACTTAGGATATATGTATACAGTAGGAACTGGAGTTGGTATAAATAATACGGAGGCAATTTCATGGTATGAAAAGGCTGCTTCTTTAGGTGATGAAAATGCACAAATAAATTTAGGATTTATGTATCTTTCAGCACAAGGTGTTCCAAAAGATTTAAAGAAAGCAGCATTTTATATTAAAAAAGCAAAAGATGGTGGAAGTAGTAAAGCTGATTCTTTATGGAAACAATTTGAATTAGAAAAATATTTATAGGATTTAAAATGGGAATTGTTATGTCTTTAGTATTTACTAGTGTTCTTTTAGTTTTTATGATTTATCCAGCTATTAAAATAGTTGAATTTCTTGAAACTAAAATGAGTATTAGTGATAGAATGTATAACATCTTAACAGTTGTGATTACAATAGTTTTAGCATTAATTGTTGGTGCTGGATTATACTTTATTTAATTTTTATAGATTCTAAAATATCTATAAACTCTTTTTTTGACTTAAAATTATAAATAGGGTGGGTTAAAAATGACTCATCCTTATATGATGCAAAAAATATACTTGGAAAACTTGTTGTATAAAATAGCTCTATTGGATATGAAGTTTTGTATTCTACAGTTATTAAAACATTTATAAAATTTGTATTTAAATAGTTTATATAAGCTTGATTTTGGAAGTACTTTCTTAAAATCTCACTTGAATTTTTATCTTTTGTTGAAGCTATAAAAAGCATCATATTCTTTTTTTCTTTTTGTGCAATTTTTAAGGCTTTATCATACGAGCTATACCATGAAATATTATTTTGTATATTGTTTGAAGATAGCTTTGAAAGAAGTAAGATTAAAATTAAGATTATTTTATACATGTTATAAAAAATACCCATCTTAAATAGATGGGTATTTAATTTTTCCTAATTAAGCACCAGGAATAGTTTGTCTATGTTCTACAGAATAAGTAAATGTAGGAGTAGTTAAGTTATTAATATATTTAATAAATTTACCACTATCTGATTCATAAATACCAATTCTTCCTGTTGTCCACTCAGAGATCATAGTCCATTTACCATGATTTGCAGGCTCTGCGTGTAAAAGTCTAGGTTGAACAGGCTCTTTTACTTTTTCACCTAATTTATCTGTATATTTAATAATTTTATCTTTTCCAATTTGTGGATCAGATTCAGGGAATGTAATTGTTTCATATTGTGTTGCATCCCAAGTTTGTAAAACTTTTTTAGTTTTAGCATCAATTAATTGACCTTCAGTTTTTCCAACTTTTACAATTTTATCAGTTTCTAATGTTTCTTTATTAATTAAATAAATTTCATTATAAGTTTCAGGAGATCCTAAAACTGTATCAGCCCAAATATATGGTGTATGATGTGCAGTTCCTACGAATAATCCTCCACCAGATGTTTCAACTTTTTTAACAACTTCCCAATTTGAATCCCAAATTACAACAGAACCAATGTTCATAGAAACAGTTGCATGTAATTGTTTACCCATTTTTTTGTTAAACCAAGAAGAACCTTGACCTGGATGTGGTTTCGATTTCTCACCTGTATAAACTTTTGCAGCAAGATTTTTTTCTTTAAAGTCAACGATACCCATAACATCACTTCCTTGAGAAGCAATCATATAATATCTACCAAAATCTTTACCTTCATCCTCGTTTAAGAATGCATCATGTAAAACTTTTCCAATATTAGGAACATCTCCAACGATTGGGAAGTTAGGTTTTGAATAATCAATTAAATAAACTCTACCAGCATCTTTTAATGCCATCGCAAAGTAAGGACCATAAGGTGTATCAGCTAGTGATGCAACCCTTGATGCTTCAATTTGACCTTCAGTATTTATAACAGCTGAAGTATCATAAGCTTTTAATGGCTCTAAAGTCATAGCATCACATAAAACTGCTCCACCTGGAGTATAGTTTCCTGCAATTACATATTTACCATCCGGAGAAACTGCAAGCCCTCTTGATTCAAATCCAACTTGTACAGATGCAATTGCAGGCTGACCAGGTGCTGCAATATCGAACATTGTTAATCTTCCTGATCTTGAGATTGAGTAAGCATATCTTGGATTTTTCTTATTTGTAACAGTTACGTGAACAGCAAATCCAGCTTTATGTCTAGATAATACTTTTCCATTTGTTGAATCAATAAAGTCAACTAAAGATGCATCTCTTTCTGTTGCAAATGTAATATCTAATACTGATTTAGTATCTACAGCATTTGGATATTTTTTAGCTAATTCTTCTCTATCAGCAAGTTTTGTCCAAGTACCTTTGATTTCTTCTAAATTCAATTTAAAGTTTGTATTATCTTTCCAATCCATTAACCAATCAACCATACCATCAGCATCATCTTTACTGAACATATGTTGCCATTGAGGCATTGCAGTATTAGGAATACCATTCATAATAGCATCTCTTAATACGTGTCTTTCTTTTTTCTTTAATGCATCAGGTCTTAAATCAGAACCAACTCCACCTTGGTGAATAGGACCATGACATCCTTGACACTCTTTTTCATACACATTTGCAAAATTCATTGTTGAGCTTCCTGCAAATAAAGAACCTGCTGCTATTACTGAACACGCTGTTAAACTTAAAACTTTTCCAATTTTCATAATGTTTTCCTTGTTTTTTATGTAAATCTACATCTTTTGCCAAGATATATTAACGCATTTCAAACCTCGGCATAACTACATTAACTTTTGAAATTAAGAGCCTTAGCTCTTAATTTTTATTTTTGTTCGTCTTCTAATCTTCTTTTCTCTTGTTTATAAATCCAAAACATTGGAAGTATTATAAAAGTATGAAGAAAGATTGTAAGTGTTAAAGGACCTTGATTTAAGTACCCAAAAAAACTTGGTACTATATCTGTAAATGGTTCAAACATAATTTACTCCTTATCTTTCATGTCTAGAATTTTTTGAAGTAGTTAATAAATCTTTAACTAAATAAATAAATCCAACAAATGTTACTATTCCAGTTGCTAGTCTCCATCCAAGACCTTGAACAAACCAAACCATATCTTGAGAAACAAAGAATCCTTCCCAAGTTGCACCCATTTGTGCACGTTCAACTAACACTTGACCGTAACCAGCAACTGTTAATGAAACAGTCATTCCCATTACACCAATACAAATTAATGAAATTGCCATTTTAGAATCAAATGTTGCTTTCATAACTTTAATACCATTTTTACCTTGAACTCCTAGATAGAACATACCAATTAAAATTGTTGCATATGCTCCAAAGAATGCTAAGTGACCGTGTGCAGATGTAAACTGCGTACCATGTGTATAAATGTTAACTTGTGGTAATGTGTGGAAGAATCCCCAAATACCAGCACCTAAGAAGTTACCAAATGCATTAGTAACAAACCAAGCAAACGCAGGTGAATTTGTCATTGTTTTTTCTTCAGTACCTTCTTTTAGACCAGTTTCTTTTCCCCAGTCATAAATAACGTGTACAAACATAGCAACTAAAGGAACAGGTTCAAGTGCAGAGAATAATGCCCCAATTTCCCACCAGTACTCAGGTGTACCAATCCAGAAATAGTGATGTCCCATACCTAAAATACCAGAACCAAATAACATTGAAACTTCAATCCATAGCCACATTTCAACTACTTCTCTTCTTGCTCCAATAATTTTCATTAAACCATAAGCAGCTAAACAACCAACAAATACTTCCCATGTAGCTTCAACCCATAAGTGAATTACCCACCACCACCAGTATTGATCCATAGAGATATTATCTGTAAAGAACATACCAGCTAAGTATAAACCAGCAAGTGCTAAAACGTCAGCCATTAATACTGTAACAACACCTGTTTGTTTACCTTTCATTGCAGTTGCAAAAAGGTTAAATACAAACACAAGTACAACAACAACGATACCAATATCAGCCCATCTTGGAGCTTCTATATACTCTCTACCTTCATTAATCAACCAAATAGTTGATTCAGTAGCAGGTCCAACTTGAACTAAAATGTATACTAAAACTACAACAGTAACAGCAGCAGTTAATACATAAAATGCTAATTTACCAAGTTTGATTCCAACTGTTTCAATACCAGTTTCTTCTGGTAATAAATAGTAAACAGAACCAATCATCGCATATAACATCCATACAACTAATGCGTTAATATGCACCATTCTAGCTACAGAAAAATCAAAGATTTCAAAAAGAAAACTTGGATATAAAAACTGAGTAGCGGCAATAAGACCCATTAATAATTGAGCACCAAATAAAATAGCAGCAACTGTAAAATAATTAATTGCTAATTTTTGAGATTCAAATTTTAGATTATTTTCCATGAATTGCTCCTGTTACACCATCTGTTGACATTCTTCCAAAGTTTCTTGGGAAACCATTAGTATCAATTGATGACATATGTTTTAAAAATGCTACAAGACCCATTGCTTCTTTTTCAGTAATACCAAGATTTGGCATCATTCTTTGATGTGTTGGATATTGTGAAGGATTTTGTAAAAATTTAGACATAGCTTCTTCTTTTGTAGCAGAATTTGTCATACCTAAATATGGTCCATTT
>Ga0180008_1002150_pt1 | contig 10970 bp, 9 predicted proteins | sample MM_PW_MetaG_FD_121121 | JGI IMG/M metagenome (GOLD analysis project Ga0180008, IMG submission 121121) | Groundwater microbial communities from the Aspo Hard Rock Laboratory (HRL) deep subsurface site, Sweden - MM_PW_MetaG | ecosystem: Environmental > Aquatic > Deep subsurface > Groundwater... | reverse complement strand
ACCATAAGAAATAATTTTTAATTTTATAATTTTTAAATAATATCTTAATTTTTCACCGCAAAAGCGGGACAGGTAATTTTTAAACAAAATTTTAAATTAAAAATTAAAACATTAAAAATTATTTATAAAATTAAAAATTTAAAAATTTAAAAATTTAACCTTTAACTTTCAACTTTTAACCTTTAACGGTTAATATTTAAAAATTAAAATTATTATTTTAATTAATTCATATGAAAAAAAATAATTTTTTATTAACAATTATCCTAATAGTAATTTTTGGATTAGCTGCTGGCATAGTTGGTGAAATAGTCGCAAGAGGATATTTATTTAACAACGACGCTCTTTTAAAAGAGGTAAATTTTTCTCATGATTACAATAATCAAGGCGTAGTTATTAAAGATGCGAAAAATATTGTTATTGAGCAAAATGTAAAAGTAAATGAAACAATTAATTCAGTAAGCACAAGTATAGTTGGCATTTTTAAAAAACAAGCAACAGTAAAAAGAAGTTCTAGTATTAATTTTAATTTAAATAATTATTATCAATTAGACCAAAGTATTGGGCAAGGACTAATTATAACAAGCGATGGTTGGATAATTAGTGATTTACCAAAAGAGGTGGTAAGCAGTCCAATTGATTATGTTATTATTACTAAAGACAAAAATATTTATTCTATTGATAAAATTATTAAAGACGATTTAACTAGTTTTAGCTTTATTCATATATTGGCAAAAGATTTGCCTGTTAGAAAATTTGCTAATAGTGATGAAATAAAAAATGGTAATTTAGTTATTGCAATGGATTTTAGAGGAAATAGTATTTTGACTTCTATAATTAATCAACAAGTTAAAAATTCCGAATTAATTAGTTATAGTGATGGTTTATCTGGAAATATTATTCTTAATGATTTATCGCAACAATCTTTTAATGGCACATTTTTCTTTAATTTATCGGGAGATATAATAGCTTTTGCTGATCGTCTCGAACCTGATAGAGGTGGAACTATTAAACCAATTAGTTATTTTACAGGAGCGATTAAGAGTCTTTTAAAATATAAAGAAATTCGACGCGCTAGTCTTGGCGTGAATTATATAGATTTAACAAAATTAGCTTTGATTGATGGCGATAGCAACAATTATCTTAAAAATGGCGCAGTTATTAGTAAAGATTCTAAAGGAGTCTCAATTGAAAAAGATAGTCAAGCTTTTTTAGCTGGCTTAAAAGCAGGCGACGTTATTACTTCTATTGATAATGTAGAATTAGATGAAAATAACAATCTAACAAAAATTATTCAGCAACATATTGCTGGTGATAAAATAAATATTGAATATTGGAGACAAGGAGAGAAAAAACAAACAGAAATAGTTTTAAAACCATTGAAGTTATAAAGTTATACGTTAAAATAAATTTTAAATTTTAAATTTTTAAATTTTTTAAATAATTTCTAATTTCTAATTTTTAAACAAACTCATAAATTAATAAATTAAGTTAACATTTTAATTTTTTAAAAATTAAAAATTTGGATTTATTTATTTAAAAATTATAAAATTAAAAATTATAAAATTTTTAAGAGTATATTATGAAGTCTATTAGACAAATAAAAAAATTAAAAAATAAAATAGTCTTTTTGAGAGTAGACTTCAATGTTCCTATAGAAAAAGGATCGATAAAAGAAGATTATAAAATTATTCAGGCTTTACCAACAATTAGATTTCTTTTACGATATGGTTGTCGTTTAATTATAGCTACTCATTTAGCAGAAGCATCAACTAGCAAAATTAAAATTTCTACAAAACCGATCGCTCAACGACTTAGTCAATTATTAGATAAAAAAGTTAATTTCATTAATAATTGCTGTGGAGAATTAGTTATTAAAGCAGTTGATAAATTAAAAACAGGCGAGATTTTATTTTTAGAAAATCTACGTTCTAATAAAGGGGAGAAAGAAAATGAAAAAAAGCTTGCTAAACAATTAGCTAACTTAGCTAATTTATATGTTAACGATGCTTTTGCTGTTTGTCATCGTAATCATGCCTCAGTAAGCGCTATAAAAAAATATTTACCAGCTTATGTCGGATTACTTTTGGAAAAAGAAATTATAAATTTAAATAAAATAAATAAACCAAAAAAACCATTAATATCAATTATCGGCGGTGTAAAAATGAAGACTAAAACCATTTTAATAAAGAAATTACTAAAAAAATCCCATCGAATGTTAATTGGTGGAGCGCTAGCTAATAATTTTATTGCTAGTCACGGTTTTGAAGTAGGCCACTCAATTATTGATCAAGATAGCATCAAAATAGTTACTAAATTAAAAAATAATGCTAAAATAATTTTACCGATAGATGCAATTGTTAGTAATAGAAAAGATAAAAGTAATGCTGTTGCTAAAAGCATTAATAAAATTGAAAAAAATGATATGATTTTAGATATTGGACCAAAAACTATCAAACTTTATGCTAGTTTTATTAAGCAGGCTAATACAATTATTTGGAATGGCCCAATGGGTTATTTTGAAAATGAACATTTTAAACATGGCACGTTGGCAGTCGCAAGATTAATAGCTAGTCGTTCTACTGGCAAAGCCTTTGGCGTAGTTGGCGGAGGAGAAACTGTTGAAGCATTAAAAATAACAAAAATGTCTGAACACATTGATTGGGTGTCAACAGGCGGGGGAGCAATGTTAGCTTATCTTAGTGGAGAAAAAATGCCAGGACTTAAAGGGGTCTGTCGTCGAATACCCCGCATTTGCGGGGTATAAAATTCCAAATTTTTGTAAATTTTGTCAATCCCGCTTTTCTTAAAAGAATAAACGAATTGCGGGACGCTAATATAACCATATTCCACAATCCCGCTTTTCTTTATTTTTTTACTTAAGTATAGCGGGATAAAAAAATTTCCTAAAAATTTGATCCCGCAATTCATTAATAAAATATTTTTTGAAAGCGGGACTACCCCGCAAATGCGGGGTATTCGGCGACAGACCCTAAAGGAATCATAAAGTAATGACAAATGACAAATTTCCAATGACAAATTAATGTTAAGAATAAATACGAGCAATATATATATAAATTAATTAATTAATTAATTAAATAAATATAAATCTATGATTCCAAACAAATTTGTGACAATTTTTCTCGGTGTTTTTTTAACGTTAGGAACAATTTATTTAGGAATTTTAAGTTGGAATGCTGTTAAAATTCATGATTATATTGGCATTAGTCCTAAACAAAACTATTCTATTAATATTATTGGTGAAGGAAAAGTTGCTGGGATACCAGATGTTGCTAAAATTCAATTAGGTTATACTGTTGAGAAAAAAAAAGTAGCTGAAGCGCAAAAAGAAAATACAACTAAAATGAATGCTGTTATTGATAAATTAAAAAAAGAATTTAAAATTGATGCTAAAGATATAAAAACAATTGATTATTCAATTTCACCACAGTATGATTGGTCTGATGATAGTAAACAGACTTTGCGAGGTTATTCAGTTAGTCAGGATTTAATTATTAAAGTTAGAAAAATGGATCAAATTAGTCAAATTTTAGATATGGCTGGTACGATTGGTATAAATCAAATAGGAAACTTATCTTTTGAAATAGATAAACCAGAAAAACTTAAAGAAGAAGCAAGAATTAAAGCTTTGGAACAAGCTAAAGTTAAAGCTGAGGCTTTGTCAAAAATTGTCGGAGTAAAGCTTGGTAAAATTATTTCTTTTAGCGAAACATCCAGTGAACCAAGTCCAATTTATAATAACTTTTCTATGACATCAGCAAAAGAAGATACTGGAGGAGTTCCAGCTCCATCAGTAGAGGCTGGTAGCAATGAAATTACAGTTTTTGCAACAGTTGAGTATGAAATATTATAATGCAAATTCTGCTTTTAACAATGTAAAAAAATATTTGCCTTACTGTTTTAATTTTGCTATTATCTAAGTATTAAATTATCTAAAAACTCTATGAAAAATTCACTTTTTACAGTTTATATTGAACGAGATGAAGACGGTATATTTATTGGTTCTATTCCAACTGTGCCTAGTTGTTACGCTGAAGGAAAAACACAAAAAGAAATGCTCAAAAACCTACAGGAAGTTTTAAAATTGTGCCTCAGAAATATTGACATTAGAGAAATAGAAAAAATAAAATTTATTGGTATTCAAAATTTGGAAGTTGCATATGCCTAAGCTTATTTCAATAAAACCAAAAAAACTTTTTAAGATTCTTTCATTTCTTGGGCTTAAAGAACGTGATGCCGAAGGGTCTCACGTATTTTTTAATCATTCTGATGGACGCACAACTGTCATATCTATGCACAACAGAGAAATAAGCAAAGGACTTCTTAGAAAAATTTTGAATGACATTTGTTTATCAATTGAAGAATATGATAAATTAAGAAAATAAATTTAATATACTATTATAATTTTATGTCAAAAATTAAAAACATAATTGCTCGTGAAATTTTGGATTCTCGAGGTAATCCTACGATTGAAACTAAAATTATTTTAAACAATGGATTATTTGCTAAATCTAGTGTTCCTTCTGGAGCTTCAACTGGTATTCATGAGGCAACGGAATTACGTGATGAAAATACTAAAAGATATGGAGGACTTGGAGTTCTTGAAGTTATTAAAAATATTAAAACCAAAATTACGCCAGAATTAATTGGAATGGATGTAACAAAACAAGAAGATATAGATAATTTAATGATAAAATTAGATGGAACAAAAAATAAAAGTCAATTAGGCGCTAATGCAATCTTATCAATTTCGTTAGCTTGCGCTCGCGCTGGCGCGTTAACTGAAAAAAAAGAATTATATGAATATATAAACACAACTTATAATCTACAACCTATAACCCGCGATCTTCCAACTCCTTGTTTTAATGTTTTTAATGGTGGCAAACATGCTGATACAAATTTAGATTTTCAAGAGTTTATGATTATTCCAGCGCTAGATACTAGTTTTAAAGAAAAAGTTAGAATGGGAGCGGAAATTTTTCATGAATTAGGTAAAACATTAAAGCAGGCTGGTTTTGATACTGACGTTGGAAATGAAGGTGGTTATGCGCCAGATATTGTTTCTAGTATTCAAGCTATTGAATTAATTATTGCCTCTGCAATAAAAGCAGGCTATACTCCTAAAAAAGATTTTGGCTTAGGGATCGATGTTGGCTCATCAGGTCTTTATGATCAGCAAACAAAAAAATATATTTTTAAATTAGATAAAGCTTATTTTACTAATACAACTTTAATAGGTCTTTATCATGAGTGGTTAAAAAAATATCCAATTGTTTATTTAGAAGATGGCTTAGCTGAAGATGACTGGCTTGGTTGGAAAGAATTAACTGAAGAACTTGGCCAAAAAATGCTTGTTGTTGGCGATGATTTATTTGTTACAAATGAACAACGATTGCGTCAAGGTCTTAAAGAAAAAGTAGCTAATTCTATTATAATTAAACTAAATCAAGTAGGAACTTTAACTGAAACAATTAATTGCGTTAAATTAGCACAAAAGCATAATTATAAGATTATAGTTTCTCATCGCTCAGGCGAAACTTCAGATGATTTTATAGCTGATTTAGCAGTAGCTATTGGAGCTGAATATATAAAATCAGGATCTTTATCTCGTGGTGAAAGAGTGGCAAAGTATAATAGATTAATGGAGATAGAGGAAAATTTAAATTTCTAAAATTTTCGACTCAAAAGAGTATTCAAATGTATACTTATTTGTATTTTATATTTTACATTATTTTTTATGATTAAAATAAAAAAAAGTTTTTTGCCAATGATTTTAATTATTTTAGATGGTTGGGGGATAGCTGAGTCTAGTATGGGGAACGCTATAGCTTTAGCTAAAACCCCAACATTTAATGGATTATTGAGAAAATTTTCTTCAACTAGTCTTTTTGCTCATGGAAAATATGTTGGGTTACCGTCTGATCAGCCTGGAAATTCTGAAGCAGGACATATGAATATTGGCGCTGGTAGGATAGTTGAACAAGATGTTGTTAAAATCAGCGAGAGTATTAGTAATGGAACTTTTTTAAAAAATCCAGCTTTTTTTGAAGCAGTTAGACATGTTAAAAAAAATAATAGCAAACTTCATCTGATGGGAATGATTTCTACTGGGATGAGCGCTCATAGTGATCCGAATCATTTAATAGCTTTGTTAAATTTAGCTAAACACTATCAAGTTAAGGAAGTATATTTACATTTATTTACTGATGGTCGTGATTCTCCAAAATATTCTTCTTTAAAATTAATTCAAGATATAAAAAAATCTTTTAAAAACGGTGAATGTATAGCTACTATAATTGGGAGATTTTATGCTATGGATAGAACGAAAAAATGGGATAGAACAGAAAAAGCATATAATGCTTTAGTTAGTGGAATTGGCAAGCAGATAGATAGTCCTGAAGCGGCAATTACCGAAAGTTATAATCGTGGAGAAAGTGATGAATTTATTGAGCCATATATTATTTATAATAATGGCAAAATGACTCCACGAATTAGTGATAATGATAGCGTTATCTTTTTTAATTTAAGGTCAGATCGCGCTAGACAATTATCCAAAGTTTTTGTTCAAAAAGAATTTTGTCAATTAAATAAAACTTGTTTTGAAAGAAAAAAAGTTTTAAAAAATTTACGTTTTGTCGCTATGACTGATTTTGGTCCAGATTTAGATAGTATTTTAAGCGCTTTTCCTAGCCCTGATATTAAAGAAACATTACCAATAGTTCTAAAAAATTTAAAACAACTTTATTTAGCAGAAACTGAAAAGTATGCTCATGTTACCTACTTTTTTAATGGGGGTTATGCTGATCCAATAGATGGTGAGGAAAGAGAATTAATTCCATCTCCCGATGTAAGATCTTATGATGTTATTCCAGAAATGAGCTCTAGAAGATTAGCTAAAGAGGTTATTGATAATTTAAATGAAAAAAAATATGATTTTACTGTTTTAAATTTTGCCGCTCCTGATATGATGGGGCATACTGGAGATTTAACAGCTGGTATAAAATGTTGTGACAAAGTTGATTGGTATCTTGGCGAGATAGTTAAAGAATATTTAAAAGTTAATGGCACAATTTTAGTTACAGCTGATCATGGAAATATTGAAGAAATGATCAATTTAAAAACTGGAGAAATTGACACAGAACATTCTACTAATCAAGTGCCTTTTATTTTAGTTAATAAAAGTTTAGGAAATAAAATAAAATTAAGAGAAAAAGGAAAATTAAGTGATATAGCTCCAACTATTTTAGAGTTATTAAAAATAAAAAAACCAAAAGAAATGACGGGGAAAAGTTTAATAGTTAAATAATTTTTTTTAAGAAATAATTTTTAATTTTATAATTTTATAATTTTTAAATAAATTCTAATTTTTCACCGCAAAAGCGGGACAGGTAATTTTTAAATAAACTTTTAAATTCTGAATTAATTAAAAATTGAAACATTAAAAATTATTTATAAATTTAAAAATTTAACCTAAATTATAAATAAATCCTAATGACCGAAATCCAAAATTCAAAACTGTTTTGAGCATTTGAATATTTGAATTTGTTTAGAATTTAGAGTTTCTTTTTATATGATTAATAAAAATCAACAAATTAGACCAAAACTGGTAGTACTAATAATTTTAGATGGATGGGGAGTAACTCAACCGTATAGTGGTAATGCCATTAGTCAAGCTAATATTGCCAATATTAATAGCTATATTTCTCAATATCCTGCAATGACACTTAGAGCTTCTGGAGAAGCGGTTGGTTTACCATGGGGCGAATCTGGAAATAGTGAAGTTGGACATTTAAATTTAGGGTTAGGTAAAATTTTCTATCAAAATTTACCTAAAATAAATAAATCGATTAGCGATAATAGTTTCTATCAAAATGAAGCGCTTTTATCAGCTTTTTCTCATGTTAAAAAAAATAGATCAAAATTGCATTTACTGGGGTTAATTTCTAGTGGTAATGTGCATTCTTCCATTGATCACTTAGAAGCTTTAATAGCTTTTGCTAAAGAGCAGGGGATTGAGCAGCTTTTTATTCAAGCTATTTTAGATGGAAGAGATACTTCATATAATAGTGGTCTTGATTTTGTTAAACGGATTGAACAAAGTTTAGCTAATAATAGTTTAGGCGAAATCGCTTCTTTGTCTGGTCGTTTTTATGCTATGGACAGAGATAATCATTGGGATAGAACTGCTAAAGCTTATGAAGCAATGGTTTTAGGTAAAGGCAATCAAAATCAATCAGCAACAGCAGCTATTACTGAAAGTTACGAAAAAAAAATTTTTGATGAAGAATTTACTCCAACAGTTATTTGTAAAAATGATGGAACTCCAAAAGGTTTAGTGGAAGATGGAGATGCTGTTATATTTTTTAATTTTCGCGCTGATCGCACTCGCCAAATTACTAAAGCTTTTGTTCTTCCAGGACTTATTAAATTTAAACGTGATAAATTTTTAAAAAATTTGTCGTTTATTTGTTTTACAGAATATGAAAAAGCCTTGCCTGTGCAAATTGCCTTTCTACCAGAAATAATTGAACAAACTTTAGGAAAAACAATATCACAAGCTGGATTAAGTCAATTAAGAATAGCTGAAACTGAAAAATATGCTCATGTAACTTATTTTTTTAATGGTGGCGATGAAACTAAATCCTTAAACGAAGATCATATTTTAGTGTCTTCACCAGGAGTTGTCAGTTATGATTTAAAACCGGAAATGTCAGCATCTGAGGTAACAGATAGGCTTGTGAAAGAAATTAATAATGATAAATATGATTTTATTTTAGTAAATTTTGCTAATGCCGATATGGTTGGTCATACAGGCAATTTAAAAGCAACAATTAAAGCAGTGGAATTTATTGATAAATGCGTTGATAAAATTGTTAAATCAACTCTTATTAAAGATGGTGTAGTTTTTATTACAGCTGATCATGGCAATGCAGAATGTATGTTTAATATGCGAACAGGAATGATTGATAAAGAGCACTCAAATAATTCTGTACCTTTTATTGTAGTCGGCAAACAATATGAAGGAAAAAGTTTAAATAAACAAGATGCGCCAGGAGGTGATTTAAGCATGGTACAATCTCAAGGAGTTTTATCTGATGTTGCCCCAACTATACTTAAAGTAATGGGCATAGAAAAACCAGAAGAAATGACTGGGCGAAGCCTAGTTTAGTTAAAAGTCGGAGTTAGTTAAAAGTCTATAAAGTCCATAAAGTCAAAAGTTTTTGAAACCAAATATGATAAAACAATTATTTCATGGAAAAATAAATAGTATTACTACCGCCGCTTTATTAATTGCGGTTTCTTCTTTAATTAGTCGATTTTTGGGTATATTTCGCGATAGAATTTTAGCTGGACAATTTGGCGCTGGTGATACTTTAGATATTTATTATGCAGCTTTTCGTATTCCTGATTTAGTTTTTAATTTATTAATTTTAGGAGCTTTATCAGCTGGCTTTATTCCAATTTTTACGAGTTTAATTAAAAATAGAGAAGATGGCATTGATAAAGAAAAAAATAAAGAAGCTTGGCAAATAGTTAGCGGCATTTTAAATATTGTTATAGTTAGTTTAATATTTTTATGCGCGCTTGGAATAACTTTTGCTCCATTTTTTATGAAATTAATTACGCCTGGTTTTAGTGGTGAAAAATTAATTTTAACAATAGCTTTGACCAAAATCATGTTTTTGTCCCCAATCTTTTTAGGAATTTCGGCTGTGCTTGGTGGCGTTCTCCAATCTTTTAAAAGATTTTTTGTTTATTCACTTTCACCAATTTTTTATAATATAGGAATAATTATTGGAGCATTATATTTTACGCCATTATGGGGAATCTATGGTTTAGCTTGGGGAGTTGTGCTAGGCGCTTTTGCCCATTTTATTGTTCAATTACCAACAATTCTTCATTTAGGCTTTAAATATTCTTTTCAATTTAATTTTAAAAACAAAAAAATTAAAGAAATTGGCGCTATGGTAGCGCCTAGAACAATGAGTTTGGCAATTTTACAAATTAATTTAGTTGTAATAACCATTGTTGCCTCAACTTTAGCAGGCGGATCATTAACAATTTTTAATTTTGCAAATAATTTACAATCTTTCCCTGTTGGTATTTTTGGTATTTCATTTGCTGTAGCTGCTTTTCCTGTTTTGTCAGCAGTAGCTTTTAATAAAAAAGATTTAGTTAAAAATATTTCTTTAGTAATTCGTCAGATTCTATTTTTTATAGTACCAGCAACAGTATTATTAATCACATTGCGAGCGCAAATTATTCGTGTAGTTCTTGGCTCTGGTCAATTTAGTTGGCAAGACACTATTTTAACTATTAATACTTTAGGATTTTTTTCATTATCTCTTTTTGCGCAAGCATTAATTCCTTTATTAGTTAGAATTTTTTATGCTCGACATGATTCTAAAACGCCATTTATTATTGGAATAATTGTGGCAATTATTAATGTTTGGCTATCTTTATTATTATCTAGTAAAATGGGCGTAGCTGGTTTAGCATTGGCCTTTTCTATAGCAAATATTCTTAATTTAATAATACTTTGGTTAGCATTACATTGGAAAATCGGCTCGCTAGATGAATTAAAAATTTTAATTTCAACTATTAAATTTTCAGCAGCAGCAATAGTTTGTGGAGTAGTGATCCAAGGAATGAAGTTAGTTATTTGGCAATATATTGATATGACTAAATTTTGGGGAGTTTTAACTCAAGGCATAACAGCGGGTTTAATGGGTTTATTTATTTATTTAGCTGTTTGTTCATTTTTAAAAAGCGAGGAATTATTTGATTTTTGGCAATCAGTCAAACGCAAAATATCATTAAAAAAAGTAAACATCCAAGATCAAAGCGAAGCGCGGGGAATATAGAAGCAGGAATATGGTAATTGTTTAATTAATTTTATAAATAATTTTAAATTTTTAAATTTTATAATTTTTAAATAAATTCTAATTTTT